>Ga0031656_10000004_pt1 | contig 58079 bp, 54 predicted proteins | sample FrelakmetDIP11DI_FD_55080 | JGI IMG/M metagenome (GOLD analysis project Ga0031656, IMG submission 55080) | Freshwater lake sediment microbial communities from the University of Notre Dame, USA, for methane emissions studies - DIP11 DI | ecosystem: Environmental > Aquatic > Freshwater > Lake >... | reverse complement strand
AAAGTTTCCACTTGCCGCGGGCATTATACACTTGTAATGCTTTGGGCTTGAACGCGGTGGGGGTTGCCTCTGATCGTAGAGATTACAGCATGCGATCACAGATCTACTGGAACCTGCGTGAATTACCTGCCACCTTGACTGCCTTAGTAGATGTGCACTTAACCCACCCAGTGCCTGTGCTTGGCGACCCTGAACCCATATTCCCACCTGGAAATGAAGAACTTTTAAAAATGATAAACAAGGAGCAAGAATGGATCGTAATGAGGCATTAAGTATAGTGCACGAATACGTAAAAAATGAAAACCTGGTACGGCACATGCTGGCCGTTGAAGCAGCCATGCGATTTTACGCCGAGAAGTTTAATGAAGATCAGGAAACCTGGGGAATCGCCGGGATATTGCACGACTTTGACTGGGAAATTCATCCAACCCTGGAAGAGCATCCTCAAGCTGGTGCTCCTATCCTGAGGGAAAAAGGTGTTCCAGAAGTAATTGTTCGGGCAGTACTGAGCCATGCTGATCATACTGGAATACCAAGGCAGACTTTAATGGAAAGAGCACTGTATGCTTGTGATGAAATTACAGGCTTGATCACAGCTGTGGCACTTGTACGTCCTTCCCGTTCGCTGGCAGATTTAGAGGCAAGCTCGGTGAAGAAGAAGTGGAAAGACCGGGCTTTTGCAGCCGGTGCCAACCGGGATGAGATTTCAAAGGCGGCACAGGAATTTGGTATTGAACTCTGGGAGCACGTTGGAAATGTGATCCTGGCTATGCGGAGCATCGCCCCAGAATTAGGTTTAGCTGGATAGTCCTTTCACAGGATCGATAAAGTGCGAGCGATTATGCTCGCACTTTGTAATTGGATATAAATTAATGATTGATCAAGTTGACAAACCCAGGAAAACCGGATAAACTATATTGTGTTGGCTATACGAAAATCCTATACGCAATACTAGGAGAGTATCCATGGCACAAGAATCTAAAATCCCTTCCCATATTACTGACCGAACACCCCTTGTTCCAGCAATTAATTCCTGGCGTATTTTTCTGACCGACCAGGGTAAATCACCCCATACAGTAAAAGCATTCACTGCAGATGTACTGCTTCTGGCGAACTATTTGCCTCCTGATCGTCCGCTGGGTGCAATAACCACCAATGAGCTGAATAATTTCCTGGATTGGATGCAGAAACAACGTGGTGTTCCCTGCAGTCCAAAAACACTGGCTAGGCGGATCACTTCTATTAAAGCTTTTTTTCGTTGGCTGGTAAAATTTGGAGTAATCCTGGTAGATCCTGCTGAAAAGGTACTCCAGCAATCGGTAATCAGCCCACTGCCCCAGGTTCTCACTCCAGAAGAAGTGCAGTCGGTGTTGGATGTGGCGAATAATCACCGCCTGNCATCGCAGCCTGATGCACGCTATTTCACCTTACTCGCCTTAATCCTGGAGACTGGAATTAAGAAAAACGAATGCCTGGCGCTTAGTCCTAATCACCTGGATCTCGATGCACCGAACGGACCCCTATTATTTGTGCGTTATGCCAGCCCTCAGCATCGATATAAAGAACGCAAGATCGTTGTGTCTCAAGAGTGGGTGAATGCTTATAACGAGTATAAGCAACAATACCAGCTTGGAGATCAATTGTTTCCTTGGTCTCAGCGCCGGCTTGAATATCTGCTTGAGGATCTTGGTGAGGAAGCTGGATTATCCAAACACCTTTCTTTTGAAATGTGCCGCTGGACGTGTGCATTAACTGACCTTGCATCAGGCATGGAAGCCAACAAGGTCCGTCAAAAACTGGGCTTATCAAAGATTCAGTGGCGGGAAGTGAAATTGAAACTTCAGAAGCTAGGCAGCTCGATCACGGAATAAACGTAAGTGAATGAGCCGAGAGGTGCCTTTTTTGATCCGTACGCTTTCACTCACCCGGTAACCTGGTACCCACACGATTTCCATCCCAGAACAGATAATCGGCCACCGAGAGCGGACGCGTTTTGGTATTTTAAGATTAATCATCAGGTCGGAAATTTTTATCGAATGACCGTTTAAGCCAAAGGGTGTGATCTGGTCACCTGGTTGGCGTTTCCGAGCAAACAAAGGCAATTCCAACGCATCCATATCCATGTATGCCTGGAATGGATCCAAGTCTGTCGTATCGAGGATATTCGAGATTTCCCAATTTAATACTTCATCCATTTCCAATCGCCAATCATGATTCAAAATGTGAATGGCTTGATTTGTTAAAATCAATTGATCATCCGACAAGATCGCTGGTGAATCATCTCCTAAACTTTCGACGAGTTCCGACGCAATCATGAATTGATTCCCCTCCTTGATCAAATACAGGCCTGCAATCAAGTCAGATTGGGAATTCCTTTTATCACCGACTACCAGCATTCTTCCCCGTTCGATACTCTTGAAATCCACATCCCGCAATCCAGGTATCAGGTGGGAGATTGCCCTCCTTAGAATATAACGTTGAATAGCAATCGGTAATCGAATAAATTCCTGTGTTCGAAATGCCAGAAAACCTTTCTCTATTCGAATTAATGTTGACTCCCAAGCAGAATCAATTATTTTTTCCAGAACAGAATAATCATCCCTGAAAACCTGTCCCATGCGCAGAAAAACCTCACGAATGGCGGGATTGTAATTCTCAAGGATGGGTAACAATTCATGCCTGAGCCTGTTCCGGAAATATATAACATCATCATTGCTTTCATCAAAGACCGGTGTGAGATGATGGTCAGCAATATAATCCTGAACCTCAGACCGCCAGGTTGATAATAATGGTCGTATAAGAGGGATATCCTTACTCCACTGATTCGGTAGCGTCCGATAATCCATTCCCCTCAACCCAACCAAGCCTGAGCCTCGCAGCAGGTGCAACAGGATCGTCTCCACCTGGTCATCCGCATTATGCCCGACCACGACCGCCTGTGCGCCAGATCTGTGCGCTTGTTCGAAAAGAGAGGTGTATCTAAGGTTCCTTGCTGCTTCTTCAATTGACAAAGATGCATGGACAGCGAATTTCATTACTTCCACATGGCAGGATATGGATTCAATACCCAAATGGTCAGCAAATCGCTTCACCTGCTGCTCTTCTTTATCGGCATCTGGTCGCAGCCCATGATTCACATGAACAGCAATTACCTGGTGACCAAGGTAGTGCAAACTATGTAGCAGACATAAGCTGTCAGGACCCCCTGATACACCAACCACCAGACATTTCTCTGTGTGTAATTGGCATTCATGAATAATATTTGCAATTCTGTCAAGCATCTCGTAAAGAATTATAGCGTATAATCAATATTCAATATTCTAGATAATTGTCATGATAAATATGACAAGAATAGAAGGCTAATGCTAGGGTTATGAGGAGTAGGCACCATGACTGAAAAAATCCTTATTGTTGACGACGATTTGGATACATTGAGGTTGGTTGGTCTGATGCTTCAACACCAGGGTTACCGGATTGTCGCTGCTAGCAGCGGTGCCCAGGCGATTGCATTGACTCAAGGAGATAAGCCGGACATGGTGCTATTAGACATTATGATGCCGGATATGGATGGCTATGAGGTTGCACGCCAATTGCGCTCCAATTCAGCCACGAGCAATATTCCAATCATCATGTTTACAGCAAAAACCCAGGTAGATGACAAAGTTCACGGCTTTGAAGCGGGGGCAGATGACTATCTCACCAAACCCACCCAACCACGTGAGTTATTTGCTCATGTGAAGGCTGTTCTTGCACGTGGAAAGAAATCTTCCGTATCTGTACCCCAAGCTTCTGAATCAAGGAAAAGGGGTTACGTAACGGGTGTGATGGCGGTTAAAGGTGGATTAGGCGTCTCCACATTGGCCTTGAATATGGGAATCAGCTTGCAAGCGCGAAGTAAAAAGGACGTTATTATTGCTGAATTTCGTCCTGGTGAAGGGACGATGGCTTTAGACTTAGGCTACCTCAATCCTGAGGGGATGACAAATTTATTACAACAATCACCAGAAGATATCTCCCATACTGTGATTGAAGGTGAGTTATTTCAGCATAAATCTGGGGTAAGGTTACTATTATCCTCCTATGATCCAGCAGATGCAAAGTATATCGTTGCCGTAGACCATTATGATGCAATAGCCAGGTATTTGGCATATATGGCTTCGCATATTGTGATTGATTTAGGTCCAGGGTTAACCCCGATAACAGATCGAATCCTGACCTATTGTGATGAGGTGATTGTCCTTCTGGAGCCAATCCCGTCCACGATTGCACGAACGATGACATTAGTGGATGAATTAATGAAAAAAGGATTTGGTGAAGGGAGAATAAATACTGTTTTATATAACCGCCAAAGAACTGAGATGCAATATTCGTTATCACAAGTCCAAATGGAGTTCCGGCATCCAATCAGCATCGTCTTTACCGCAGCACCCGAGCTGACTTATCAGACCTCGAAAGCCAATGTACCGCTTGTGATCCAACATCCCGACAATCTGACATCTCAACAGTTTGCTAAACTAGCCGATAACATTTCCAAACGGGTGCGTATCAAAGAATGATTGGTACTACTCAAGATACAGTCGATAGTATTCAACATGCGTCTGAGTTAATCAAATATTCACACCAGGCTGTGGTGCTAACAGGTGCTGGAATATCAACCCCTTCCGGCATACCAGATTTTCGTAGTCCAGGGACTGGTTTATGGACGAAATATTTTCCGATCGAAGTGGCTTCTTTATCAGCATTTCGTTATAATACGGAACGATTCTACCAATGGCTCCATCCCCTTGCAGTACAAATGATGTCTGCTCAACCTAATCCTGCGCATTATTCGCTGGCAAGGCTGGAAGAAAATGGCTTCATCTCTTCGATTATCACTCAAAATATCGACGGTTTACATACCCGGGCTGGTTCAAAAAATGTTATCGAAGTGCATGGATCATTAAATACTTTGACATGTATTAAATGCTTCATCCAGATCTCATCTAAAGTGATCATACAAGAATATATAGAACATTGCACAATCCCGCACTGCCAAAGCTGCGGTGGTTTCTTAAAACCCGATGTTATTTTGTATGAAGAACAGCTACCCATCAAGACCTGGCAAAAGGCTGAAGGAGCATGTCGAAAATGTGATTTACTCATTGTTGCTGGTACTTCACTTGAGGTTCTGCCATCTGCAAAACTGCCCGTCATGGCTTTAGACAACAATGCCTCCCTCATAATTATTAATAAAACTGATACCTATATAGATGTTCGGGCAGATATAATTATCAGAGAGAATGTCGCTGACATATTCCCCCAGATATCAGACAAGGTTTTGAATGCCTAGATCTTCCCAGTCAACCACACTTAATCGTTACAAACAATTGCTCATGGTCTTGCAGGAACTGGCATGTATACTGAACATAGAAGCACTCCTGGAAAGAATTGTTGATTCAGCTGCCGAACTAACTGATTCGAAGTTGTCAATGATACTTTTCCCGGATCAAATTAATTTTTCGCTCTACCTGAAATCAAGTAATATCCCGATCCACACTCATCACCTGGGATTATCCACCCCGGTCAATACAAGCCTGGAAGGCTGGGTTTTCACCAATAAACAGCCTGTGATGGTCAATGATCCAAGTTTATACGACCTTCGATATGGTCATTTTATATACCTTCCTGGTATTGAGGTAAAATCATTGCTTGCGATTCCCATAACGTTGATGGGTAAATGTATAGGTGTGCTCGAAGTTATTAACAAGCGCTCGGAAGAATTCACCCAACTGGACCAGGAGATCCTTGATTCCTTTGCGAGCCAGGTGGCAATTTTTATAGAAAATACCCATAGGTTTCTCCAATCAGACCTGGTGACTGAACTTGTTCATGAACTACACACCCCCCTGGCAGGATTAAATACTGCACTTTACCTGCTTCAGCGACCTGACTTATCAGTTGACAGGCGCGAAAAATTATCCCAGATGATCCACGATGAATTTACCAGGCTTACACAATTAACCACTTCCTTCCTGGATTATGCTCGAATGGAATCAGGGAGAACAAAATTTAAATTTTCCCAATTTGATATTATCCAATTGATCAAGGAGAGCATTGAGATCTTCCAGATGCAGCTGGATGGTAAAGACATAAAAATATCCATCGAATTACCAGCTGAAGTGCTCATCATCAGCGCAGATAAGGATAAGATAAAACAAGTAATTCTGAATTTGCTAAGTAACGCAGTCAAATACAATCGCCCTGAAGGGAATATTCAAGTCTCAGCCAATTCCTCGCCTGTGGATGTATCCTTCAGCATCCGTGATAGTGGCTTTGGAATTCCAAAGGAATCTCTGACGCGATTATTCGAGAGGTTTTATCGCATTCCAAGCACGGAGAAAGGGGTTAAGGGGACTGGCTTGGGTTTGACCATCTGTAAGCAGATTGTGGAAGCACATAAAGGAAAAATTGTAGTTTCCAGCATAGAAGGTAATAGCTCAACTTTTACGGTTTATCTTCCATTCAAGCAGGAAATTTAACTTTTATCTGGTCTAAGCAGTATTTTTAAGACTCCCGGGTTGGATGCCTGCTCAAATGCATTGATTCCCCGACTTATTGGATAGATCGCATCAATTAAAGGTCTCGGATCTACCTTTCCATCACCAAGCAACTGGAGAGCAGGATCGAACGGTCCACAACGTGAGCCGATTATTGTGATTTCATCCACGACGATTCTTGAAAAATCCACATCCGCACTGCCTTTATAAGTACTTTTTAAAAGTATCCGACCGCGCGGGCGAACACATTTAGTCGCCAGCCGGAATCCATCGATACTCCCTGTGGCTTCAACAACCAGGTCAAATTTCTTACTCCCGATATTTATCTCAGAAATCGTATGGATCTTCAAATCTTCCACCAACATGGTCTGTTTGGGGTGCCGGACGACGACGCCCAACTGACAGCCTGTTTGTCGGATTACCATGGCAGCAAGGATGCCCAGTCTTCCAGCGCCAATGATCAATACTCGATCAGATGGCAGAATTGTAGTCTGCTCCAAAATTTCATATGCAGCAGCCAATGGTTCAGTGAAAACAGCCATTTCAGTAGAAACACTCTCTGGAACGACATGCAGGTTCGACAAAGGAAGCACAAGGTATTCTGCAAATACCCCATCCCAGTCATGGATACCCAGGGTTTTTCGATTTTCACAGTGCCCCGGAAGACCAAGCAAACAAGTGTGACATTTTGTGCAAGCGATATTAATTTCGCCAACCACTCGCTTTCCAATCCACGTGCTGTCATCAGGGGAACTCTCCACTTCACCAACAAACTCATGGCCGGGTATTCCAGTGAAGGGGTAATAACCACGCACCAACTCGAGATCTGTACTGCATACGCCTGCCAAAAGGAGGCGGATCAGTGCCTGATCTTTTCCGGGAACCGGGATTGGCAGGTCTTCTCGAAATGTGAGTACTTGATTTTCAAGCCAGAGAGATTGCATGATAAAGAGTCCTTGGTTAACGAGCGCCTTTCCGTCCAAACTGGCGCTCCAGCAGATCTACTGATAGGTGGATCATGGTCGGGCGGCCATGTGGGCATGTTCGAGGAGACTGGCATGCTTCTAGATCATTTAATAGGGCACGCTGTTCCTCCAGGGAAAGAGCTTGCCCGGCCTTGATGGCAGCTCGCTTACACACTCGAGCAATAATCCTGGCTTCCGAAACTGCCTGGAGGGGAGTCTCATCTTCTTCGAAGTCCTCAACAATCACACCCAATGCAGCCGCTGGGTCCATTCCCACCCATAAAGAAGGAACTGCACGGATAAGAAAACTGCCTTTACCAAACAGCTCCACCTGGAATCCCAAGCGGTTTAATATGGGTAATTGTTCTTCAATTATGCGCGCATAGGATGTCGAAAGGTTAACACTCACAGGCTGGAGTAAAACCTGGGCAGGAATGGGAATAGGTTTAATTTTCTCATCAACCTGGACAGTATTCATATACATCGCCATAAAACTCTCAAATAATACCCGTTCGTGAGCAGCATGCTGGTCAATCAGATACAAACCATCTGGTCCTTCGGCAACCAGATACGCTGAAGCAATCTGGCCAATTAAGCGTAGTAATGGAACCCCTACACCAGTAAATACTGGTTGCCCGGTGGTTTGAAGTTTTGAGATGTTATGTCCTGGTTCATAGTCGGTCGTATCACTTTCTGGATTATTAGCCATACTCCAGGCAGGATCTACCTGCTGGTGAGATCCATGGACAACCTGGGAATACTGCCAATACGGGTGGTTGCTCATTGACGGGATTGGAGAATGCGCCAACAACGCCCGCCTGACTGCGCGTTGAACTCCTCGAAATACCAGGTCAGGATTTTTAAAGCGCACTTCCGCTTTGGTTGGATGGACGTTTACATCGACTGTATCTGCTGGGAGTTGCAGGAACAGGACCGCTAGCGGATACCTACCTACCATAAGAAGTGTGTGATATGCCTGGACTAAAGCAGTCCCCAAGGCAGGATCTTGAACCGGGCGACCATTGACAAAGAAAGTAATATCACGCCGGTTTGATCGGGTCAGACTGATTGGGCTGACATAACCTGTGAGAGATAATCCCTCCTCCTCAGCCAATACTTCCAGCATCTGCTTTGCCACTTCGATGCCATACAAGCTCGCCAGGATTTCAGTCCTGCTGCCATTTCCACTGGTTAATAGATCGGGGCGATCGTCCTGGTAAAGCTGAAACCTGATATGCGGGTAGGCTAATGCGTAACGAGTAGCCAGCTCATCGATATGTCGACGTTCGGTGGAGGGTTGTTTTAAAAATTTTAACCTGACGGGAAGGTTATAAAACAGATCTTCAGCCCGGACTGTTGTTCCCACTGGAGCACCAGTTTTTTCGATTGGGGTAGATTTTCCGTCGTGTACACGCAATTTCGCACCCGTTGGTGATGCTGCAGTCCTGGAAGTGATGGTTAGATGAGCAACCGAGCCAATCGATGCTAATGCTTCTCCCCGAAATCCCAGGGTTTCAATTTTGAAAAGTTCATCTGCGGAGAATAATTTACTGGTCGCATGACGTTCAACGGATAAGAATAATTCATCTTCAGGAATCCCACACCCATCATCTGAGACTTCAACAAGTCTCTGACCAGCATCCAGGATATGGATTACGATTTGTTTAGCACCAGCATCAATGGAATTTTCAATCAACTCTTTGACCACCGATGCAGGTCTTTCAATAACCTCACCCGCAGCAATCTGGGAGGCGACTTGGGAAGACAGGATATGAATAGGCACAGGGATATTATATAACAAAGGATTATGCTTTTCATTCAATATCTCGTATAATACCCCCCATGCAGTTCGACAGCCTGTATTTTGACCTCGATGATACACTTTATCCACCCAGCAGCGGATTATGGGATGCTATTCGTCAGCGAATGAATGAGTATATGCAGGGTTTTATCGATCTTCCAATTTCTGAAATCGCAAAAATACGGCATAGCTACCTGGAAAAATATGGCACAACCCTGCGGGGTTTACAAGCCCATTATGAGATTGACACAGATGAGTACCTAACTTATGTCCATGATCTCCCCCTAGAGAGATATATTCAGCCCGATCCAGATTTACGAAATATACTGCTGAGCCTTCCCCAGAAACGATGGATTTTTACGAATGCTGATTCCAATCATGCTCATCGTGTATTGACCATCCTGGGAATCTCGGATTGTTTTGCAGGCATCATTGACATCCGGGCAATCGATTTTGCATGTAAACCAGAACGAATCGCTTACCAAAAAGCATTGGCTATCACNACAGATACCGATCCTGCACGTTGTGTGATATTTGACGACGCCGTACGCAACTTAAATCCAGCCAGGGAGCTTGGTTTTTTTACTGTATTAGTAGGAAAAAATGGTACGGAACCTACAGTGGATCGAACAATCTCAAATCTGCATGAGATGAGAGAATGTATACCCGAGTTATGGCAGATAAATGATTGAGGTATTGCATGGGGAATAAGCAAATATCCATGAACCAGGCGGTTGAGCTGGTTCAATCTGGAAACATGTTAGGTCTGGGAGGAATGACACTTTACCGGCGACCTGTGGCTTTTGTTCGCGCACTNATNAACAAACAACGGCAAACCGCCAAACCCATAAATCTGACACTTTTAGCATTTACTGCAGGCTATGAAAGCGATCTGTTAGTTGGTGCAGGATTGGTTTCACGTGTCCGATCATGTTATTTTGGGCTTGAAATCTTCGGGTTTGCGCCAATGTATACGGAGCTTACGAATAAAGGCATACTTGAGGTCATCGAAGAAACCGAAAACAGTATATCCATGGGCTTACGCGCCCAAATGGCTTCCGTTGGATTCATGCCAGGATTAGGTTGGCTTGGTACAGATCTTCCTCGCCTTCGGCCAGATATACAGACGGTTATAGATCCTTATAGTGGCGAGGAATTGATCGCTTTTCCAGCAATCCATCCGGATATATCTGTGATCCACGCTTTAAGTGCTGACCTGGATGGAAATGCGTTAATCGGTGATAACAAGGGGGTAGATATCGAGTTGTCACTTACCTCAAAGACGGTCATAGTCACTGCCGAAGAAATTGTGCCTGAATTAACCAAAGCTGACCTGGTGGCTCCTTGTGTAGATGCGGTAGTATCAGCCCAAAGAGGAGCATTTCCAACCTCTTGCCATCCCCTTTACCCTTTAGATGCTGAAGCAATCCTGGATTATACAATACAGGTTAGCGATCAAGCATCCTTCGAAAATTACATTTCCACGCATTTTTAACTGCTACTAACCAAATTATGATATTCTTTTGACATAAAAGAAATATACTTATTGAATCAGGAGTTCACATGGAATCCAATCGTGGTTTAAGCAAGATCCTTATCGGATGTCTGGTTGTTGTATTGTTGTTTGGTTGTTTGGCATTCGGCTTTGTTGCCGGGTATTATGGGAAAAATCTATCCTCAAGTCTTGGTTTTAATCAAACTAGTATCACAAGTACAGCAACTCCAAGTGAAAATTCCGAATTATTTACCCCATTTTGGGAAGCCTGGAAGCTTGTTCATGATGAGTTCCTTGTCCAGCCAGTGGATGATGAGAAATTGATGCAAGGTGCCATACGCGGAATGATGGAATCACTCGATGATCCTCACTCTGCCTACATGAATCCTGTCGAATATGAGGATGCCCAAGCACCACTAGAAGGCTATTCAGGAATTGGTGCCTGGGTGAATACAGAAGGTGATTACCTCACAATCACCGAGCCCATGAAGGATTCGCCCGCGGAGGCTGCTGGATTAAAAATAGGTGATCAGATTATTGCGATCGATGGAGAAGACATGACCGGCACGCTCCCTGAGCTTGCTCGACAGAAAATCCTCGGTGATTCAGGAACCCAGGTTGTATTAACAGTCTTACGGGAGGGAGTTGAAGAACCTATCGATATCCCCATCACTAGAGCTGAGATAACCATTCCAAGTACCGAATATCGCATTTTGGATAATGGAATTGCCTACCTGCGTTTAAACGCATTCAGCAATACCACTAAAGATGAAATCCATACAGCTCTAACAGAATTGCTTGCCCAGAATCCAAAAGGCTTGATCCTGGATTTGCGCTATAACTCGGGTGGATATCTCACTGCNGCCATAGACGTGGGTTCGGAATTCCTTGCAGATGGGATTGTGACCTATGAGGAGTATGGAGATGGTTCGCGCGATACCTTCAATTCTTCTGGAAAAGGAATTGCGACTGACATACCCATGGTCGTGCTGGTAAATGAATGGTCTGCATCAGCCTCAGAACTGGTAGCCGGTGCATTACAGGACCGTGGTCGAGCCCAACTTGTTGGCGTCACTACCTACGGGAAAGGAACCGTGCAAAATTGGATTCCTTTATCAGGTGATGAAGGTGCAATTAGAGTTACGATTGCCCGATGGTTAACACCCAATGAACGCAATGTGACAGGCACGGGATTAAAACCTGATTTCGAAGTACTAATTACCGAAGAGAACACCCAGACTGAGAATGATCCCCAGCTGGATAAGGCTATTGAGATACTCTCACAGCCATAATATTTCACAGCCCACAACTTTTTATTGGAACCAACGTAAATTGGATGGACTGTAATTCTGGAGGAAGGTTATGATTTTTTTTGATCCAACATACATGATTTTCATGCTGCCAGCTTTACTACTGATGATCATTGCTCAAAGCTATGTCAGCAGCGCATATCGAAAATGGAGCCAGGTCATCGCACAAAGCCGATTAACCGGCGCGATTGCAGCTCAACGGTTGATTTCAGCAGGAGGGTTAGATGTCAGTATCAATGGAGTACATGGAAAATTAACTGATAATTATGACCCACGCCGAAAAGTGCTCAATTTATCCGAAGGTGTATTTAATAGCCCATCTGTAGCAGCTTTAGCAATTACCGCCCATGAGCTCGGACATGCCATGCAAGATCGAGAAGGATACTTTCCATTAAAGTTAAGGGCTGCCATGGTTCCCGCGGTCAATATTGGTTCATATCTTGGATGGATTTTAATATTTATCGGGATGATATTTCGGCAAACCAACCTGTCCTGGTTGGGAGTGCTTGTATTTTCAGGCGGCGCACTCTTTGCATTAGCCACCTTGCCGGTTGAGTTTAATGCCTCAGCAAGGGCAAAACAACTTCTCACAGATACTGGCATGATTGTTGGCGAAGATGAACGGCGGGGAGTGAATAATGTATTAAATGCTGCCGCCCTGACTTACATAGCCGGCCTATTTGCAGCAGTGATGCAGCTTCTATACTTTGTCTCTTTAGTTGGAGGAATGGGTGGGCGCAGGCGATAAGTTTTATTAAACGAGTGTATCTTGCAGAAATATTTTTAATTTTCAGCTGTTAAGGTTGGTATAATCCATCCCATGCGAAATTTCATCATCGCAGTTACCTTGTTGCTCGGGTTTATTTTTTTGGTGGTGAGATTCTCCGAGCTGCAGTCAGTAGCAGAGACATTGCAGCGGGGAATATGGTGGTTTATTGGCCTTGCACTCATCGTTGAGGTATTTTGGGTTTTAATTTGTGGGGCTTCACTAAAAACCATTTACCATACCATGGGCATTAAAGAGCAACTTGGAACGCTTTCCATGATGATCATTGCTGCAAATTTCGCCAATGTTGTTGCACCATCTGGTGGTGTTAGCGGGATGGCGATTTTCGTAAGCGAAGCTCGGCGACGAAATTATTCTACTGCCAGGGCGGCGGTCGCAAGTGTGCTTTTCTTATTTTTTGATTATTTAGGATTAATCTGCATCCTTTTAGTTGGACTGGTTATCCTGATCCGGCGAAATGATCTTACACTGGTCGTTATTCTCGCCTCAGCTGCTTTGATTGCTCTGGCCATGCTGTTCGCATATTTATTAAACCTTGGCATGCAGTCAGCGGTGGCGTTGGGGAATACCCTGGCTTCAATGGCACGTTTTCTTAATAAGATCATGCGTCCTTTCATACATCGTGACTATCTTTCAGAGGTACGTGCGCATGAATTTGCTCATGATGCTGCTGAAGGACTGGTTAATATGCGTAACCAACCTCGGAGTATGCTCCTGCCTTTATTCCTGGCTTTTTCGAATAAAACATCTCAGCTCGTAATTCTTGCCCTGGTTTTTTTTGCTTTTAAAATTCCAATTTCTGTCGGGACAGTCATCGCATGTTTCAGCATAAGCTCGCTATTCGTGATCATTTCACCGACACCAGCGGGAATAGGTGTGGTAGAACTTGCTCTTACTGGCGCTCTAAGATCCATGTATATCTCCTTGGAGGATGCAGCTTTGATTACGCTCAGCTATCGAGGAATTACCTTCTGGATCCCATTATTATTTGGAATGATTTCACTCCGGATGCTAGAAAAAGTGGGGGTAAGGGCAGATACGAAGACAGATGCCCAGAATAATGTTTGACCAAACCCCATCCATCGGGTATAATCGAAAATCGTTTAATCGAGTATAAATATTATAAAGGAATCAGGTAATACAGAATGCCAAAACGAACTTATCAACCAAAAATTCGGCGCCGTTTACGTGTACACGGTTTCAGGCAACGAATGTCAACTGCTGATGGGAGGAAGGTTATCAAAGCACGCCGTCTCAAAGGAAGATACCGCCTCACCGTTGTAAAAAACAATCATGTTAAGAAGATCAACTGGCGTGGGTGAATCGCAAATTTCGGTTAACAAATTCTCTCGATTTCAAGCGGGTGAGGCGTTCTGGAAAGTCTTTTGCTCACCCGCTTGTTGTGTTGGTTGTTTTACCTTCTCCAGACAACCCGATACAAATCGGTATCATTGCTGGTCGATCTGTGGGTAAGGCTGTCCAAAGAAATCGTGCAAAAAGAATGTTACGTGAAGCGCTCAGACCCCTCCTTCATCAACTTGAACCCGGTTGGAAGGTAATCCTAATCTCACGGCGCCCCATTTTAATGGCAGAACTGGCTGAAATACAAGACACCTTGAACCAGCTTTTTAGAAGAACAAAATTGATCAAAAACACTATTTCAAATTGAATGTCACATGAATCTGATACCATTGTAGAGCCGCGTTTACGCGATCTACCCATAACCATTTGGAACCTGCCACGCATACCCTTATTGGGGTTGATCCGAGCCTATCAGAAAGTGATATCACCTACCCTTCCTGATGGGTCCTGCCGTTTTTACCCCACCTGCTCGCACTATGGCTACCAGGCAATCTATAAATATGGTGCGATTAAAGGCAGCCTTATGTCTGCCTGGCGGATTTTACGCTGTAATCCCTTCAATCGCGGCGGATTCGACCCAGTTCCCTAGAAAAGATAACCCATGAAATCAAAAAAAATCTATCTTCTAATTACATTAGCATTCTTCAGCATTTTAATCACTGCCTGTACCAGTGGAGCGTACGCTTCCACAAGCTGGCATGGTTTAACTGCTGATTCAGAAGCAGTTTACTTATCTGCAGGAGCACAGGTATACAAAATAGACCTGAACAATGGCACTGAAATGTGGCGTTACCCGGAAAAAGCGAATGTTAAGGGATTCTATGCAAATCCGATACTAACTTCAGATGGACAGCTGCTTGTGCCCAGCTACGACAACAAACTTTACAGCCTGGATCCTTCATCGGGTAGAGAAAAATGGAGCTTCCCATCATCAAATGAAGATGGGGGCTCAAGTAATCGTCTGATTGCTAGTCCACTGGTTGCCAACGAGATGATTTATCAGCCATCGTCTGATAATTTCATATACGCTCTGGATATGGACGGCAGGCAGGTGTGGAAAATGGAAACTGAAGGTCCACTCTGGGCGCAACCTGTTACATCACCGGATTGTGGCTGTGTCTATGTTGCATCCATGGATCACACTGTATATTCATTCAATGCCTCAACAGGTGACCAACTTTGGCGAAGCCCGGAGTTGGGAGGCGCATTGGTGGGTTCTCCTGCGGTTAGCCCAGAGGGTTTATTATATGTGGGAACATTTGCAAAAGAATTAATTGCCCTGGATGCTACCAATGGCTCGATCATCTGGCGTTATGCCACCGAGGATTGGGTGTGGTCTGGTCCAGTTTTAGCTGATGATGTGCTTTATTTTGGTGATCTATCTGGATTTTTCTACGCCCTTAATACATCGGATCAATCACTTGTTTGGCGTATCCAACCTCAGAATTCTATCTTAGACAAACCTGTGATCCTGGAGGATAATATTTATCTCACAACTGAGGGAGATACCTTGTTTATCATCAATAAATCGGATGGAAAGATTGTTGATAGTCGGGTCATTGGAGGATTGATCTACAGTTCCCCAGTGATAAGTGGAGAAACCGTCCTAATAGCACCAACTGCACAAGCCAAGACGGATCCACTCCTTTACGCCCTCAATCTGGATGGAAGCCAGAAATGGACTCCATTCACTCCAGCTAAATAGTGAAAGAACCAGGCAACTGTTGCCTACGGAGTAAATAATATATGTGGAACACATTCATCCTTTCCCCCATGGTCAATGTCCTGATATGGATCTATAACCTCATCTTTAATAATTTTGGATTGGCGATCATTGTTTTTACTATTCTCATCCGCCTGATCACTTATCCACTTACTGCCCAGCAAGTAAAGGGTCAGGCAAAGATGCAGGAAATGCAAAGCTCAAAAAAGATGGAAGAGCTCAAGAAAAAATATAAAGACGATAAACAAAAATTTCAAGAGGAACAGGTAAAGCTGTACCAGGAGATGGGGATTAATCCGCTTGGTTCCTGTTTACCGCTGATCATTCAGTTTCCCATTATGATTGGATTGTACCAATCCATCTCGCTAGCTATGGCTTCTGCACCCATCCAGTTGCTGAACCTAAGCCGCGACCTGTATAATTTCATCCCGGCCTCGGTATTAATTCCATTAAATAGCACATTCTTATGGATGAACCTGGGACTGCCAGAAACCGCCAGCCCGAATGCAATCATGATTCCATTTACGAACTTTGCATTACCCATTATGACGATCATTGTGGTACTCACCACCTTCTTGCAATCCAAGTTAATGACCCCAACTGCCCAACCAGGTGACCAGGGTGCTCAAATGTCAAAAATGATGAACCTGTATATGCCTATCCTGATGGGCTGGATTTCTTATACGCTGGCTTCCGGCCTGGCTCTTTATTTTGTGGTCAGTAATATTTTGGCAATTGCACAATATGCATATATGGGAAAGGTAAATTGGAAAAACATACTACCCAAGAATTTACTCCCCGCAAAGAAAAAAAAATAGAAAGAACTATTCAAAACTGAAAGAAGCATATGAGCCAACAACGTGCGACCATTGAAATTATCGCTCCAACCATTAATGAAGCCATCGAAAATGGCTTGACTGAATTGGGATTATCCCGCGAAGCTGTGGAAATCGAGATCCTCGATGAGGGAAGTCGGGGATTATTTGGACTTGGTGCGCACCAGGCACGAGTCCGCCTTATCGTTAAGCAAAATATTCCCGAAGAAAATGAGACAGAAACCACGCAATCCATGAATGATTTTCTGAATGAGGAAGACACGGATTCTGAACCAGAAATCAAACCAGTACGTATTCCACCTGCCAACACCAAAGAGGAGATTCCCCTGCATGTTGCCCAGGAAACTGTCAGCGAGTTGCTCGGTAAAATGCACATCCAAGCGGATGTTGCTGCATCGTATGGTGAGATTGATGATGTACGGGGTACACGTGCAATTCTAGTAGATATCACTGGTAAAGACTTGAGTGTGTTAATTGGCAAACGTTCTGAAACATTGAACGCTTTACAATATATCTCTCGATTAATTGTAAGTAAAGAACTGGGAGAAAATATCACCCTGGTCATCGATGTCGAAGGTTACCGGAGTCGTCGCGAACGACAGCTGCGCCAGATTGCTCATCGTATGGCTGAACAGGTCGTTAAAACCGGAAAAAAACAAACCTTAGAACCAATGCCGGCTAACGAACGCAGAATTATTCACATGGAGCTGCGCGAAGATGAGCGTGTTACGACTGAAAGCTACGGTGAAGATCCACATCGTAAAGTGACCATCCTCCCAAAACAGTAAGGTAACTCTACCAGATGCTGCCGGAAACATGAAAGGCAGCATCTTTTTTTCTTTCAGGTATAATTTACTCATGTTCAGCTTAGCCCCCCTAGAACCTATTAATTTTCTGGTCATCGGGCACCTGACGCGTGATCTTACTCCAGCAGGTCCACAACTGGGAGGTACCGCTGCATATGCGGGGTTAACAGCCCTTGCATTTGGTTTAAAGGTCGGAATCGTTACTTCTTGGGATGGTGATTTACCTCTAGGTAATCTGAAACAAATCCCGATCATTAACTACTTTACAGAACATTCGACTACTTTTGAAAATATTTATACAGAGGAAGGACGCATACAGGTTATTCATGCAGTTGCGCCCAGGTTAGACTTTCACTTGATTCCAGAACCCTGGAGGCAAGCACCCATTGTGCACCTTGGACCTATCGCTCAAGAAGTTGAGCCTGGCTTGGTGAGGAGATTCCCAACATCGTTGGTAGGTATTACCCCACAAGGCTGGATGCGCAGCTGGGATGAATCAGGTCATGTATCTCCGTCCGAATGGCCTGAAGCTACCTTCATGTTGCAACAAGCTGGTGCTGCTGTCATCGGTATTGAGGATGTGTTGAACGATGAAAGCCGAATTGAAGAGATGGCTTCTGCAGCACGAATTTTGGTTGTAACAGAGGGTCCTGCAGGTGCAAGGGTATATTGGAATGGGGATGTGCGTCGATTCGATGCTCCTAAAGTGAAAGAGCTAGACGCTACGGGTGCAGGTGACATTTTTGCTGCAGCATTCTTCATCCGCTTATATCTAACACGGGATCCATGGGAATCTGCCAGGTTTGCATGCCAAATTGCCTCTGTTTCAGTTACCAGACGTGGTTTGGATAGTATCCCTACAGCTGCGGAAATACAAGAACACCTGGTCGAGGTTTTTTAATGGGGCGGATATATGCAATTGCCAATCAAAAAGGTGGGGTAGGTAAAACCACAACCGCAGTAAATTTAGGCGCATTCCTGGCGGCATTCGACCAACATATTTTACTTGTAGATCTCGATCCGCAAGCGAATGCAACCTCCTGTTTGGGGATCGATAAAATAAGTGTTAAAAATAGCACCTACGATGTAATCATCGGTGCTGTTCCTGCTTTGAAGAATATCCTGTTCAACCAAAAATTAAAAATCTCCCTCCTGCCTTCATCTCCTTCCCTGGCAGGGGCTGAAGTTGAACTTGTTCCGGTTATATCTCGTGAAACTCGCCTGAGGGAAGCTCTAAAACCACTGATTGAACGCTATGATTATATTTTAATCGATTGCCCCCCCTCCCTCGGTTTATTGACCTTGAATGGGGTTGTCGCTGCTAAGGATGGTGTCATTATCCCTGTCCAATGCGAATATCTTGCCTTGGAAGGGATTGGTCAGCTTAACCAAACCCTTTCCCGTATACGCTCGGCAATTTTTCCCGAGTTACGAGTGCGAGGAGTTGTTCTGACCATGTTTGACATTCGTACGAAACTTAGTGCAGATGTGGTGCACGAAATCAATCAGCATTTCCCTGAGCAGGTTTTCAAAACCATAATTCCTCGCTCCGTTCGCCTTGCGGAAGCCCCTTCCTACGGGCAGCCCATTTCGGTATATGCACCCGGCTCGAATGGCGCGATGGCTTACTCAAATTTGGCTCGTGAAATCCTGATCGGTGATGGTGTGTTAACTACCCAACCAATTCAACATTTAGTGAGTGCAGAATGACAAAAAAAACCGGTCTTGGTAGAGGACTTGATGCTCTCATTCCCAGCGGAGATTTCGCGCCTGAATCGATGCCCGGAAATATTTCCAGTGGTTACGAAATCCTGCCAGTTACTGCCATAAGCCCTAATCCACGACAACCACGATCACAAATGGATAAAGATGAACTGTCAGAATTGGCAGATTCAATTCGCGAAAATGGAATTATTCAACCGCTTATCGTTACACCTGCAGAAGAATCGGGAAAATATATCCTGATTGCAGGTGAAAGGCGCTTGATAGCTGCAGGATTGGCGGGTATGGATTCTGTACCCGTTATCGTGCGAGAAGCATCCGAACAGCAACGCTTAGAGCTGGCTTTGATCGAAAATGTTCAACGCACCAATCTCACCCCACTTGAGGCAGCTGAAGCTTTTCGCCAACTTTCCGATGACTTCAACTTATCGCATGAGCAGATCGCCCAAAAGTTAGGTAAAAGCCGGGTATCCATTACCAACACATTACGCCTCTTAAAACTTCCTGATGAAGTCCGCCAGGCACTTTCAAATGGAGNTATTAGTGAAGGACACGCCCGTGCNTTGCTTGGTTTGCCAACCCCACAGGCACAGTCAGCAGCTTTGCAAATGATTATAAAACACGAGCTCAACGTTCGGAAAACGGAAGAATTGGTCCAAAAATTAATTGGACAGCGTCCACAATCGGAGCTAAAACGCTTTCCACAACCAGATGTCTCGTTTCTTGAGGAAAGGTTGCGCCAACGCCTAGGAACCAGGGTCAGCCTGCACCCTCGGAAAAATGGTGGCACACTTGTCATCCATTATTATTCTGAGGAAGAGCTGGATCAATTAATTCTCCGTATATTAGGCCAATCTGAATAAAAATATGCTCGTTATCCATAACGCCAGGATCCATTCTCAAAACCCAAAGCAAGAATCAGCTACTGCTCTCGTGGTAGATCAAGGAAAAATTCTTGGCGTAGGCACCGATGACGAGATTCTACATTCATATCCTACAAGAAATACTTTCGACGCACAAGGCTCTTCCCTGATCCCTGGTCTTACCGATGCCCACATCCACCTTGAAAACTATGCTTTAAGCTTACAAAAAGTGGATTGTGAAACTCCCAGCAAGGTTGAATGTCTGCAAAGGATCGCAAAGCGGGCGATCATCACACCCCCAGGGGAGTGGATCTTAGGTCATGGGTGGAACCACAATGCCTGGGACGATGGATATGGTTGTGCAAAACAACTGGATGATGTTGCTCCACACAATCCGGTATATTTAACCCATAAGTCGCTTCATTGCGCCTGGGTAAACTGCCGGGCGATGCAGCTTGCAGGAATTGACCGCAACACTTCCAACCCAACTAGCGGGCTTATTGGACACCTACCTGATGGTGAACCGGATGGAATTCTTTTTGAAAGCAGTATGGACCTGGTGGAGAATGTAATACCTGAGCCTTCGTTGGAACAGGTGGTTAATGCAATTCGTTTAGCACAGCCCATTTTATGGAAAATGGGTCTCACAGGTGTGCATGATTTCGACCTAGAGCGATGTTTTTCAGCCCTGCAGGTTATGCACGAATCAGGTGAGTTGAATTTACGGGTTCTGAAAAGTATTCCTTTTGAAAACCTGCAGCATGCCATTGCCCTGGGTCTTCGTACAGGATTTGGAGATGATATGCTGCGAATTGGGTCACTGAAATTGTTTTCGGATGGTGCCCTTGGACCACACACCGCTGCGATGCTAAAACCTTATGAAGATGACCCGCATAATACGGGTTTATTGATGCTGGATGCTGAGCAGCTTTTTGAGGTTGGGCAACTGGCTGTAAGAAACGGCATCAGCCTGGCAATCCATGCAATCGGTGACCGAGCCAACCATGAAGTACTGAATGCGTACGAACAATTGCAGAACCTTGTTCGATCGAATCAACCGCTATCCAAGGAAAAGCTTCGCCATCGCATTGAACATGTACAGGTATTACACCCCGATGATGTCGGTCGCCTATCTAAACTAAACGTCATCGCTTCCATGCAACCTATCCACGCTACTTCAGATATGTTTATGGCTGATCAGTTCTGGGGTAATCGCGCCGCGCTTGCTTATGCCTGGCGCGAGCAGATCACACACGGAGCGAAGCTGGCTTTTGGTTCTGATGCCCCCGTGGAATCTCCAAATCCTTTTTGGGGAATCCATGCTGCCGTCACGCGTCGCCGTGCTGACGGTTCACCTTCCGTCCATGGATGGTTCCCAGAACAATGCCTGACAGTTAATGAAGCCTTACAAGCCTACACAACTGGTCCTGCCTATACTGCTGGCATCGAAGCAAAGGTTGGCAGGATTGAGCGTGGTTACTGGGCTGATCTCATCTTGTTGAATGAAGACCTCTTTTCCTGTTTACCAAATGAGATTATGAATATCCATCCTATTACTACAATGGTAGGTGGCGAATGGGTATACTCAGAGATGGGATAAAAAAACGCTGGTAAAAAACCAGCATTTTTATATGCTCGTCATTATAAAATCAGCGAATTGACCCCAGCCTAATTGGATCTGTACGTACCAGGTCAGCAAAAACAACCAATCTGCGTAAATAGGTTCGTGATTCCTGGTCCCAATCCATACAAGTGATCAAAGAAATTTGAGGGTTAATTGTAGCCAGGATTACCGACATATCCGCGTCATCGGTGACGCGATAATCGCGCATATTGTAGGTATAAACATTCTTTTCGGTATATAAAAGCACTACTTCCCCAGTTTGCAGCTCGTCCAGGTGGCGGAATGGACCATCTCCCAAACCTGCCACAGTTACATGACCTGCCAGTGCAGTATTGCTTCCCAGTCCTGGCCAGGATGTGTTTCCCATCCAGGCGATCTCATGTCGTAAACCAGTGATCATCCACGAATTTCCATCATAAGGTACATATTTAACTTCAGTATCCAGAAATATGCTTGGAATAACGATACGAACCACCGGGCTGGTGTCTGGTCCTTGTTCCCCTGGAAGTGGTGTTATCGTAATCACTGGTGTAGGAATGGGATAATTGGGTAAAGTTACGATCGGTATCACCGCTTCTGGAGTGGAGAATGCCGAGGCTGGTAAGCGTGGCAGGCTTGTTTCTGAGGCTTGTGCTTGCTCCAGAATATCTGCTCTACTAGGGGTCGAGATGCTCCCATTTGCCTGCAGACTGGAAGGCAATGCACCGGTTGCGTAAACACCCATGATAAATCCAATGATTATCATCAACGAACCGATAGCGATCATCCAGAGGGTATTCTTCTTGTTATTTGATTTTGACCATATCCCAAAGAAGAGCAATCCAGCTCCCAAACCCAAGACTAATAATCCAGGGAGCATGGGTATTGACCCAAATTGGGAGGAACGCCAGTTCAGGGGCAACTCTCCTGTGGGTGGTAAGGTTTGAAAGATCACTTTGTAATTTACGCTGGCAGTCATCGACTTGGATACATCGTAAGTCAATGTGACAACATTCGCTACTGTTTCCGTCCTGGTCAGGGTGGAATTTACCTTCACCCCTGCAACGATGGTTATTTTTTCACCAGGGACAACATCGCCAATGGTAACTACAAATGAATGGGCTAACTTAGTGATCGTCCCCCGGCTGGTGGTTACTGTGAGTACGTCGATGTATGTAGGAAAAGAATCCAGCACAATATTATTCGTAGTCGGTCCAGAACCATTATTACCAACTTCAATCGCAAAAGAAAAGTTCTCATTAATTTTTGCCTGAGAAGGTTGAACAGCGACTTTTAGAGACGGTATGATGGTTAACGTGCCGGTAACGGTTGGAGTAGCCGTCTTGGTAGGCTGAGTTCCAGTAACCGTAGGCGTGACGGTTGAAGTGGAGGTACTGGTAGATGTTACAGTCCTGGTTGGGGTTACGGTCGAGGTATCTGTTGGGGTTGCGGTTAATGTTGAGGTTTCAGTTGGTGTGGGTGTTGCGGTCGATGTTTCAGATGGGGTTGGAGTAATGGTGGGTGTATCCGTTTGAGTGGGTGTTAATGTGATCGTTGGAGTGGGTGTTAATGTGATCGTAGGAGTTGCAGTTGCAGTATCGGTGGGTACAATAGTTTGTTCAATACCCGAACCATTGCCATCCTTTGAAGCTCCTTGGAGTATTCCAGGCTGTGTTGTTCCTTGGGCAAAAGACACCGATACTGGAATTAGCAGTAATATTCCTAATATCAAAATTCCAAGGACATATATAAATATCCTGTGATCTGCTCTTATTATTTTACACATCTCAGCCTGAGTAGATTCCATGAATGGTTTTCCAGAATTCTATCAGCTAATTCTAACCAATTTTATTTCTTGAATAATTATTATAACACTTCACGTAACGGATAGAATAGTGACCGTTTGTAACGATTTCATCCTTTACGCATCTAATTAGAGTAAAAACACATTAATCTGAATGTAAATTTAGGAGAAATATGGTAGATACGCTCGTCAACGATGAAATCTTTAATCAGCTCCAAGAAATGTTCGAAAATCAGTTAATTCATCCTGTCGAGATTATTTATTTTTCAAAGCATGATCCATGCGACACGTGTGAAGATACTCACCAATTATTAAATGAAATTACCTCAATAACAGAGAAANTACATTTCACCACATATAATTTGGATGAAAATCCTCAATTAGCAGACTTGTATAAGGTTAACCNTGCTCCAGGAATGGTAATACTCGGTCGTGAAGTGGATGAATTATTGGACTATGGCATTCGGTTTTCTGGAATCCCATCCGGGTATGAGTTTAGTTCATTGATCCACACAATTATCCTGGTTTCCAGGCGCGATTCAGGTTTAAAACCTGAGATCCGTGAAGACTTAAGACGGTTAACTAATCCGGTTAATTTAAAGGTTTTTGTCACCCCTACCTGACCATACTGCCCACAAGCCGTGGTGCTTGCTCATCAAATGGCAATCGAAAACACCAATATCCAAACGGAAATTATTGAGGCTAATGATTTTTATGAGGTTGCCTCGCGTTATAATGTTAGCAGCGTCCCCCAGACGACAATCAATGATGGTGCAGGAGTTTTATTAGGTGCAGTGCCAGAAAGTCACTTACTTAAAGAAATATTTAATGCCCTTCATCCTTAAACCGGGAAATCCTGGATTATGAGGCTAAAGAATGAGTAAAAGGTATAGCCATCTTATCCCGCTTGTTTTTATAGGGGTTGGCTTGATTATCCTAGGAGTGGTTGCAGCGGTTACCATAATGAAACCTGAAAGTTTATCTACTGATTTCTCAGTGACACCTTCAACCGTCAATTTTCCAGCTCCAGTACTAACCTTAAATGATTTGAAAGGTGAGAAAGTCTCCATTTCCGATTACAGCCCACAAATTGTTTTGATTAATAATTGGGCGACCTGGTGCCCCCCATGTAGAGAAGAGATGCCAACCCTTTTAGAATATTATCAAAAGCATGCTGAAGATGGGTTTACAATGATTGGTATTAATGCAGGAGACCCACCAGACGATGTGGCAAAGTTTGTGGATGAATACGGATTAACTTTTCCGATCTTGCTAGATCCAAATAGCAAATCTTTAATCAAGTTCCATAATGATTATTTACCCAGCTCATATGTGATTGATCGGGATGGAAAGGTTGTCCTGGCGTGGACAGGACCGATAAGTAATGCAATGCTGGAGAAATATGTTACTCCACTGTTAGGGCAATAATTTGATTTATTCATCATAAACCTTCTTCGAAAAAAACATGACCATAATCTCATTCGCAAGCGATTCATCATAGGCATCGAACAGGCAGATATNTTACTGTTAAACTAAATATATTGAATTGAGAACGTATACAAGATAACATTAGCAAAATGCTTTGCCAAATGATTGCATTAATCTAATTTACATGCTATAATAATTAGGCTGTATATCCCCCCTTTACCAGTAATTTGCCCAAATTTGTTTCTGGCGCCCCGCCCTTGTTTACTTTATTTATATGAGATTCAGCGGGGGTGATGCATAAAAACATACAATCTTATGTAATTCCAAATCCAATTATAGAGAAGATACGATATGAAAGTAATTGAATTGCAAACCACCTCCCTGGATCGACTGCGTCAAATTGCCAGGGATCTCAATGTTCCCAGCGCAAATAGATTAAAGAAAGATGATCTCATCTTAAAAATCCAACAAGCTGAAGCAGAAAGGGATGGTCTTGAGCTGCGTGGTGGAATCCTGGAGATAATGAGTGATGGGATGGGATTCCTTCGTTCAGGTCATTACCAGCCAGGTGCTTTTGACGTCTACGTTTCTCAATCACAGATTCGCAGATATAACTTAAGGGATGGTGACCTGATCATTGGCCATGTCCGCCCTCCGCGTGAATCGGAAAAACATTATGGTTTACTAAAAGTAGAAACCGTTAATGGGATCGATCCTGAAGAGGTTCGCAACCGACCTGCATTTGAAAGCCTGACCCCGATTTTCCCCGACCAGCGGTTTAACCTGGAAACGGATCGCCATACACTGGCAACCCGCTTGATTAATATGGTCACACCCATCGGGCGGGGGCAACGCGGATTGATTGTTTCACCTCCCAAGGCTGGCAAGACAACGATTCTTAAACAATTAGCCAATGCAATCTCAACCAATCACCCGGATGTTTACTTGATGGTTGCATTGATCGGTGAACGACCGGAAGAAGTGACCGATATGGATCGTTCGGTGGATGCTGAGGTAATCTCATCCACCTTTGATGAACCTGTCACATCCCATGTAAGAGTGGCAGAGATGGCTTTGGAACGGGCGAAACGTATCGTAGAAACCGGACGGGATGTAGTTATTCTAATGGATTCGATCACCCGCCTTGCCAGGGCGTATAACCTGGTAGTTACCCCATCCGGTCGAACATTGTCCGGTGGTATTGATCCATCTGCCCTCTATCCACCCAAGAGATTCTTCGGTGCGGCGAGAAACATTGAAGAAGGTGGTTCCCTGACTATTATTGCCACTTGCCTGGTAGATACTGGCTCAAGAATGGATGATGTGGTATACGAAGAATTTAAAGGTACCGGTAATATGGAGCTACTGCTTTCGCGGCGATTACAGGAACGCCGGGTGTTCCCTGCGATCGACATCGAGAGATCATCCACCCGCCGTGAAGAACTCCTGCTAGGTCCCGATTTAACCCCGCGTGTATGGCTGATGCGCCGGATGTATGATCAAATGATCGCATCCCCCCCATTTGGAGCTGGAATGGATCCAGCAACGGCAACTGAAGCAATTCTACAGCGCTTATCGAAAACTGACGATAATAACGCTTTCCTTGAAACTCTCAACGAAGACTTAGGCTAATTCCCTTACTGGTAAACGACCGCGGCGAAATAATGCAGTTATAATTAGCGCGGTAATATTGGTATTAATCATGAAAGAACAAATAACTGACGGAACAAATCCATCCATGCCCAAATCGATGCCTGAAAAATCGCACGGTTCTCGAGAACCAGGCGGTTTAATATTAACAGGCACCTGGATGATTGCATTAAGCCTGGTCTTATTGGCTGTGTACTTGGGCTGGCGTGTCCAAACCACCCAGGCTGCTCCTGATAGCTCTAATCAAGTTGTCGCAACCCAGACATCTACCCCGATTCAGGCATCAGGCTCATTGGATAATGAACTTCCAGTATTCGATGCTGGAATTTCTGCAATGGGTATTTCGCGACGAACTACAATGCATACAAATATCCCAACCCGTCCACGCACAAAGGTCATAGAATACACCGTTGACACGGGTGATTCTGTGTTTGGTATTGCTCAAAGCTTTAATCTAGAACCTGAAACGATCCTCTGGGCAAATTATGATCAGCTGAATGACTCCCCAGATATGTTAAATCCTGGGATGAAGCTGAACGTACCACCAGTGAATGGGGTATATTACCAATGGCAGGAAGGTGATTCACTCGAAGCTGTTGCGGCTAAATTTGAAGCTAATATTCAAGATATTCTTAACTGGGAAGGAAATAACTTTGATTTAACCAACCCTGAAGTTGCAGTAGAACAATGGCTCATGATTCCAGAAGGTCATCGGGAATTCCGCCAATGGTTGGTTCCGACGATTGCAAGATCAAATTCGGGAGTTTTAAAATCTGTTCTCGGACCGGGAGCTTGTGAAGGTAATTACGATGGAGCTTATGGTTCTGGTGCTTTTGCATGGCCAGCATCCAACCATGTTTTATCTGGAAACGATTACTGGTCAGGTCACCTGGGTATTGATATTGCTGGTGCCACAGGTGATGGAATATTTGCCTCCGATTCGGGTGTAGTTGTATTTTCAGGATGGGCAAATGGTGGTTATGGATACATGATCATGATCGACCATGGAAATGGATACCAGTCGCTATATGCTCACCTGAGTTCTGTGAGTGCTAGCTGTGGGCAAAGCGTCTACACAGGCTCATATATCGGTGCAATGGGCAACACCGGTAATTCAACCGGATCCCACTTGCATTTTGAAGTGCGCTACCTGGGAGGATTTATCAGCCCCTGGTTTGTCTTGCCACCACCTTAATAATACATACTTGTGGCTTTACCCGTTATTCAAATAAATCATCTATCGATGAAAGGAATTATTATGACCGATAACGATATGGATTTTAAAACCCAAGTAATCGCAGAGACCGATAACCTGCATTACCAGATCTGGAAGGCCGATGAACCGGATGGAGAGACCACATTTCATCTGGAATTGAACAATGTAACCATACATTTTTTTACAGAAGAATGGGAAGAATTCCAACAATTGATTAGATTATTGGGAAAAAAGTAAATTCTCGTTTGGTTCTTTAGAACTTGGAAAACTTCAGGGGGATGTGATTACCTCAGTCACGTAGGGTATCACCGATNCACAAGGTTCAGTGAGATAAGATGACACATGCTCCCAATCCATGGTTGCCCGCGCAGCCCAGGATGTATAAATCGCATACGACAGACAGCCTGGACCAACGTGATAATTTGCAATGGTGTATTTCCATAATTCTTCATAACTGGAAATTTCACCAGCAAGATCGCCAGTGCCATTGTAGACAATTTGTGCTACCTGATCACAATTGGCGAGTAATGTGTGTGCCACCAGGTTTATGCTATCACCAACAGTGGTCAGATCAATGCCATACTCGCAATTTTCACAATTAGCATTAGCACTCACCGCTAACGCACCGCGCAAGATCGCCCTCTCCTCAGGCGCTAGCTTGACATATCCTCCAGAGCATTCTCCCTCGGTTAAAACTAACGGACAGAACTGGTTATAAAATTCTTGATTCCATAAAAGAAGCGCATCTGCTCCATTATCAGTGATTTGACCTAAACCATATTCATTCGCTGTACGGAATTCTCCAGGCCAAAATTGACTTTCCTGAGCGAAGAGGTTCTTTAATAATTGCGCTGGAACTTTAGTTTCTGTCGCGATCTGAATTATCTGCTCGTCAAACTGGTTTTGCCACACAATCACTTCTGGCATCGCCACCTCAAGCCCGCAATTATCCGCATATCCATTCGATAACAACCCGCCACTCGGGCAGGAGGATGCATCCACAGCCCCTTCGGCAATTAATCTCCCAGCCAGGTAAGAGTAAGGTTCTTCAGATGCCAGGAATGCTGGATCTTCAGGTGTGGATAACCATTCAGGAACCCCTCCGACCGGTGGAAAGGATTGCCAGACATTTGAACATGTGGCAATATCGTTACCAACCCACTGGGTGGAAATTACATCGATATACCAACCCCCGCTCGTTGGAGTGGCACTTACTCCGCTGTCGATGACACGTACCAGTGCTGAAAAAACCTCACTTGAATCTCCAAAGCTGGAATCCGCCCAAAACTCGACCATCACACCAGACATATTGGTTGGTCGTAATTGAACATCACAAGTGCTTGCCTGGCAGGTGGTTTCAACACCATCCATTTTCACGTGGATGGTTGTGATCTGTTCATTGGGTAATGGCTCATCGCCAATAAAATGTAATTTTGGAATTGTGGGGCATATATTTTCAGGTGCAATTGGATCACACCCAGATAGAGATAAATTCACTAGTGCAGGAGGTAAATTTACAACAACCTTATTTTCTGCTGGTGCACTCCCAACAAAAAATAAATATAGTCCAGTACAACCCATGGGTGGCATGAGTCCCTGGTCCAATCCAGAACATGATTGAGTTGCCAACCATTGGTTATATACATCACCCCCACAATCAGTCAATACCTCTTCGGGAGTCGGCCATCCTTCGTGGTCGATGTATACCTGGCATTTGATTTGATTGTCAGACCAGCTTAATAACCACCATTCGTAACGTGTGTAGGTAACTGTAATGGTTGTCTGGCGGATGATCTCATCGGGTGGATTACCTGCGGCACGAACCAAACCTGCATTAATACTTGTGATAGTAATGAACAGGCATGCAATACAAAAGCGGAAAAGTCGTTTCAGCCTTTCCATCTGTTATTACCATATCATGTATAGTCACCAATGTCAATATTACTTGCAGCAACCGAAAGGGCATGATAAACTGATATTATGATGGGTGCATCGAGCGTATTGGTGATAACGCCATCACCGTATATGACAAAAAAAATCCAGCAAACATTGATTGATATTGGTGGATACAAAGTCATAACGAGTTCCAGCCCTGCAGTGGCTTTAGAATTAGCCCAGCAAACCATAATAAATATCTGTATTCTAGATGTATTCCATCCAGAATTTCCCCTTATAACAGTAGTGAAAGAATTAATGGGCAAGCAGCCGGATATGCACCTTATCCTGATTCTTTCTGATATAAGTTTGAGTAGTGGAGAAATTCCAGGGATTATTCCAGATGGTCTGCTTCCCCGCTCCTTCAGTCCAGGGCAATTAAAATCAGCTTTGTTAAATATTCCAAAAGAATACGAAATTATTACTTCTCCCAATCAACAACCGCCGCAAACGAGCTCTGATATGCCAAGGGCACACGTTCTAGAAAACTCAGGGTTGATAAATATCCCCCCATTTTCCAGGTCATCCGATTATTCAAGATTAAATCAACGTCTATCTGACCTTTCTGCAGAAACGACCGCCCTGGCAATTATTATTCTTCGACGAAAACAGCTGATATCCCATTGTGGAATTTTACCAAACACTGCAATTCGGGAGATGGTTGACCAAATCAACAGTTTTAGTATTACATCAGCGCTAAATCTCCAAAAGGAAGCACCACCCACTTTCCATAAAAGTGGAAGCGGGGATATGATCCGGTCGCTTCAATTACAATCATTACAAGGTAAGTTTCTGCTATATGTAATCTTTTTAACCAAAGAAATGCAGCTTTCCTTGATTTACGACCAGGATACACCATTCAGCCACATCCGACGGCAAACAGTACAGCTTTCCCATGAATTAATGGAGCCTCAACAAAGCCTGCCTTTGGCATTTCACCCATCATCTCTTGAAGCCAGTGAGTTGGAGCAAACAAACATTGTCCAATCCTCGTCCGCAGAAACAATTTATGAGGATCTAAACCAACCAGCAGCAGGAACTGGTGTGATTCAAGCTGCTACAATATCCAGCTTGATGGAAGAGCCTTCCCCTGAAGAAGTGATACCACCCGGTTATACTGGAGAACAAATAGATACAGTATTATCCTCGCCGTCTACCTCTCCTGATGCGTCCAGTCTGGACGCTCGAATTGAATACAACCGGTCTGTACAAGCAGGCAGAATTGATTTTCATGATGGTTTTGAATTAGAAGAAGAGTATAGTGGTGAGCCATTGGATTTCTCCCTGAGTGAAACGTCAAAGTCAGAACACACAGAGGCGGAATTTGAAACGAATTCAATCATCTCAGTGGGTGCATATGGGAACTACATCACTTATTCATGTTTACTCATTCCGCGGATACCAGACCACATGCTTAAAGGCAATTTAGTATCCTATTTATTTAAATGGATGGGACAGCTTTGCCTGGCCTATGGATGGCGACTTGAACACCTCTCCATCCATTCGAATCATGTCCAAATGGTAACCGGTGCACCGCTGGCAACCTCCCCTGCCTTCCTAGTAAGAACCTTGCGCCAGAAGACTTCTCTATATATTTTCTCCCAATTTCCTCTCCTAACGAACGAAAATCCGTCGGGAGATTTCTGGGCACCTGGATTTTTTATTTCAGGCGGTAAGCAAACCATTCAACCACACCTGATTGACCGATATATCGGTGAGATCAGGGAGCACCAGGGTGTGAATAGCACACCATCACTCAATTAGATCTTATGCCTCCAATCATTTACTTACTAGATGGTCATGCTCTGGCTTACAGAGCATATTTTGCACTAACGAAGGGTTCCTCAACAGCATTTACCACCCACTCGGGTGAACCAACTGCCGGGGTGTTCGGTTTTACATCAATATTGTTGCGGTTATTAGAGCAAGACCATCCGGATTTCCTGGCAGTTACATTTGATACAGGTAAGACCTTTCGGGATGACTTGTTTCCTGATTACAAGGGAACCCGTGCTAAAATGCCCGAAGATCTTCGCCCCCAGATGGATCGAATAAAACAGATTGTGGATGCGTTTAATATTCCTCGTTTGGAAATGGAAGGTTATGAAGCCGATGATATCCTGGGTAGCCTGTCCAGGCAACTTGCTGTGGAAGGATTTGGGGTAAAAATTATTACCGGAGATCGCGACCTGTTGCAGCTGGTCAATGAACGCATCCTGATAAATCTTCCTGGAAAGTCTCTGGCGGATGCTAAAGATTATTTTTCCAAAGATGTGCAAGAGTTATTTGGAGTAAAACCTGAACAGGTAGTGGATTACAAAGCGCTTGTTGGAGATAAATCTGATAACATACCCGGAGTCGCTGGGATTGGGGAAAAAACTGCCAGTATACTGCTAAATACTTATGGCAGCTTGGATGAAATATATGCCCATATCGGTGAAATATCTGAGAACTTGCAGAAAAAGTTGGAAGCAAATAAAGAAAATGCTTACCTGAGTCAAAAATTAGCTACCATTGTAACCAGTCTCCCAATAAAGCTTGATATGGTTATGGCTCGAACAGAGCACTTCGATCCGGCACGAGTTGAAGCTTTATTCCGTGAGCTTGAATTTCGTTCTTTGATGGGGCGCTTGACCGCTTTATACCCAGCTTTTGGCAAATCCAGCCCCAGGCGGGAAGAACAACTTTCACTCTTCACTCCCTCAACATCATCAACTCCCACTCCAATGAAACAATCAGGAGATTTAGCTGTCCATATCGTTGAAAACGTGCAAAGTTTAAACAAACTTGTTGAACAGCTTCAATCTACCAAAATCATCTCCTTCGACACCGAAACTACATCGACTGACCAAATGAGTGCTGATCTGGTTGGAATATCTCTGGCAGTGGATAACAACGAGGGATGGTATATTCCTGTGGGGCACAACTCGGAACCAGAACGCCAGCTCCCACTCGGACAGGTAATGGAGGCCCTGAAAGGTCCGTTAACCGACTCAGATATCTCAAAAGTTGGCCATAATATAAAATACGATTTTGTTATGTTGGCCAGGCACGGATTACGCCCCACTCCACTCACCTTCGATACCATGATAGCCGAATGGCTCACCAATCCGAGCTCACATAATCTCGGATTAAAAAACCTTGCCTGGATACGACTCGATTTGCGGATGACCGAGATATCGGCTTTGATCGGTTCGGGTAAGAAACAAATTACCATGGCACAGGTTCCAATTGACGAGGCGGCTTCATACGCAGCGATGGATGCTGTCGCGGTAATTCGGTTAATTCCCGGACTTGAAGCAGAGCTGAAAGCAAACTCTGCCAATAAATTATTTAATGAAATTGAAATGCCATTGATCCCGGTACTGGCAGAGATGGAAATGAGCGGGATTGCTCTGGATAGAGATTTTCTTAAAAATATATCTGAAAAGCTCTTGACGCGTATGATCGAAATTGAAGAAAGTGTTTTTAAGCAAGTTGGCGAGCCATTTAATATTAATTCTACTCAACAGCTTTCAAACGCATTATTTAATCGTCTGAAGCTTCCACCACCCGATGGTACGCGCCGAACCGATTCTGGTTTTTATTCCACGTCGGCAGAAGTATTGGAAGCATTACGAGGTCAAAATCCTGTTGTTGATCTATTACTTGAATATCGTGAGCTTTCAAAGCTCAAGTCTACTTATGTGGATGCACTACCTTTGCAAGTAAATCCGCACACCGGTCGTATCCATACATCCTATAATCAGGCTGGAAGCGTAACCGGGCGAATTGCTTCATCAGAGCCAAATTTACAAAATATCCCTATTCGAACTGATCTTGGACGACAGGTACGCCAGGCGTTCATTGCTGCTGACAACCTCACATTGTTATCCGTGGATTACTCGCAGGTCGAGTTACGTATCGCTGCCCATATGTCGAATGACGAGGCCATGTTGGCAGCATTTCGGGCAGATCAGGATATTCACACTGCCACAGCAGCAGCGATATTAGGCACCACATTGGATAAGGTCACCAAAGAACAACGCCGAAATGCCAAGGCGATCAACTTTGGCTTACTTTATGGAATGAGTGCGTTTGGTCTCACCCGCTCTAGCGATCTTACTCTGGCGGAAGCAGAAGACTTTGTTGAGGCGTATTTCAAACAATTTCCCGGGGTAAAAAATTACCTAGACAACATCCGCCGCATTGCAGCGAAACAAGGATATGTGGAAACCCTGCTTGGCCGTCGCCGTTATTTCCCAGGATTAAAATCAGGTGGTAACCCGGCAACGCGTGCCCGTGAGGAACGCGAGGCAATTAATGCCCCCATCCAAGGTAGCGCTGCTGATATCATGAAATTGGCGATGATTCGCGTACATTCAGCTTTAAAAGCTGCGGGATTAAAAGGACACATGCTTCTCCAGGTACATGATGAGCTGGTGATAGAATGTCCTCAAATCGAGTTACAAGAGACTACAAGAATTGTCCGCACAATGATGGAAAACGCCTATAATTTAGTCATTCCCCTCAAGACTGAAGCCCGTTATGGTCAAGATTGGGGAACATTATCAATAATAGACGTTTAGGGAGCAACTATGAGTGGTGATCAACAGGTTTATCAAAACGCAATTAACCAAGGTCATTCAGCCGCCTGGGACCTGGAATGGGAAAAGGCTGCCTCTTACTATCATATTGCTGTGGATGAATTTCCTGAAAACACCACTGCTTTAAGCAGCCTGGCACTAGCTCTTTATGAAACCCAAAAATATCCTGAAGCGCTTGATTATTACCTGCGTGTTACCAAACTTTCACCGACGGATCCGGTTCCAATGCTAAAAGTGGCTGAAATCTATGAACGGATGGGGAACCTCGATGGCGCTACCAAGGCAAATATGGATGTAGCTGATTTATTTGCTCGTAACAGGGAAATTGAAAAAGCTATCCAAAGTTGGAAACGAGTAGTTGCTTTAAATCCTGAACACATGATTGCGCATACACGCCTGGCTCTTGTGTACGAGCGATTGGGTCGCACCAGTGAAGCAATGGTTGAATATTTATCGATCGCCAGCCTGTTACAGAGCATAGGAGACATTCCAAAAGCCGTACAAACGATGAAACATGCCCTGCAGGTAGTCCCAAATAGCAAAGAAGCTGAACAAGGTCTTTCATTGTTATTAAACGGAAAACCATTACCAAAACCAGAGAGGATTGGAGGTGTAACTGCACCTTTAATAATGTCACAAGTTCGCCAGGCTGAAATTTCCAAAACGGTTGAAGAAAATCATCCCAGACTTGATCCAATCCAGGATGCAAAACAAATAGCATTGACCATGCTGGCTGAAATGCTTTTCGAACAGGAGGAAGTTTATGGGCAACAGTCCCGCAGAGGACTTTCTACAATTATAAAAGGCTCAGACGCTGAAAGCCAAAATCAATTTGATCAGCCAAAAATCATTGCACATCTCAGCCAGGCAATTGATTACCAATCCCATGGTGATGAAGCGCATGCAATCAATGAGCTGGAGCGTGCTATTGTTGCTGGATTGGAAAATTCAGCGGCTTATTTTGATTTAGGTTTCATGCAGTCAAAAACGGATCAATTCGAGAAGGCTGTACAAAATATAAAAAAATCCATTCAACATGAAGTTTTTAGTTTTGGATCTCATTTGCTGCTAGCACTTACTTTATATAAAATGGATTCTATTAAAGAAGCATCGATTGAATACCTTGAAGCTTTACGTATTGCTGACTCTCAGTGTGTAGCACCAGATCAAGCAGAAGAATTGATACAGTTATATGAGCCATTGCTTGAATCATTCAATCAACAGGAAGATCAAAAATTACAAAAACGCATCTGTGAGAATATCAGCAAAATGCTCATCCGGCCGGATTGGAAGGAGCAGACCCAACTTGCAAGAAGACAGCTCCCCGCCCAACCATTCGGGTCAGCGCCCATCCCACTCGCTGAGATGTTAACTGAAGCAACCAGTAGCCAGCTTGTGGAATCTTTAGCAAAAGTGAACCAGCTTGCGCGGGCGAACAAGTTGCTTAGCGCAATGGAAGAAGCCTATTATGCTTTAAAATTTGCCCCCTCATACTTGCCTTTACACGTATGTATCGGTGATCTCCTGGTACAGGAAAACCACGTTCCAGAAGCAGTTCTTAAATATACTATTGTTGCAAAAAGCTATAATCTTCGTGGTGAAACCAACCGGGCAATTAGCTTGCTAAAACGCGTTAGCGAGTTGACTCCAATGGATCTAGATGCGCGGAATAACCTGATAGAGCTATTATCTGCCCGTGGAAAAATTCCTGAAACCATACAGGAATATTTTAAACTGGCTGAAACCTATTACAGCCTTGCTGACTTGCAATCAGCGCGGAAGTCATACGCACAGGCATTCCGTTTTACGCAACAATTCAATGTTGACCGTGAAACAAAGATTAAACTAATGCATCGAATGGCGGATATCGATATGCAGAGCCTTGATCTACGGAATGCGATTCGGGTGCTTGAGCAGATACGAACACTAGATCCTGAAGATGTTAAAGCCCGGGACATGCTATTTGATCTTAATCTACGCCTAGGGCAAACAACCCAGGCAATGACTGAATTGGATAATTACCTCAATCATTTGATCAGCCTGAATCGCTCCACCGAAGCATTGGAATATATTAACGGAAAAATCCGTGAGAACCAAAAACAACCAGAACTTTACCAGCACCTTGCCGAACTCTACCGCCTGATGGGTAGAAAAGAGGATGCCATAAATCAGCTAGAACACGCAAAAGAGATTTATGTCCAGGCTGGAAACAATGCATCTGCGATTTCTACGATCATGGTAATCCTGACCCTCAATCCTGCCAATCCCACAACTTACCAACGCATGCTAGTGGAACTTCAAGCTGGTAAATAGATTTACTTAATAATCCCCCATCTGCTGAATTTCTGGTAGTTTACTTTCAAGAAATAGATAATAACTTTAACAAATCTGGGGGATTCTGTATGATTTGGTCTGCTCCTGCCCGGATGAGCTCTTTTTCCTCCCCAAATCCACATAAAACACCAACAGTTTGAGCACCCGCCTTTTTACCAGCCATAATGTCTACAACCGTATCACCTACCATCAGACAATCAGAAGCTTGAACTCCCATTTTTTCTGCAGCCCATAGGATCGGATCTGGATAAGGTTTGGTATGAATGCATGTTTGTCCAGTGGCTACTGCGGTGAAGAATGGTAGGAGCTCAAATTGGAATAAGAACCTGAATGTTGATTTATTTCCCCTCACACTGATGATGCTGAGAGGATAAGAATTACGTAATTTCACCAGCATCTCTCGGACTCCATCAATTAATCTATATGGGTCAGCCGATTCTCCAATCCCCATTTCATAACACCGATCACCCAGATTGATAATCTTTTCATCCCACCCTATCCGATCAGCAAAACTATAAAACCAATTCCCCGGGCTCTCTGTGACCATGACGATTTTTCTTGCGATTCGATGGACAGCCTGATTACCAATAAGTAAACCAAGTGGGGAGAATAATCTGACTAATCGAAGGACAAATTGATTATCAGTATCGTTTAAAGTACCATCAATATCAAAACAAATAGCCTTAACCCGCTCAAGATCTATGGGCATATAAAAATATCTAAGACTGAAAGCCGAGAATTAGTATCCCTGCCCCAACAATAAATAAGACACTGATGAACACAGCAATGACAGCTATGATCACCAGGCAAGAATTTAACCAACGGCGATGCATTTCACTCATATTGGCCCTCCCAGAAGATTGTAATCTGCTTGTCCATGCAATGCAATGGCTTTCGATTATATTATGCGTTAAAATACATCGTGTGGACGAGAATATATTGATCCAGGAAGCTAAGGGGGGAAATGTGGACTCATTTAATCGATTAGTCCTGGCTTACCAGGACATGGTTTATAACCATGCCTATCGTATGATCGGGGAAGAAGAATCGGCAGACGACGCTGCCCAGACTACGTTTATTTCAGCTTATAACCATCTAAATTCGTTTCGAGGGGGATCATTTAAAGCTTGGTTGTTACGAATAGTTACCAATGCCTGTTACGATGAGCTGCGCCGGCGAAAACGGCGTCCTACTGTGCCTTTGGAGCCTATAGATGACACGGGGGAGGAAGTAGAATCAGTCCATTGGATGATTGATACAACCGATCAGCCTGAAGAACAGGTTGAAAAATTGGAACTTCAAAATGCGATTCAACATTGCCTGGACCATCTCCCAGATGAATTTCGTGCCACAGTTTTATTGGTCGATATCCAGGGATTGGATTATTTCGAAGCCTCCAGGGTGATAAACAAACCCATTGGTACGATTAAAAGTCGCCTGGCACGTGCCCGTTTAAGACTGCGTGATTGTTTAAGTAGTTTCGCGGAACTTTTACCTTCCAGATTTCGTCTGAAAAATGGGTAAAACATGAAAAACCAAATTACTGCGCGGGATTATGAACGGCTCTCTGCCTACCTGGATAACCAGCTGGATGGCAAGGAACGCACCCGCATGGAAGAAAGGTTAATTGCAGATCCAAAACTTAGGAAACAATTGCAGGAAATCGAAAAGACCCGCTTACTGCTCCGTGAACTGCCCAGAATACGCGCACCTCGAAATTTCTATATTCGTCCAGAAACCATCTCGAAACCGGTCGGAGTTCGTCCATCTTTTAAATTATTCCCATCTTACGGAATTGTTTCTGCGATCGCAACCATATTATTAGTTATTGTAATCTTTGCTGACCGACGGATATCCTTCTCAGGTCCAGTAGCATTCGCTCCTGCCGAAGTTGTTCCAGCTGAATCATTTGTTGTTGAGCAGGAAGTTGCCCGAAGTGAGGCAGCAACCACATCCCCTGTAGAGGCTGCTCCAAATGCCATGATGGAGTCTCAGGTTCTGGTTTTACCAACCTCGCCCGTTGCTGTTGCAAAAGTTGGTGAGGCTGGAATAGCCACTCCAACTACGATCTACCTCGATGCTTTACTACCTTCATCGACACCTGAAGCTATATTTTCTATACTAAGTGGTCAGACAGTGACTAATACTGTTAACTGCGAAGGAACAACCGATAGCAGTGATAATCAAAGGACACCTAATTTATCCCAGTGCACCACTCCCACAGCTACAGCTATGAATTCCCTGCAGGGTTTGCTATCAACGGATTCACCGATTTCCTCCCCGGTAGCAGCTCTTCCATCCGTGACATTGCAACCTACAGAAACCCCATATCCTACAACCACACTTTTCCCAACCTCAACTTCAACCCTTGAGCCCTCTCCCACGCTTATTCCAACGAATACGCCGGCTATTACCCAGGATATTCCATCGGGTTCGATTGTTGAAGCACCTGCAATTCCTGCTCCTTCCGACCAGCTCCTCGATACAACTGGATCGGCACCCCTGGATTCAGCACCTGAGCAGAATTCTAGCAAATCTCCAAATTTTGAGTTTATAAAATATATCATACTAACGATTGAACTCAGCCTGGCTAGCATTGCGATCATTGCTGGAATTCTGGCAATCATCCTGCGTTTACGAGCAGGTCGATGATTGAAAGTCCGATTCAATATTGCCCCCACTGTGGATCTTCTCTCGTTGAGCAATTCCATTCAGGTAAGGCACGTCCCGCTTGCCCACATTGCAAATGGGTGTATTTCCCTGATCCCAAGGTAGCCGTGGCTGTGCTGATCAAGGAAGGCGACCAGATCTTACTTGTTCAGCGTAGATATGACCCAAAAAGAGATCATTGGACCTTACCTAGTGGCTTTGTGGACGCCGGTGAAGACCCAAGACAGGCTGCCAAACGGGAGTGCCTGGAAGAAACCGGTTTGAAGATCAGGAATATATCTCTATTGGATGTAATTTACAGCCAGGAACACTCTCAAGGAGCAAGTATCTTGATCCTATATCGTGCAGACGTGGAAGCCGGGCACTTAAAGCCAGGAGATGATGCCATACAGGCAGCGTTTTTCGAAATAAACCACCTTCCGCCGCTGGCTTTTATTTCTACAAAAGAGATTTTATCGGCGTATATATAAAACTATTTTTATGGTAAACTTAGTCTAGTATAGAAAATCCACAGAATGTTATTATTTTCGCCAAAATAGGAGAGAAGAAGACTTATGTATAAGAAAGCGCTCATCCCTTTAGTTTTTCTGGTTATCTTAATCATGTTGATAGGTTCTGCCTGTGGAGGAGCAAAGGATACTCCCACCCAGGCCCCACCAACACAAGTTGAAGTTAAGGCAAAACCTACTTCACCTCCTGAACCCACTGCGTCGGAAGTTCCTACTGGTCTTGCAATTAATCTAACAGACTTAAAGAATGCGACGATTCAAATAGAATCTGAAGGAACCTTTATCGATCCCGAATTTGGTTATATGGCTAACGCTGCTGGACGTGGTTCAGGTTTCATCATTGACCCATCCGGAATTGCAGTGACCAATAATCATGTTGTCACCGGGGCAGCCCTGTTAAAAGTCTGGGTGGGCGGTGATACGGATAAAACCTACAATGCTCGCATCCTGGGTGTATCGGAATGTTCCGACCTGGCGGTGATTGACATCGAGGGTGATGGTTTCCCATATCTTGAATGGTACGAGGATCCTGCTGATGTCGGTTTGGAAGTGTATGCTGCCGGATTCCCACTCGGTGATCCAGAGTACACCATGACCAAAGGTATCGTCTCAAAAGAAAAGGCAGATGGTGAAACGTCATGGGCTTCTGTAGATTCTGTTATTGAACACACTTCAACGATCAATCCTGGTAACTCAGGTGGTCCATTGGTGGACGAAAATAGCAAAGTTGTTGGAGTCAATTATGCAGGCACAAACGAAACCAACCAATATTTTGCGATTGACCGCGGCACTGCCCTTTCGGTGATCGACCAGCTTCGAGAGGGAAAAAATGTAGATTCAATCGGTATCAATGGCCAGGCTATCTCATCTGAAGATGGGTCGATCACAGGTATCTGGGTTAGTTCTGTCGAATCCGGTTCACAGGCAGATAAAGCAGGTATCAAAGCTGGGGATATTGTTACCTCGCTTGAAAACCTCTTTCTGGCGACCGATGGAACAATGAAGGATTACTGTGATATTCTGCGTACTCATGACCCGGAGGACACACTGGCTCTACAGGTTTTACGTTGGGATACCCAGGAAGTACTTGAAGGGCAGCTGAATGGTCGTGATTTGGAAGTTGCATATTATTTTGGTTCTGATGATACCGGCAACACGGGAACAGATACAGCTTCAACCATGCCAGCAAACTGTTCGGAGAGCACAACCAGCGGTTATCTGACCTGCGTAGATGATACTGCTTCCATTGAAGTGGATATTCCGAATTATTGGACTGATTTTAACGGTGGTGCCTGGACATATGACGGTGAGAATATTGGCGTGGCAATCTCTGCGGCACCCAGCCTGGCAGATTTTCAAAGTTTATATAATGCGGAGGGTGTATTCTTTGGCGCTTCAGATACATGGGCTAAAGCAGGTGGATATATTGAAATCCTGGATTATTACACGGGTACATACAGCGGGGATTGTACCCTGGAAGGACGATTTGATTACAATGATGGTCTTTACCGAGGTAAATATGATCAATACAGCAATTGCGGGGGAGCGGGTGGTTTTGATGCCTATGTCCTTAGCGCAGTCGATATCGTAGATCAAACTTCAAAGATTATATTAGTAGAAATTCAAACATATCCGGGTGATACTGCAACCGTGGAACAAATCTGGAGTACATTCTACGTGGGCTTCTAAGAATTATATTGTGCAGAATAAAAAGTCGGGCATTCCAGCCCGACTTTTTTGTTTATTTTGTTACTGAAAATACGACCGTCGACTCGGTTAAATTCCCTGCCAGGTCATAAGCCTTTACAAGCAAGATATGTTCGCCCAATCTTTCTGGCCAAAGAACAACATAGGGTGGTTGGAATAGGGTCGTGAGTAGCTCATTATCTACCAGAAATTCAACCTTATCCAGCATCAGATTATCGCTAACTTCCAACTGAATCATGATTGACTCCCCTTGCTGATAGGTGAATTCCTCACCCGGTGTAGGAGCAAGGAATTGAATCTGTGGACCGATGTTATCCACCGTCAATTGGATGAAATCGTACTCAACTCTCTGGTCCTTCCTGACCACTTGCAATTGTATTACGTACAAACCTTGCAACCCATCGGTATTCCAGGTACCAAGTAATCCATTTTTGACCGGATAATTTATATCCTCTCCAATTTGGATAAACTGTTGGGGGTATAATCCCTGACCCACTTGCAAGCGAAAATATGAAAAATCAGTCCCCGCTGCTGTACCGAGGAAGCGCACCTGACCTTTTACATGGTCAAACGTCCACGGACTGGTAATTTGAACATCGGATGAGCTTTCCTGCTTTGCATAGATAACATCGTAGGTATCGGGAGGAATCGTCATACCTGCCTTGCTTGCCCATTCTTTAACGTCAGGTGGTACTACCAGAAAAACCTTCTCCTCCACCATTTCTGAGGGGGTAAAAATTGTGGCCAGCTGCCAAGAATCACGATTTATGTAATATTTTTTGTATAGATTATCGACCTGGGTAGGTTCGTTTCCCTCCAGGAATGCTTCTTGAACAATTCTCGGGCATAATTCAGATACCAATAACCCGGAAGGGTCACATACCTGGATCTGGCTGATTCCATTCGGTACGGTAAACTCCTGCACGGGAAGCTGCATGGAGGCAAATTTTATGATCGCATGCCATAAACCAGCAGGTATTTCTGGGGAAATTTCACCGGCTATCTGTTGGCGGTGACCTATCCAGACTCCGACAGCCAGTTGTGGAGTATAACCCACCGTCCAGGCATCATTGTCTGCTTCGGTTATCCCAACCTTCGCGGCTACAGGTCGGCCAATTTCCAACGAATTCGGGTGACCAAGGCTTGGCCAACGTGCGTTTTCATCGCTTAAGACATGCGTGGCAAGGTAAGCTAATTGTGGGCTGATAATTGGCGTTGATTGAGCCTGGGCCCAATTCACCCATTCCTCTCCATCGGTATCCAGCACTCGCAGGATAGTGGTCGGTTTTAATCCATCCGGACCATTATCATTCACTCTATCGAGGTCAGGTTGGCCAGTCATCACACCCTGATTTGCCATCACTCCATATGCCGATACAATATCCATTAATGATGCATTTTTAGAATATAAATCGCTAAGTGTTGTTTCAGAAGCAAGGAGCCAGGAGGATATTGATAGCCCAAAGCGTTTTGCGGTGACTAAAGCATTATCAATTCTAACTTGCTGTAAAACCTGAGTGGTAGCCTCTAAATAGTCATTCACCATGGCTGTGCGCGCTCGAACAGGACCATGAAAAGTTTCATAATCCGGTTGAGACGGATTATCCCCATCGATATCCATTTTGTTAATTTCGTTGTTTCTTGGAATATCCCATAAAAGGGTTCCGGGACTTAAGCCACGTGAAAATGCGGTTAAATAAATAAATGGCGATAAGATCGTTCCCGCAGTATGTCCTTTCTGGAATGAGGGATCATTCTCTGAAATATCATCACCAACCAGCGATAATATCTGCCCGGATTGTGGATCAAGCACAACCACTTCGGCATGCAAATCCTGCAGTGGTTTTTCCGTGCTTATTTGCAAATTGGGCAGTAACTGTGCAGCCTTGCAATCATCATCGCCCAGCGTTATGATCGGTTCTTGGCTTCCTTGCATTCGGGCAATCTGGGTCTTTGCGGCACAGTTCGCTTGTAATTGCAGATCATAATCGAGGGTGGTGATGATATTAAACCCTCCCCGACGCACTTGTTGAAGATTCATTTTAGAACCAAGTTGTTCCAGGACCATTTCAGCAAATGCTGATGCGATTGATAAATTCTCTTGCGGTACTTTAAATTTCAAATCTTTATCGATGGCGTTTTGAGCTTCATCTGCTGTGACCAACCCATAGTACAACATTGTCTGAATAACCTGCTCTTGTTTTTGTTTAAGCACTTGCGTGCCTGTATTAGGATTCTTCTCGGGTGATTTTGAGATGGCGGTGAGCATCGCTGCTTCGGCTAGATCAAGCTCAGAAGCTGATTTTCCAAAAAACACCCGCGCAGCAGCATCCGCACCATTTATTAGGTCACCATATTCGGCACTATTCAGGTACCATTCCAAAATTTTCTCACGCCCATACATATTACTGATCTGGGCTGCCAATAATCGCTCACGAATATTTCGTTGGATCGATGGAGGCTCATCGAAAAGCACGAAATCAGAGACCAACCTTTGTGCAAGGGTAGGATGGGTGCCTTCAAGCCATCCGACAAATGAATAACCAGGATGCTTCCAATAACCGGGATCTGATTCAGCAAGTGTGGCATCGATCAGGAATTGTGAAAACTGGCTTGTTCCAGGCTCCCCTTCTGGGCTTACATTAAGATACTGTTTATCCGCTGCGCCTGGATTTTCCAGTGTCAGGATCAGATGCTCATTGGTTCGGTCGTACATGCGCGTTGGTTGAAGGTATTTACCGCCAGGAGGTTCCAGTAATGACGGTAAGACTTCAATCGATGGAAGATCCCGAGTGACGTTTGTATAAAGCCATAATCCTTCGATACAAACAAACACCCCCACCAGGCAAAGCAGGATGCTGATCGCCAGGCCAATCTTCATCCAAGGATGAGATTTTTCTTCAATCCTTCTTTGGTTACGGGTTTTCACTATCTGAGAAACAGTGGGCATGGGAAGGCTTATACCTGGTTTCAATCAATGGAAATATAAATAAGTGGCAAAAAAAGCTTAGCCTGGATCCCGACTGATAGATTTTTCCACGGAATTGATCAATTCCTGTGCAGATTGCCGTGTACCTTCACTGACTTCTCCCATCATCTGCGCCAGCTCGAGCAACCTGTCTGCACCTGATAATGATCCAACCAGAGTTTCCGTTCGCCCATCTCGAAATTGTTTGGCAACTCTCCAATGTTGGTCACCGAATGCGGCTAATTGAGGTAGATGGGTGACACATAATACCTGGTGTTGACGACCGAGATCCCATAATTTTCTCCCAACCACCATGCCTACACGTCCACCAATTCCCTGATCGATCTCATCGAAGATCAAGGTGGGGATTCGATCTGCCTGTGCAAGAACATTNTTTATGGCCAGCATCAGGCGAGAGGTCTCACCACCTGAAGCAATTTTTACCAGNGGTTTTAATCCCTCACCTGGATTTGGCGCAACCTGGAATTCAACNTGCTCGAGACCGTTGATGTCAAAGGTTACTTTACGGCCATCCNTTAATAACACACCATTATCTGAGAGGTGCTGAGAAAAATCAACCTTAAAGCGCGCTTCAGCCATGCTTAACTGCTCGAGCTCGATCACAAGTGTTTTTTCCAATCTTACAGCTGCAGCATGACGTTTACCGGACAATGTTTCACCGATATCTCCCAACCCGCTCAGAAGCTGTTTTTCCTCCGATTCCAGCTCGGATATGCGTTCAGAAGCGTGCGTAATTGACTCCAATTGGTTTCGAGCCACCTCTGCGAACTTTATAACAGCTGAAATTGATTCCCCGTATTTGCGTTTTAAATTCTGAATCTGGTTCAAGCGCTCTTCCACCTGGTCCAGGCGCTTGGGATTAAACTCGATGGTATCAAGGTAATCCCGTAATGTAGTTGCAAGGTCAATCAGCTCATCCAAAGCGCTTTGTGAACGCTCACTAACTGTCACCTGGGATGTATCCAGGCGTACTAGATTATTAATAATGCTGGTCAGCTGTCCAGCTAATTCCGTAATGCCTGGTGATTCGGGTGTTCCATCATCTAATACCTGAATGGCTTCCTGCACAAGCGAGGCGATTCCTTCTGCATTTGCCAGGCGGGTTCGTTCAGCGCGCAGCTCATCTTCCTCACCCTCCCGTAAATGCGCCGATTCAATCTCATTAATCTGATAACCAAGGATATCGATCTGCCTGGAAGCATCCTTCTCAGCAGCATGAAGCTCACTAAGTTGACTACGGACATGAATCAGGCGATGGTATGTATCCTGGTACTCTGCCACTTCCCTCTCAACGTGTGCATAACGATCCAGTAATCCCAGGTGGTGTTTGACGTGCAACAGGGATAGGTGTTCCGATTGCCCATGCACATCCACCAGGAATTCACTGAGCTCGATCAGCAGGCGATTATTAACATTACGGCCATTCACCCGGGCAAAACTGCGCCCATTGGATCGGATCTCACGCCCCAATGTGAGTATCTTTGACGCATCCAATAAAGCTTCACGTTCAAGAATTGGGTGAATGGATTGGGTGTTTTCATCCGACAGGTCAAAACTGGCTTCTACCAAGGCACGTTGTTCCCCTGCCCTGACCATGGTTGACTCCGCGCGCCCGCCCAGGATCATCTCAACTGCATCAATGATGATCGACTTTCCAGCACCAGTTTCCCCTGTGAAAATATTTAAACCCGGATTAAAACTAAGCTCCAGCTGGCTGATGATGGCATAATTTTCGATACGTAATTCACTTAACATACCTATCCGATTCTGATGCCTGCCAGGCGGTAATATAAAGTTGAAGTCATTAAAATGGCATACATGACCTGAAAGATAAATCCATACAGGTAAAAGAACTGAAGTAACTGCAAACTAACCGGAAGGCAGCCGATGATAGCTGCTATGGCTGCCAGGAGAAAAAGTTTTTTTGAGCGTCTTTTACCTGTCGCACGACGGGCAACTTCCGCGATTAATCCCCCGATCGCTGGAGCCAGGAAAAGCGCCAGGATTATGATGTAAAACCCAAAACGAATGGATATCCATCCTCCAAGCAAGCTGCCCAGGTATGACATGATCGCAACTACGATGAAAATCACCGGGTAGTCATACCAAACAGCTGTTTCAAAGATTTTTTGCTGCTCTTTAATGCACTCTTTACAGCGATATCCCGTTGGAGTCAGGACAGCGCATTTTGTACAAATTGGCTTTTCACATTTATTGCAACGCAAAGTAGTTTCAACGCTCGGATGATTTGCGCAATATATTGTCGGTGATGTTTCAGTCATGGTCAACCTCTATCGATGATTTCCCGTTGTCGGGTTTTGGCTCATATGTAAAGTGAGATTTCGGTAAAAATAATCGGGATCATGAAACCGGATAAATTTTACTACATGGGGGGAAGCATATACTTGCACCCGGTCATCATCCGTTAGGCCAATAGGTACCTGGCCATCAACACTGAATACAACCTGTTGGTTTCCCTCGATGCTGANACTCACTGAAGATCCCTCAGCTAAAACGATCGCGCGGTCAAGCGAAAGATGCGCGGCNACAGGCACTAAGATAATATTACGCAACTCGGGAGGTAAGATCGGTCCCCCTGCAGCAAGTGCATATGCAGTTGACCCGGTAGGCGTGGCAACAATTAAAGCATCTGCAACATAGGTGGTCAAAAAACGACCATCCACGTGGGCTGTTATGTGAACTGGTCGGATGAGTTGACCCCTGGAGACAACCAATTCATTTAGAACATCCCACTTTCCCAGGAGTGAATCAGCGCGCCATTGTTCTGCATATAACATCATGCGCTTTTCCAGCCAATAATCTCCATCCAGCATTCGTGTCAGGTATTCTTTCCACTGGTCACGGGCAATTTCAGTCAGGAACCCAAAACGACCCAGGTTAATCCCCAGGATTGGAACATCCGATGGACCACCAAGATGACCTGCGCGCAGCATGGTCCCGTCCCCGCCTAAGGCAATTAATAAATCAAATTCGCCTTGTTTAACTTTCCGGTATATCGTCTCGTCATACAAATAGCCTTGTTGGGTTTCAATACCCATCTCATTCAGAAAGGCAGCTATGGCGCTCGATTCCTTTTGTATGTCCGGTAGTTTTTGGTGCCCAAATATTGCTATTTTTTGTATATGTCTTTTTTCTTCCATCATATTTCCCTAATTATATCCTGAGAGCTTGATCACATATGGATCGATAACCACAATGCTGACAATTGCGTGGATTATCATGCGAACGTTCATAATGTGATCGACTTGTCTTTTCTTGCATCTCATGGATGATTATCTTCGTTGTTTCTTCCAATGTAGAAGTAAAATCAATCGCAAATGTCCGATTTCGATAATGAATAATGCCATAATTTGGCCGTGTGCCATATTCACGCTCAACTAGAATACAATAGGCCGTCAGCTGGAAAATATGAGAATCATATGGGGCTTGGGGTGAATTCCTGGATTTTACTTCAACAGGGATTACCTGACTGCCGCGCTTAACAAGGTAATCTGGTTTTCCAGTCAACCGTAAAATTGGATCATATAAAGGCTTTTCAACCTTCCCCCACTGGTTCGTGTCAGCGTAAATTACCCTGCCACCAGGGATTCCCGCCTGGCGCTTTGTGCGGGTAGCAAAAATGAATAATATAACTGCAATAAGGAAGAATAAAATTGATAGGTAAGGCACAAGAATTTGATATTTACCGAAAAGATATATCTACATGATCGATTGGATGAGCCAGATGGTGCTGGTTATGATGGCTAATAATAAGGAACAGTAAGCGATCACCTGAAGGCAATTACCTGCCATCACCACCCGGCCATGTTTTTCATGTAACTCGCTTCCCCCGGTCAATTCAGCCTTATTTTCAGGCTCATATCCTTGAAGTTGATACCACCATGCACGGTGACAAAACTGGTAGGTACCTATCTCTGAAGCCCGGATAATTTTCATTCTTTATGATTGTACTCGTCCAAATGTGTTTCTAGTTCCCTCAGGCTGTTTTCAAGCCTGCTCTGCCGCAGACTCAAGGTAAGATCGCCCCGCGTCCGTTCTATGATTCCACGGGCAACATCGGTCAATCTACGCAAGCCACCAGTGATCGCGTCTGGATAATCCATAGTGACCAATATCGCATATATATCGTCCATTTCACCCATGAGACGCTCAGCCTCGGTTGGATTATTTTTAAGCAGCATGTCCAGGGTTCGCCTGCGTAGTTCTCCCACCACTTCTGCCAAACCTTGAAGATATGTGGAGGCTTCCAGCATTAAGTCATCTGGGGATGGAAAATCCTTGTAATCAATCAAGGCATACACCAAAGCTGCTTCTGCATATTCTTTAAAGGCATCTTGTGTATATCCAGCATAGAATAATTCCGGTAGGTCTTTCAGGTTTTCCCGCAGAGATTGAACCAATTTGCGGGCTTCTTCCAAATGCTCACAAGCTAATGCCTGCTCATCCCTGTGGATGGCTCGGATTGCATTGGCACAGTGGCGGGTCAGTGTGCGTGCCTGGGTAAGTGCCCTATCACGCTCCACGGTAGTTAAATCAAACGTATGGTGTATTATTTCTGCAATCTCTTCCAATTTTTGAGACATTTACATTACTCTTTCGGTGGTGTGGGGGGACGGAATAAGAAGTCTGCCAGTGAATTTTCTCCGGGAATTTTTATTTCACCAAAAGCAGCCTCAAAGCGTGATAAATTATCAGCCAGTGCTTTCTGCAATAATTTTGCACCCAGGGGAGACATCACAACCCGCATACATACCTGTGCTGGAGTGACCCCGGGTAATAGGTGTGCAAAATCAAACACCAACTCGGAAGGAGAATGAGCAATCCGTACAACATTTGCATATTCTGTTTTCAAATCCGGTGGGATTTCCAACACAGGCGCGGGAAGCGCTGGACGGTTCTGAGCAGGAGTGGACATATTTTTTATCCTCCGGGTATTATCATAAAGGTGCAGAGGTTCTCTCTGCACCTTTTTTTGTTGTTGATTAGAATGGGATATCCCCACCATCCTCAATTTGACCTGGACCTTCGCTCGGTGGGATACCACCATCATCTTCACCTCGCGTGGATAAAAACCGAACAGTCTGAGCATTAACTTCAAAGGAAGCGCTCGGTGTGCCATCCTGGCGGTTCCAGATCCGTGGACCTCCCGTACTCGCATCAGGCACAAGCCTGCCTTCTACCAGCACTTTGCTTCCACGCTTGAGAAATTGTGAGCAATTTTCAGCAGTCTTTCCCCAGGTCGATATGCGGAACCAGATCGTCTCTTTAACAAGCTGACCATCACTGCCTGTATATTGGCGGTTCGTTGCAACACTAAAATTCGTAACCGCCTGGCCACTGGGAGTATAACGCATCTCGGGATCACGGCCAAGATTCCCAACTAAAACAATTGTGTGGTACATGTGGATTCTCCTTTTCGATGAGCGGTCTGTCTTAATTTCCAGNTGAACACCACCNGGGGCAGAACCTNCGGGTCACTCATCGGTCTATTCAGAACAATTGTACTCTTTTTCCAATAAAATAAAAGGAGAGAATTTTAATTTAATTTTATCTACTCATTCCGAAACTGCAAACAATAATGGTGAAATGTATTGCTTACCCAAGCATTTCCAAATCCATAGGGGGCTAAACGCTGATTGTCCTGGCACCAAATTTTTTCATCCTTGAGAGTATAGGTTTTATTTAAAGAACTTGCGATATCCCATGCCAAAGGGAAAATCTTACCACCCTTTTTAACGTTCTTTACAATAATGGTCAGGTAAGCGCCTGGACGNAAAATGGATTTCATACCAACATATATACTGGTCACCCGTCTAAGGAACTCTTCATAATCTTGGATATTTCCCAAATCGTTTGGATCATTGGAATAGACCACGTCCAGTTCTTGTGCAGCACGCCTTTCCTTTTGGGTGGTTGAACCATGCATATGCAGCATGTCCCAATAAGGTGGTGAAGTAAACAGATAATCGATAAGAGGAATCTGATGTTCAGAAATGATTTCCAACAAGTTGGTGGCATCACCTGTGATCATCTCTGATATCAGATTTTCATCCATCAACCCCCGGTTCTGCCTTTCCTCTGCCAGTGCAGTCCGGGCAATATCAGCATACGTTGGATTTAACTCGACCCCATAAGAATGTCTTCCCGTCCGCAGGGCTGCCACTAGGGTGCTTCCAGTCCCAGCCATAGGATCGAGCACAACTTCATTTCTCTTCGTAAAAAAGGAAATAAATTCCATCGCCAAAGTCTCAGGAAATTTTGCCGGATGGCGCAGCACGTTTTTTTGACGTGGGGGTGGATTATGGACAAACCAGGATTTCTGGAATTTTATCCATTCTTTGGCTGATAAATCATTTAGGCGGTTAGTAATTTGGCGCTTGGACATATCAATGTGTCAGTGATTGATTATGATTGCCTTTCTATGGAATAACTTCATAAACAATTAGGTTTGAGAAATTCACCGTTACTGCCTGGTTATTCGTGGAACGAGCAAAAACGCCTAATGCGCCAGAGGTCAGTAGCGGGTCCTGGATTGAAAATTGGTAACGACCATTCACGAAAAATTGCATTTCATCACCCACTGCGGAAACGCCCAACACAGATGAACTCGGCGCACCTGGTGGCACCGCACCGCTTAATACCCATGGCTGTGGTGAGGAAGCCTGCCCACCGATAATCCTATCCACTCGGATTTGTCCGTTGCAAGACAGGGAAAACCTGTAGTAATCGATGGCAGGAGATACCCGGAACAACACACCGTATTCATCCAATTCTTTACATAAATTTGGAGATGCAGTGATTTCAAGGTAAAAATCAGAAAACGTTGGGTCTTCCCGTATACTGAACAAATATGCATTCGTCTCTGCGATTGCTATGGTGAGTTCATTATTTCCATAAGCCACACTTCCAGCCTGGCTTTGGGTAAGTGTCCAGCCAGATTGGGACGAGAAATCATCCTCCAACAATATTTCTCCAATCTTGGGTCGCATATCCGCAGTTGGTGTGATGACCATGGTTGGAAACGGTGTGGGTGTTTCGGTTGGAGGGAACCAAATGATGGTTGGTGTTATCACTGCGGTCGGAGTTGTAGTATTTGCAACCTGGGTAAAATCAGGAGTGGGTGAGGGTGTAGCAATGCATGCCCAGCTAAAAAAGCAAATGATTAAGACGAAAAATATATTTTTCATTCTGATAATCATGCTTTGGTTATATAAATGATCCTGGATATCTCGATAAATAATCCACGGAATAATCTCGAAGGTGTTGTAAAATAGATATGTTCATTCTAGCATATACTTACTGATACTCACAACCTTATCCTATTCCAAATTAAGAAGGAGAAATTATGCGCAAAAAAGCATACCTAATCACTGGAGCTTCGGGTGAAATTGGTCAGGCTTTGGTAAAAAGCCTGGCTGAACAGAATGAAATGCCCATTATCACACTTGACATTGCCCCGTTGCCGGACGATATCCAACCGTTGGTCACTGCCTTCCAGGGTGACATCATGGATCGATCTTTGCTTTCCCGCCTGGTGAGTGAATACGAGCTCGATACAATCTATCATTTGGCAGCATTGCTCTCAACCCGAAGTGAATTCACTCCAGAAGCTGCCCATAAGGTGAACGTGGAGGGAACGCTTGGATTATTGAACCTGGCTGCTGAGCAATCAGAATGGCGTGACGTGCCTGTTAAATTCATCTTCCCCAGTTCAATAGCTGCATATGGACTCCCCGATTTGGAAACGAAAACTGCGTATACGCGAGTACGGGAATGGGAATGGAATAATCCACGCACGATGTACGGTTGTAACAAACTGTACTGCGAGCAATTAGGTATCTATTTCAGTAAGTATTATCGCCAGTTAGCCGCTGAGTTGCCAGTGATGCTTGATTTTCGTAGTTTACGGTTCCCAGGATTGATCAGCGCATTTACTGTCCCAAGCGGAGGCACCAGTGACTATGGACCTGAAATGTTACATCATGCAGCCCAGAAGAAATCCTATGCGTGTTTTGTGCGTGAAGATGTGCGCATTCCATTTATGGTCATGCCAGATGCCGTAAAATCATTGTTGTTGTTAACCAAGGCTCCTAAATCAGCCCTCAAACATTCGGTCTACAATGTCACCAGTTTCAGCTTGTCTGCAGCAGAGTTCCGTGAGTGGGTTTTAAAGTTCTTTCCCGATGCCCAGGTCACATTTCAACCTGATATAAAACGCCAGGCGATTGTTGATTCATGGCCTGCTGATCTGGATGATAGTGCAGCCAGACGAAATTGGGACTGGCAGCCAGATTATGATATCCACCGTTCATTTGATGAATACCTGGTGCCAAATATACGCCGCATGTATCAAAAGGATTAATTATGCAACCCACAATCAAAGTTGGATATATCGGCCTGGGTTTAATGGGTAAAGCCATCGCCCGCAACATCCTCAAAGCGGGATTTCCCCTTGTTGTACATAATCGCAGCCAGGAAGCTGTGGCAGAGCTGGTGACTGAAGGTGCAAGCCCAGCTTCGTCTCCGGCAGAGGTTGCTTCCCAGGTTGATGTTGTCTTCACCAATCTCCCCGACTCCCCCGATGTCGAACTGGTTGCCTTAGGGGATAAGGGCATTATCGCTGGTGCCCATGCGGGTTTAATTTATGTTGACAATTCATCGATCAAGCCAGCAACTGCCCGGCACATTGCTGGTGTTCTCGCAGAAAAAGGCATACGATGCCTGGATGCTCCGGTAAGTGGGGGTGATATTGGTGCCCGACAGGGAACTCTCACGATTATGGTTGGAGGTTCAGCGGAAGTTCTCGACTCAGTCCGCCCAGTTTTTGCTGCCATGGGTAAATCAGTCACCCACGTTGGTGATTCAGGTGCTGGACAAATCGCAAAGGCTGCGAATCAGATCATGGTGGCGGCTCAAATGGTGGCCATGGCTGAGTTGTTGATCTTTTCGAAGAAAGCTGGGGCAGATCCGGAGAAAGTGGTGGAAGCAATTAAAGGTGGGGCTGCCCAGTGCTGGGCACTGGATATTAAGCCACCCCGCTTATTTTCGGGCAACCGAAATCCGGGGTTTAAAGCTCATATGCAAGCCAAAGACCTGAACATTATTCTGGAGACTGCCCATCAATATGGCATCCCTTTGCCTTCAGCTGCTGTAGACGCCCAGCTTTATAATGCCATGTTAGAAATGGATATGGGAGAGCTGGATAATTCTGCCGTGCTTGGAGTTTTTGAAATATTGGCAAACACTAAATTGTTGAGTGAGTCATAAAAAAGATTCCTATATCAGGGTTATTGTTAAACACCCGATTGAACCACACCCAAAGAAAATATGAGTGCAGTCTGTTTGCGTAAGGTCAAATGGTAATAATATAATGATGAATAACCTGCTGATATGCAACCAAATTCTAATCGTTGCGTATACAGATTCAGATAACCATACAGGAGCGATGTCGTGAATACCATAGAGCCTGAAGTTCTCGACCAGGTTCAGAAAGGCAATCAGGAAGCATTCACCCAGCTGGTTGAGATTTACCAGAGACCAGTCTATAACCTATGTTATCGAATGTTAGGTGACGCAAATGAAGCAGAAGATGCCTCACAGGAAACCTTTCTTAGAGTGTATAAAAATATTAAGCGCTATGACCACAAACGCCCATTTTCCACCTGGCTGCTTTCTATTGCAGCTCACCACTGCATCGATCAAATACGGAAGCGTCACCTGGTCGTTGTCTCCATGGATGCCATTCCCTACCTCGATCCTCCGGACACATCCCCAGGACCAGAAACATCGTTGCGCTTACTAGAAGATCAAAAAAAGATTGAAGTATTGCTTAAATCACTAAATTCACAAGATAGGGCAGCTGTAGTCATGTATTACTGGTATGATTTTTCTTACGAAGAGATCGCCAAAAGCTTATCCATCACGGTTAGCGCAGTTAAGAGTAGGCTGCATCGGGCAAGGCTTATCCTTGCCCAAACCTGGCAAAAACAAGGAGCGAATAATTATTCCGCCGAAAGGAAACCCCATGAATCACCAGCCTTTTAGAGAATGGTTACTCACCGACGAGAAATTATCTTCCGATCAAGTTCACGAGCTGCAGGAACACATAAACTCTTGCGCTTCATGCAAGCAAATCGGATCTGCCTGGCAGGAGGTCGAATCAACTCTCCACAAAGCTACTCAGGTTCAACCAGAACCCGGGTTCACCAACCGCTGGCAAGCCCATCTGGCTGAATATATGGTGCGTAAACAAAAACGGAGAGGATGGATGATGATTGGTTTGACATCCATAATTATTATTGGCTTACTTGGAATAGTGTCAAATCAGTTATGGTCACTATTACAAACTCCTGGTCCATTCCTTGTGGTATGGTTTACCCGTATCTTAAGCCTGGTTACCATCTATTACACATTACAGGATTTGCTCAGCTCATTTACAGGGAGCATATCATTAATAACCCTGGCAGCAGTATTTTTCTTAGTTGGCTTCGCAAGCTTCATGAGCGTACTTTGGCTAGCAACCTATCGAAAACTTAGTTATGCAAGGAGGATATTATGAAACAGACTGGATGGAAATATATTTCAGCAATAATGTTGGCTGTTTTACTCTTGGGTCTTCTACCCATTACAGCTTATGCAGCCACTCCTGCCGATGTGGTCATTGGGAATAGCTATACCCTCCAAAGTGGAGAGGTAGTAAACGACGACCTATTGATCATTGGTGGAAATGCTAATTTAATGAGTGGCTCAACCATTAATGGCACTGTTTTCCTTCTCGGAGGAAATTTAAACGCAGCAGGAACAGTGACTGGTGACATCATTATCTTTGGCGGCACGTTAACCCTGGCTGAAACATTTGTTTTACATGGTGACTTGATCACTGCCGGAACATATGTAAATCGTGATCCGGCAGCGCAGATTTTTGGTCAAACATTTCAGGGAGATAATACACAAAAGTTTATTCTCCCAGGTGGTCTAAATCTCCCCAACTTCACCAATTTCTTCTCCAACAGATTCACCAATAGTTTCGATCCACTTTTACGTGTGGGTGGTTTTTTCGTGAGGCTCCTACTGTGGGCGTTGGTCGCCATGGTGGTTGCAATGTTTATCCCTACCCAGCTAACGCGTGCCTCCCAAACTGCAATGACGCAACCATTTATTTCTGGTGGGCTGGGATGCTTGACATTGCTCATCGTCCCAATGATTCTGATCTTACTTGCCATAACAATCTGCTTGATCCCAGTATCTTTAATTGGGACATTCCTGCTGTTGGTTGCCTGGGCATTTGGCCTGGTTGCTTTAGGTATTGAAGTCGGGAAGCGCATCAGCGCAATGTTCAATAAGGAGTGGCATCCAGCCATAACCGCTGGGGTGGGTACGCTTGTATTAATGATCGTTCTAAATGGATTGGAAACCTTCCTCCCCTGCATTGGATGGATACCAAAAATACTGGTCGGCCTGGTTGGCCTGGGTGCAGTCTTATTGACCCAGTTTGGAATGAAACCTTATGGTCAGATTCCGAGCCTCCCGGAAGAAAATCCAGATGTCTCCCTCCCTTCAGAAACTCAATGAGTTGAAGCGGTAAAATTATTGCTGAAATGTTGGCTGTCTAGAAACAAGAGCTGTGACTGTTCGGGTTCACAGCTCTTTATTTATTTGTCAGGTACAATATCGCTCCGAGGACAATTCCAAATTGACCTAAGTGATAGGTCACCATTGTCCTAAGTCGCGCATGCGATAATGGATTGACAAACCGATCCCATGCCAGGAAGGAATCAGATGTGAAAAACAATAATGCTCCAATACTCGCAGATAGGGCTGCAGCAGCTGGCCAACCTGACCGAAACCAGGTCATCAGTGCCGAGTAAACCATTGCACNGATCACCAGCGAGTAGATCAATACAGGAAATCTTAGTTGGTTTTTACCTTTCGATGCAAGCCCCCCAGCAATTTTTGGATATAACCATCCGACAAAGATTCCCAAAGCAACGATGATTAATAGTCCCCATGGATTAATGTNTGGTGGTTGGTTGTTAAATCCGATGGTGTAACAAACATGTCCGATGAGGAATGCAATTAANCCAAAAATGAACATATCTCGCGGGAGCATTAAAAATACATCACCTGCCAAGCAAAATATAACTCCAAGGGTAAACCATAGCACATCTCCACCCAAGCCTACACTTGACCACATCCACCAAAGTAGTGCCAGCATCGTGGCGGGCTTGGTTATATATTCAACTGTTTTTAATTTCCTATCGGCTGCTATCCAGTTCAGGATCGCCAGGATCAAAGCAGCAAGAATTGGGATGTAGGTCATATCTTCCCTCCTTTGTCATGAGCTGAACATCTGCTTAACCAACTTCTCATCATCACGCCAATTTTTCCTCACCTTAATACGAAGCTGTAAGAAAACTCTTTTTCCACTCATTGCTTCAATTTCCATACGTGCAGCTGTTCCAATTTTTTTCAACATTTGACCATTTTGACCAATCACGATACCTTTGTGAGATTCCTTTTCAACAAAAATTGTCGCTTCAATATAAGCTTCCTGCTCATTTCTTTCAGTAAACTCATCGATGCGCACAACAATCCCATGCGGAACTTCATAATGAAGGAAGTTTAAACAGGCTTCTCGTATTAGGTCTGCTGTGATATCGCGCTCAAAAAGATCTGTTACCTGTTCTTCAGGATAAAATGGCTCACCATACGGTAAATGACTGACGATCTTTTTTAGCAAATCTTCGCGGTTATCTCCGCGAGTGGCAGAGATTTGCATGAGCTCACTATCAGGAAGCATGTATTGATAGGCTGCCTGAATTTCAGGCATGCGATTTGTATGAACCAGGTCGACCTTATTCATCACTAAAAAAATCGACTCAGGGTTTAGCATTGAACGCACCATACTCGCAAGCATCTTATCTTCTTCGGAGGGAACCTGGCTTGCATCAACTAAAAATAGCACCAGGTCACAATGTTTCAGGGCAGAATTTGCTTCAATATTCATGCTTTCCCCAAGCTTAGAGCGAGCCTGGTGGACACCCGGGGTATCTATCAATATAACTTGATAATTCTGAGTCGTTAGGATTCCCTCCTGCCGACGGCGGGTTGTTTGTGGCCTTGGTGAAACTGCTGCTACTTTCTGCCCGACCATCGCATTAATCAGGGTTGATTTCCCAACATTCGGTCTCCCCATAACAGCTACAAAGCCAACTCGATATAAATCAACGCTATTATTCATACTTAAATTTTATCAGGATCCGCATGCCTTGTATACCTGATAAAAATCCGTAGCCCACTAAATTCATATTCCCCTAATCCTTCCAATCTTGACCAAAATAAATCTCATGATATAATGAGCGTTTGCATGTCCGTCCTGCGATATTAGTGATAGAAAATGGATAATCTAAAAGGGAGATAAC
>Ga0031656_10000003_pt1 | contig 60140 bp, 49 predicted proteins | sample FrelakmetDIP11DI_FD_55080 | JGI IMG/M metagenome (GOLD analysis project Ga0031656, IMG submission 55080) | Freshwater lake sediment microbial communities from the University of Notre Dame, USA, for methane emissions studies - DIP11 DI | ecosystem: Environmental > Aquatic > Freshwater > Lake >... | reverse complement strand
AATTGAAGATTATTAAAAGTAATTTATCTGTCACACAAAAGGATAGGATATGTAATAAGCGAAAATGCCAATAAATGAGAACTTAAAAATATCTCACTTCGTAACTACATTTATTACTATCCAATCGTGCCTGCCAATCTATGATTGCACCTGGTTGGCTGTGGATATCACATTTTGCTTGAGGAGAAAATTATATATAATATATTTGCTTAGTTTGTGTCCAATGGATTATGGTAAAAATGGCAGGAAATTGGTTGGGAGAAGCACTTTTTCGCCATCGAACTTTTTAAGCCAATGGTTAGGGTGCTCGAGCTGATCCAAAATATAACAAGTTTTTGGAAATCAGACACTAATTCTTATATCCCCCTCCGGACAGGGTTGCGGATCGCCTTTCCTTGCTTCATACCGATGCATATCGGGGCACAATTCGGGTACAGATATGCAGAAACAGCATGCAACGAGTGTAGCGAGTTGTATGGTTATTTTGGAACAAAATAGACGTAATAGACATCTATTTTCCGTTTTTCCCTTATATTTTTATACATCGCACCTCGATCCCATTGTGCTTGATGTCAAAGGTCTGCTGGATCGGATTGGTTTGGCTGGCATACACTCGAACATCCTTTAACTCGAAGTGGAAATTGGCCAGTGTGGTTTGTTCCTCACCTGGGTGCCGTACGAGGAATATATCCACGCCAAGACTCACCTTTCCACCGACCTCATCTGCATGAATACCCTAGTAAGAGACGTACACCGCTTGATGTTCATCATTGCGGAGGCTCTGGCTATATCCCTGAGTTTGTAAGGGGGTTACATTTTTAAATGTCACCTGGCGTTGGATAAGCGACTTCGCCGACTATTCAGCCTGGCAAGTCTGCCCTATAAATCAGCCCACAAGTTCCGTCATGGTCACGCAGTCTATGGCCTACAACACGCGCAAACCATGGCTGATTACAAGGCGGTCTCGATGAACCTGATGCACGAGGACATCAAAATTACCGACGAAATCTATGCCCCGATCATGTCCAACGAAGTGCAGTTACGTATTACCCGGCTGTCAGACTCGAAGCCGGACCAGGTGGAAAATAGTCTTGAGTCCCTGGTTCGTAGCTTATCGAACAATGATCTCTCCGCTGTCATGCGGATTATTGCAGAGAGGTTGGTCATATGATGCTTATGCCCTTGCATAGTAATTCCAAACTGTTTATAATGCTAAGCAAATATCGGATAATGCTTAGCAAACTGGAGGCTGGAATGACAAATTACACAACCGTTAAAGTTAGTAAACGCTACCAGATTGCCGTGCCTGCCCTGGCTCGACAGCTCTTGAATATCAAGAGTGGTGACCGCTTATTGGTGGATATCCAGGATGGGATCATGGTCTTGATTCCTAAACCGGATAACTTTACGGAAGCCATGGCTGGATTGCATAAGGAAGTCTGGCAGGGTCATGGAGTGCAGAATTACATCGATGAGGAGCGCAATGCATGGACAGGTTCACCGAAAGGATAAGATCCTTCTCAGTCATTGGATTGGACACCGCAATCTTCATCTACCACTTCGAGGAAAACCCAACTTACCTTCCTTTGACCCGAGAGCTATTATCCAGCATCGAGATGGGAGAGCGAAAAGGTGTCACCTCAGCCATTACCCTGATGGAGATTATCGTTAAACCCCTTGCTTTGGGGCAGATCGATGTAGCCCGAAAATACGAAGCCATGTTAGTCAATTTTCCAAACCTGGATATCGTCGACCTTGACCGAGATGTTATCCGCCAGGCCGCGCGGCTGCGTGCAGAATATCGGATTCGTCCTCCGGATGCTTTACAAGTTAGCGCTAGCCTGCTTTATGGAGCCGATGTGTTTATCACCAATGACGGTTTATTGAAACGACTCCAAGATAAATTGGAAGTGATCATCTTGGATGATTTTGTTGATGGAGCATGAAAGGCAATTAAAGTCCCCTGCCCGTGAAGCAGGGGACTTTAACGGTAGCTTCACAGCCTCCAATTATCCGCCGGGCTGGCTTTGTGGTGCGCCTGGGCAACATCTATCTCAGCGATCTGGGCGTAGTGGCGCACCATTTCTAGTGAGCTATGACCGAGTAGCGACTGCAAGGTGAAAAGATCGCCACCGGAACGAAGGTAGGTGATCGCGAAGGTGTGGCGGAATTTGTGGGGATAGGCATCCTTGACTCCAGCACGATCAGCAATATCTTTGATCAATTGGCGTAGTGAGCCCGGGTTGTAATGTCGGTCATGCTGATCGAGGAACACTGGAGCATCGGGATCATCTGCATCTTCCCGGTCAACCAGGTAGCGCCAGAGCGCTTTGCGGGTGGTCTTACCCAGGTAAACAGTGCGCCCTTTGCCACCTTTCGCCCCGCCGATCACNCCNTGNTTCACCTCCACCCTACCTGTCTTCAAGTCGATATTCCCGATCAGCAGTTTGCACAGCTCCATCGCACGCAGGCCGGTATCGATCAGAGCGAGGATGATGGCCTGGTCTCTATGGCTAAAACGCAAGCGCATGGTAAAGCTCCTGCGGTTGCGAGTACGCGCTTCGCGCGAGTAGACACAGGCTTTGAGCATGCGCTGCACTTCTTCCTGTGTAAGAGGTTCAATGGGGGTTTTTTTAATACGCGGCGCAGGGACGGATTTCATGATTTGGACAACCTCCAATTCCTGGGCAGCCCAGGAGTAGAAAGAGGACAGGGTAACCCACACATTGCGTAGTGACTTTGGCGAGAGTGGGTGGGTTTTCCCGTTGTAGCGGCGCGGGGTGTATTCATTACGCAACCAGCTCATATAGGCGACCACATCCTGGGCAGTGATCTTGCCGACCTCCTGATCCCCGATGTGTTCGAGCCATTTGTTGAGCAACCGCTCGTGAGAGTCAATCGTGCGCAGCGCCAATCCTTCGGCAGTTTTGTAGTTGATAAAGCCTGGAATAGCCTTACTTAATAATAACGAGCCCGACGGTGAGTGGTTCATGTCAAAATCCTCCATTTTTGAGATTTTGCCAATCTCTCACCGTCGGGCCAAGCAAAAACCATAGCCCGACGAGCTATGGTTTCAGATGAGTAGCGGGGCTTGGATTCGAACCAAGGACCTCCGGGTTATGAGCCCGACGAGCTGCCACTGCTCCACCCCGCATCATATGCGTGCTCCGTTTTTGGAGCGGGCGGTATTATAGCATGCACAGTCTGCGGCGTCAAGGCGCGGGTTAACGCTGGTCTACCAGGAGGGATAGCCAGACCTGCCAATTGGTGATGACTTCAGGGGTAACAACAGGTGTGGGAGTGGGTTGAGGCTGACTGCCTTCAACCGGGATGGGCACAACCAGAACATCCCCTTGTTCGCCAAGATGTTCGAAGTTATATGCCCAGTAATAGACAGCTGCTTCGGAGGTGGCGTAGACAACTTGAGTCTCGAGGGAAGCCTGGGTTTCAACCAGGCTGGTAACACGTGCGCTTACAATCTCCTTTTCAGCGGTCAGGCGTCTTAATTCTGCCATACGGTTGTTAAAATCCATAACCAGGAGAATTAAGACGGCAAAACCAACCAGGATGAGTGCAGGTTTCCAGCCATTGCCCAATTTACGCATAACGCTATCTTACTCCAGCCTCATTGTTCGTGCAAGGGAAAATAAAAATCCCTGCAGGTATGATGCAGGGATTGTGCCAGTGCCGAAGGTGGGATTTGAACCCACACGAGCGTAATGCCCACTACGCCCTGAACGTAGCGCGTCTGCCAATTCCGCCACTCCGGCAAAATAATTGAATAAATAAGGTGCGGGAATTTTACCCGGATTTTTTGTTTTGTCAACCTCAGGTAGCATGCTATAATTTCATCATCAAAGAATGAACCAAATCATCGACCGAATACTCAGTCTTTTATCCACACCCCAAGGCTACCTGATCATTATCCTGGTGCTGGTACTATTTTCATTTGGTGCCTATCAAGCCTGTTTATACGCCAGCAAGCGCCAGGATTCAATGGAAGGAAAGCGTATGCGGCAGGGCTTAGTCGCCCTGCTTATCGCACAGCTCTTGCTGTTTTTAGCAGCCTGGCTGGCCTGGCTGGGGATTCTCGAAGAACATACCTTCCTGCCAGTTCTTGACCGGACCGTTGCCCTTTTCAGCCTGGTCGTGCTGATCTGGTTATGGGCATTCCCAAAACGAAACCTGGTTGCAGATGCTATTGTGCTGATTATAGAAGCGATTATCCTCATTGCTGGGGTGATCAGCTTAGTCTGGTGGTTCAACCATGCTGCAGCGCAAAATTTCAACACTTCAATGCTTGGCGGATATGCCTACTATTCTGGGATCGTGCTCCTGGTGGCAGGAATCCTGGTGATGTTTTGGCAGCGACCCAACGCATGGGGACTGGGAGTTTCCATGTTGGTTATCCTGCTGGGAGGTTACCTGGCACAGTACCTGGTGCAGCAACCTGCAGGCGATTATGCATGGCTGGTTCGGGTGGGAGAGATGGTTGCCATTATTATCCTGCTGGAGCTGCCAAAAAGGTTACCAGCTGGTGCTCTAGAATCCCAATTGCCNGAGGGTGGCAAGGCAACTGCCTCCAGCTCATACCCACTGGATGATAAACTTATCCAATCGATCGTTAACCTTTACAATGAGAAGTCACCCCAGCAGTTCTACATCCAACTTTCAAGATTGGTTGCCCAAGGGATGGGGGCTGAAATTTGCTTGCTCCTGATACCACCAAAATCGGGTGCACAGCTCATCATACCGGTGGGGTTTAATTTGCCAAATGATCGAGCCATCGAAGGATTTACTGTGGATGGAAAAAAGATGCCGATGCTACTCGAGGCAGTCAAAAACAGAGAAACTATCTGCATCGATGGTAGCAAGCCAGATTCAGAAGTAAAAAACCTTCTTCACGAGCTCGGACTTAACCAAACCGGACATATACAACTAGTTCCCTTCATGGCGAAGGAAAAAAATAATGAAGTGAGCGTCCTAGTACTATCCAAACCAGGCCAACCGATGTGGAGTGAGGCTGATACCATCAGGTTAACTGCGCTTACCAATCAGCTGGCTGCCATGTTCCCTCAGCCTGATGGAAACCTGAGTGATCAAGATGCTAATCCAGATGAGCTGGCGACCCAGGAAAAAATCCGGGTGGAATTGGAAAATCAGCGTCAGGAATATGCACAGCTAAAAATTAAATATGACAACCTNGCAGTGAAGGCGGCTGGAGCAGCAATTGGTGCAGGAGCAGCTGCTTCATTAACTGGTGATCCAAAGAATCTAGATGAAACAGTCAGGCAGCTGGAGGATAGAAACCGGGAACTTGAGCTGCTGGTAGCCAGGGGACGGCCATCCATCGAAGAAGTTGAACAACTTCGGGAGGAGCTGCGGGCAGCATTAACAGACCTGGCGCGCATTCCAAGCACATTATCAAAATCGGACCAACAGATGCTAGAGCTACAACTCGCCACAATGAAACGGCTGGATTCCGTTGGACAAACTGAGCTGGTGACCTCAATTTCACAGGAGTTCAGACAACCTTTATCAGCAATCATTGGTTATACAGACCTGCTGCTCGGGGAGACCGTAGGGCTGCTCGGTGCGGTGCAAAAGAAATTCCTGGAACGCGTGAAAGCTTCTTCGGAAAGATTAGGCATCCTGATGGAAGAGCTGGTGCAGGTGCTGGCAATCGATAGCGGTAAGGTAGATCAAACACTCTCCAAGGTCGATCTTGAAACAGTGATTGATGAGGCGATCGGAAACATTATCGCCCAGATCAGTGAGAAAAATATCACTATGCGGGTTGATTTACCCGAAAAACTGCCTGAGATCCGGGCGAACAAGGAAGCACTGCAGCAGATTCTTGCCAACTTATTGGAAAATGCCTGCATTGTAACCCCTGAAGATGGTGAAATCCGATTGTTTTCCAGGATTGAAAGAAAACCAAACGAACCAAACTTGCTGCTTTGCTCGGTGACAGACCAGGGGGGAGGTATTGCCAACGCAGATATTCCGCGCATCTTTACGCGACGTTACAAGATCGAAAACCCGTTAATCCAGGGGTTAGGAGATACTGGGGTAGGTTTATCGATCGTAAAATCATTGGTTGAATTAAACAAGGGTCGCGTATGGCTAGATTCGAAAGAAGGGATTGGCGTTACCTTCAGCGTCTTGATCCCAATCGTTGAGGATCAACCTGGTGGGGAGCCTCTTGGCGTCAACTGACTCTTAAATATATATAAAGATCATGCATGTAGATTGGTTACAAACAATCATGTAACCAATTTTTCGTTTAAAGGCATCGAAAACTAAATTTAGACAAGAGTGGGTATGAATATTGCATCTAACAAGCTCAGTTAATTCATGCATTGATGCCAGTATAGCTTGAAAAGGTGACTCGATGAAAACATCCTTAATTGCATTCTTAATCATGATCGTCATAATTGTGTTTGCTGGAAATTTACCAGGGCAGTCAACTGCACCAGAAGCGAATCTGGCGACCTTCGGTAGTAATGTCGTGCTTGCAGCACCTGGCTACACACCAACACCCACCCAAGAACAAAAAATTACCCGAGAACAAAAAAATATCCAAGAACAAAAGGGAACCCAGGAACAAAAAATTACACTCGGTTCGTTACTCGACTTACCGAGTATAACCATTTTCCAGGCTTCACCCAAAACAACAAATTTGATTGTTTATGCACCACTGATGAACAGGGCAGTTCCACCAACCCCCACACCTACACCAGCTCCAACCCCAACACAAGCACCTCCTCCACCGATGCCAGAACTCGACGGACAGGCTGAATATATTCCTGATCAAGGGCGATCCTGGAGTGATTATGCAGGCACGAGTATGTGGCCAGATTTACAAGTTCCTCCACCAGTTGGAATCCTGGCTCATCCATCCAATCAAGTCAATATCCTGTTATTGGGATCAGACCAAAGACCCAATGATAGCGGTTTTCGGACGGATACAATCCAACTACTTACGATCAACCCTTCTGAAGGCACTGTTAAACTGACAGCATTCCCGCGCGACCTGTATGTCTTTATTCCTGGATACACCATGCAGCGCATCAACACTGCCTTTGGATGGGGCGGTTTTGAGGCGCTTGCAGACACGATGGAGTACAACTTCGGCGTAAGACCGGACTATTATGTTTTGATCCGCTTTGACGCATTTATGGATGGAGTCAATTCGCTTGGAGGCATCACTGTATCGGTTGGAAAGGATTTTTGTGATCACATGGACGATTTTGGTAATTTTTGTGTCTCACAAAGTGATTATTGGATGAATGGGAGAACTGCCTTATGGTATGTGCGGGCGAGGTATTCAACCAGCGATCTGGATCGTGGCAGGCGGCAGCAAGAAGTGATTGTGGCAGCATTCAAAAGCTTGGTCAGTTTGAATGGCTTGTCCCGGGTCCCAGAATTGTATGATATCTATCAACAAAACATAACTACAAATGTCGACTTACATTTGATAACCTACCTGCTTCCAGTGGCGTTACGCCAGGCAAATTCACCTCAGATCGACAATTATTCCATTGGGAGGGGGCAGGTGTATGATTGGATAAATTCCTACGGAGCGATGGTCCTTGTTCCGAACCGCGAACCAGTCATGGAGGTTATGCGAGAAGTAATTAGTGGGCAGTAGTAAGTAAGCTTGCTGGAAGAGACGGATCCGGAGACAATGGCATGGTATTAGAGGGAAAGGGTTTTTTTACCTGGAAAATTCCCAGATGCGAACATGGTGATGCCAGGCAGATCGTAATTCATGCCAAGGCAGCAGAATTGACCCACCTGATCCTAAAAGTTGCAGATGGGACGATGGTCTATAATGGCACCTGGGGAGATCCGACTGATTACACCACGCCGGTTGTTAATTCGTTACGTGAAGCGGGTATTAAAGTTTGGGGCTGGCACTACATTTATGGCGATTACCCCAACGGAGAAGCCAGTGTTGCAATTGCGCGTATCCGCCAATATGCCTTGGACGGATACGTGTTAGACGTAGAAAAGGAATATAAAGAAAGTGGAAAAAAAGCAGCTGCCAAAAAATTCATGTCTCAACTTCGTGCAGCCTGTCCGGATCTAACGATTGCTTTGAGCTCATACCGTTACCCTTCCTTGCATCCCCAAGTGCCGTGGATTGAATTCCTTGAAAAATGCGACCTCAACATGCCCCAAGTATATTGGATGAAAGCACATAACCCGGGTGACCAGCTGGAAAGGTGTGTGGCAGAATTCCAAAAGAAGAATCCATCCCTGCCAATTGTTCCCACCGGGGCTGCATTCCGGGAGTTTGGATGGAAGCCAACGGATGCCGAGGTGCTTGAGTTTTGTAATAAGGCTAAGGAACTTAACCTGAGCGCGGTAAATTTCTGGGAATGGTCAGATGCCCGTTCCGGTAATATTCCTGGCGTGTGGGATATGATTCGGGAATATAAGTGGTCTGAGAAAGAGGTCACCAAAGATATCTGTGTGGATTTAGTCAACGCCATGAACGACCATGATATTGAAGCCATTCTCAAGCTTTATGCTTTGCCTGCAGTTCACATAAGCGCTCATCGCACAACCCAGGGAATGGATAATCTGCGTTCCTGGTATACACAATTGATTAACCAGATCTTGCCAGACAGTAAATTCAAACTGGGAAGCTTCAGGGGGAAGGGAAGCTCACGCCATTTTACCTGGACCGCCTCATCTGCCAAGGGTTTTGTTCGCAACGGCAACGATACCCTTGGGATTTCGCATGGTAAAATTAATTATCACTACTCATTCTTTTCGGTCACCCAATAAAAAGAAAGCCCAGTTATTATTCGTTATATTAACAGTTTGCTGCTGCCTTTTCGCCTGCAGTAAACCCACCGCACCAACCACTACACCTGATTGGACAGCTATACCCAGCGAAACAGTTGCTGCTACTCGTACCCCCACAAGCACGCAATCTCCCATCGCGACTTTTACAACCAGTCCGAGCATAACGCCAACCCGAACGACCACGCCCACAACAACGCCTACTCTGGCACCCCTGCTGGTATTCAGCTCACGGGTACTGAGGGAAGGAGTTCAGTCACAAACATACCTGGAAGATCAATGCGCGTACCTGCAAATGCGCTGGTCGACTGAAAAAAGCCAGCCGGGAACCGTTGTGGTTCCAATTATGTTCCACAGTATCGTTCAAAATGGCACGCAGGTAGACGATCCGAAAGATATCACCGGAGACGAATTCAATGCGTTTGTGAATTATGCCCGCTACCTGGGATTTGAAACCATCACCACACAGGAGTTGTTAGATTTTCTTACAATGAATTCCCAAATCCCACCACGCTCGATGATTATGATTGTCGATGACCGCAGACCGGGGCTGATCCGCGAATGGGTGATGCCTGTCCTGGAAGAATATGATTGGACAGTGACGTCAGCGTATATCGCTGACCCAAATACCCTCCAGTTTGCCTGGGACTTAATGGACCAGCTTTTTTCAACTGGACGCATGGAAGTCCAATCGCATGGATATACCGGGGGATTATATATCCTTCCCGAAACCCCCGTAGAGCAAATTCAGAATGAAATCTGGAATTCCACACCCGTATTGGAGGAGCACTTCGGCAGGCGACCGAATGCGTTCATCTGGCCGGGAGGAAATTTCACACCCCTGAGTGCAGAAATTGCGCGTGAAGGCGGGTATGAATTGGGATTTACGGCATATTCACGTGGACCACTGCTGTTCAATTGGATTCCCCTTGGGGAGGAGGAACGGGCGGTAAATGACCCATTAATGGTGCTGCCGCGTGCCTGGAGCAACTCCGTAAACGTCAACCTGGATGAAGCGCTGAAGATTAGCGAGCAGGCTGCTGCCTATGCAGAGGAAAGCTTCCAGGCAGAAGCCGATTGGTACAAGATTTACTGTGGGGGAGAGATTGTATACAATCCTTAGGGTTTGATAGAAACCACCGCTCTTTTCGTTCGCAAGGCAGGCAAAGGAGACCAAAGGCGAAATGACAAAATCCTTCGCCGCCATGAGGCAACCGGTTATTCTTTGTGGATGCTCCTTCTCGATGAACGATCTGTCTTATTTTCTTGCTTATCGCCACCTGGGGCAGAACCTAAGGGTCATTTATAAGTCTATTCAGAACATTGTACTTATTTTACAATAAAAAAGAGAGATTATATTAAGCTGAAACATACCTGACGTACAACCTTGATTTTGCTTTACCTGATGAACACTCAAATCCAAAATTTGTAGGATCATAATTGATAATAAGAGCGCAGAGACCGATCCATCTCCGCTTTGAATGGTACCGCTGCTCGCTATCGTAGAATTATCTCTGTAAATATACCATCACCTTCTCAACATCCACCTGCCAAAGTGCGTCAGCTGTGTAAGGTTTGAAACCCAACTGGTTGTTGATCTTTAGCATGGCAGCGTTGGAGTCAGCATTCCCTGTTCGAACATACTTCACTTCAGGATGCTCATGAATGACCTTATCGAGCATGACTGATTTCAGCCAGCGGCCTAGACCTCTGTTGCGGTACTCCGGGAAGACTCCGGTCATGTCCTGCCGTAATATCTCTGGTCGGTTTGGGTTCCACACTGTCTCAGTGTAACCGGCAATCTTCCCGTTTTGGCGGTCGATGACATAGAATGTCCAGCGTTGATTTCCACGGGCGAAGAGATTGGTTTCCATCTGGCGTATTTGCTCTGGTGTCATGTGCATATCATCGATTTCCAGTTCGCCTAGTGGCTGCTGGTTAGTCAGTTCATACAACTCGCAAACCGCGCGTAGTTTATCCTCTGGATACGGACCTTCCCACAAACCCATCTCAAATGATGTTTGGTTTGCCTGACCTGCTTGCAACCAAAGTCCTAATAATTCCCGATTGAGTTCATCCATCCGCAGTTGGTTAGTGTGACCTTCCAGACCTTTTTGGCCTCCAATGCATAGCAAGAAAGCCTCTCCACCAGGCACACGGTCAACGGTACTGGTCATCAGCAGGCGACGTTGAGCCTGCTGTGTTGCCTCTGAAACCAAACCAAGCAACTGCTTCCCCAATCCTTGCTGGCGGTATTCCGGCAGCACGGTGATTTCGAACTGAGCCAGGTGTTGGTTTTCATCCATCAACAGGAATACGACATGCGCCATGCCAACTATCTCTGATTGATCAATTGTCCAGACCGCCCAAATTCGAAAGTCAACAAAAGCTGGAAAAGACTGCATGTTTTGGATGGTCTCTTCCAATGGGATGGGTGGGTCGTCTGGCAGGCGTTCCAATCGTATACGATTTAGATGCACGTTCAAGGCAGTAAATTCAGCCTGGGTGGCTTCCTTGACATTGAAAGGTAGTATTCGGAGTTCATTAGAAGGCATTTACATCTCCAGTTCACTACTGGTATTTACTATCTGAATTCCACATTAATTTAAAATAATCCTCTTTTTTTTCAACTGGCGAAGGATTTTGGAAGAATATTCCACCTGAATACTACCTCAAAAATAAATCGTCTCTTATTACCATCATTCAGCAAAGGAATATGGAAATATCCTCTATAGTCTAGCATTTTCATCACCCCATATCATGTCGTTCTGATGATCTTCGCACACCCGTTGGGTGAAAACTAAACCTGCCAGAACTCTTATGTATTGAGGTGAAAAGATTGTTTTTATGTGGTTTTTAATTACTTAATGTGGAATTCGGGTATTATTTTATAATATGGTTAATATTCTCCGTGATTGAATTATATCGCGTCAGGTTATCCTATTTTTCATTTGATCCTGGTTTAGGTTTAAAGATTCGACGAGAGGGAGAAGTCCTCGTTTTATTAGGTTTCCAGGAGGGTGGCAAGATAACCACCATGGGGGTCGTTGCGTTTTTAATCGTCAACTTTTTTGGGTTTTTTCTTTGAGTAGCGGATTTTTTTGAGCTGGTTCCAGTCTTTTGAGCTGACTTGGGCCTGGCTTGCCCTGGGCTGGTTTTTGATGCTTTAGGCGAGCTTTGTGCTCCCACCTTGGCAGCTGGTTTCTTGGCTGTGCTCTTGGCTAATCCAGAACTGACTCGTGTTTTACTGGCTTTAGCAGCTGTTTTTTTTACAGCAGCTGACGGAGCTTTTGTTTGTTGTTTAACGTTAGAGGTTTTAGGTTTGGCAGCAGGCTTAGCCGCCGGGGTAGTTTTAGGTGAAGCTGGTCGACCCACTTTTTTGGCAGGTGCCGGACCTGGTTTGGCTGCTTTATTTTCAAGTAACGGAGCTTGCACAGGCTTTGCAGGAGTTTTAACTTTTCCAGCCGTGCTAGCCTTGGGTGATTTCGAGCGACCTGTTCTGGTGCCTGGTTGTGTCTTCCTGGAAGAAACCGCTTTGGAGACCAGTGCGGTCTTGGCAGCCCTGGTTTTGCGGGTTCTTGGTTGGTCAGATTTAACTTTTTGACTGGTTGCGGCGCGTGGCTTGCGAGGCGTGGGTTTTGTATCCTTGGCAATGACAGCCGAGGCTGGTTCGATCATGCCAAAGGTTAGCTGTTCAATTTCGGGTGCTATAGGTTCATCCACTTCTTCCGGAACCTCAGGTTCTTTCTCAGGGGTGGATTTCTCGCCTGCCACAGCACGTGGTACAACCCAGGAGACACATAACCCCACAATCTGGTATCCTGATTTAAGCTCAATGATGGTCTTACCCGAAGCAGCTCGGGTTTGGAGCGGTGCTTCATCCAGGCGAATAGCTTTGGGTGAGAGCTTATCGATAAGTATGGTGACCCGCGTAGTAGCTTTTCCAGCAGTAACACCCACAACCTGCGCAGTGCGGGGAAGCTTCCAGGCAATGACACCCTGACCGTAGCGTCCCTGGCGAGGGAATTGGTCGACAGCAACCCGCTTTGCCTTTCCATCACTTGCGAGCAGGAGGATGTCACCACGGCGGGGGATGAGCTCCATACCGATGACAACATCACGCGCACCCAGCTTGATGCCGTTAACACCAGCAGCCACCAAGCCCATTGGACGAACTTCATCTTCGTGAAAACGGATTGCCATGCCATCAGCTGTAGCGAGAAGAATCTCGGCTTTTCCATCCGTCAGGCGGATCCAACCCAATTTATCATTGTCGTTTACCTTGACCAGGGTGAAACTATGCCCAGTGGGACCGGGCATTTCCTCCAAAGTGGTCTTCTTGAGCATACCCTGCTGGGTGGTGGTGAATACAAACCAACCCTCCAGGCGTTCTTCCTTGGGTGGTAATGTGAACAGGGAAGCTATCTTCGCATCATCTGGCAATGCTGATACTTTATGAACAGGAGCACCTTCCTGGGGTGTTTCTGCTTCAGGGAGGGTTTGAACTGGTATACCGGCAGCTTCACCTTTTTCCGACACCAGGAAGAGGGTATCGCGTGTGTTGACCTGCAACAAGAAGCGAGGAGCCATCGATCCGCTGATGCGGGGTGGCTTCTCATCCAGCGTGCGAGAAACCAGACCGTCCTCCGTGGCGGAAACCCACACGGTTTGCTCGGGCAGCAAATCGGTGGAAGTGAGAACGGGCAGGACGGATTTCGCACCCACACCCAGGCGGGTGATCTGGGTACGACGCCGATCTGCATAAGCTTCCTTGACTTGGCGAAGCTCAGTCGCCACGGTCTGGCGCAGTTTCAAAGGAGAAAGCAGCAATCCCTCCAGGATCTTAATGTGTGCCAGGAGTTCCTTGTATTCATCTTCGATTTTCTTGCGTTCAAGGGCTGCCAGGCGGCGCAACTGCATATCCAAAATTGCTTGTGCCTGGATCTCCGATAGGCGGTAGCGCTTCATCAGGCGGTCACGGGCAGTCTCCGCATCGGGTGATTTTTTGATCAGCTCGATAATCTCGTCCAGGTGTTTTAGGGCAACACGCAGACCTTCCAGTATGTGGGCGCGCTGACGGGCTTTTTCAAGCTCGAATTCAGCCCGGCGGCGAATAACGGTCAGACGGTGGTCTAAATACACGCGCAGGGCTTGCTTGAGTGAAAGCATGCGTGGCTCTCCATCCACCAGAGCCAGCATGATGATGCCAAATGTTGAACGCATGGGAGTCTTTTTATACAGATCCTGCAGCACCTTGTCCGGTTCAGCAGTACGGGAAAGCTCAATAACAATGCGTAATCCATGGCGGTCGGATTCATCGCGTAGATCAGAAAGACCTTCCAGGCGTCCTTCGCGGGAAAGCTCGGCAATGCGCTCAATGAGTGAGGATTTATTGGTCATGTAAGGAAGCTCGGTGACGATGATGCGGTTCCGCCCGCGGCTGATCTCCTCAATGTGGCAGCGTGCCTGGACGGTCACTCTCCCACGCCCGGTACCATACGCGGCAGTCAGGTCGTCTTCGTGCGTATCCTGGACAATCAGCCCCCCAGTTGGGAAATCCGGCCCCTGGATGAACTGCATCAGATTTTCAATGTTGACATCATCCAAGCGCTCCCAGTTATTCAACATGTAGATCAAGGCGTCCACAATCTCTCCCAGGTTATGGGGAGGAATGTTGGTGGACATGCCCACGGCAATACCGGTGGCACCGTTCACCAGTAAATTGGGCAAGGCAGCAGGAAGCACGTCCGGTTCCTGCAAGCTGGCATCGAAGTTATCTGAGAAATCGACCGTATCCTTACGAATATCCGACAGCAATTCCATGGCTGGCGCGGTCAGGCGGGCTTCGGTATAACGCATGGCAGCTGGCGGGTCGCCATCCACGCTGCCGAAGTTTCCCTGTCCATCCACGAGTAGGCAGCGCATAGAGAAATCCTGGGCCATACGCGCCATGGATTCGTAGACAGCCATATCACCGTGAGGATGGTACTTGCCGAGAACTTCACCGACGATCCGGGCGGATTTTTTGAATGCAGTTTCCGGGCGTAAATTCATGTCGAACATGGCATACAGGATGCGCCTGTGTACCGGCTTGAGACCATCACGGGCGTCCGGGAGAGCGCGGGCAACGATCACGCTCATGGCATAGTCGAGATATGCCTGCTGCATGGTTTGATCTATATCAATTGTACGGACGAGACCGACTTCCATAGGAACTCCAGAATAAAAGTGATTAATTGTTAGTGATTAGTTGTTAGTGGTTAGTTGGTAACGATAAGTAAATAATGATTTTGTGATGGAATTGGCAGACCAGGTTCTCAGTTACACATAGGGTTTTATTTTCCCTCGGATCAGTTTCTGTATTCAGGATCCAGACTTACCTGATTATCAACGGTATATTACGAGTAAACGGGGGAAACGTCAAGCAAAATAGAGTTGGATAATTTATTCTTCTTCCTAAGTTATGTTCAATGGATATGATGGATGGTAATAATTACAGGTAGGGACACGATATTGAATATCCGAAAGGATGCATTTTCCGTGAGGATGATCATGCCCCTACAATCAATTTATCTTTACAAATTGGTTCGATACTATTCTTAGGCTGGCTCGAATTTGGCGGTAAAGTGACGCAAGAATTTTGGCGCATAGCTGAATTTGTAACCATGTAAATTAGTTTTGTTTTGGGCGATTTCACCCAAAACCTGAACAACATAATCCAGGTGAGCCTGGGTATAAACCCGGCGCGGGATGGCCAGGCGGACGAGCTCCAGGCTTGGGTGCACCATCACTCCGGTGACCGGATCGGGGTGGGCGAACATGACCGAGCCAATTTCACTGGTNCGGATTCCACCCGCCAGGTATAACTCGATGGCGAGCGCTTGACCAGGAAACTGCGTTTGGGGTATATGTGGCAGGAAGCTGCCCGCATCAATGTAAACTGCGTGTCCACCAGGCGGCTCCACGATCGGAATCCCAATTTCTTTAATGCGCTCGGCCAGATAAGCGGTCTGACCGAGGCGATAGGCGAGGTAGCTCTCGTCCAATCCCTCCCAAAGACCGGTAGCGATGGCATCCAGGTCGCGCCCAGCCAGACCACCATAGGTGGGGAAACCCTCGCGCATGATCAGCTCGTTACAGGCTTGCTGGAAGAGGGATTCGTCATTCATGCAAAGGAAACCGCCAATATTGACGATGGCATCCTTCTTGGCACTCATGGTGCAGCCATCCGCCAGTGAAAACATCTCACGCGCAATCTCCAGGGTGGATTTTTGGGCATAACCTGGCTCACGGAGCTTGATGAAATAGGCATTTTCAGCAAATCGGCAGGCATCGATAAAGAAAGGAATACCAAATTCACGGTAGATAGCAGATACCTCACGCAGGTTCTGCATGGAAACGGGCTGACCTCCGCCGGCATTGTTGGTGACCGTGATCATGCCCATGGGTATATTTTCAACCCCGGTCTTCAGGATAAAGTCTCGCAGTTTATGGACATCCATGTTCCCCTTGAAGGGTAGGATCGTGGTGGGATGATTGGCTTCATCAATAATAAGGTTCTTTGGCTGTCCGCCCCGTCCCCTGATATTGGCTTCGGTTGTGTCGAAGTGCATATTCGAAGGGATATGCTTTCCATCTCTCACCATTATGGAACACAGGATGTTCTCAGCTGCTCTACCCTGGTGGGTGGGAACAAAAAAACGGAAGCCAAAGATCTGCTGGATGGATTCGGTGAGACGGAAGAACGAGCGTGCACCGGCATAAGATTCGTCCCCGTTCATCATAGCCGCCCACTGCCCCTGGCTCATGGCGCCCGTGCCAGAGTCAGTAAGCAGGTCGATAAAGATATCTTCCGCTTTGAGACTGAATGGGTTATAACCCGCAGCATGCAGGGCTTTTTGACGTTCTTGTGGACTGATCAATCGTATGGATTCGACCATCTTGATGCGAAAAGGTTCGGGGGGATAAATGGGCATGAAGACCTCCTGGATGATATTATAGTTTAACATGAAATTACCAATTCATTGTATGTTGAATAAAGCGACACAAGGAAGGTGGGTGGGTGGTACGGGTATAATCAAAGCTCGATGTGGAAAAAGATAGGCCCCCTGCTTTCATTCTGTCTTATAGCCGTCTCCATTGGATTGATCCTTTGGTCTTTATTGCCAGCCCACCATCTGGCAGAGGCTCAATCTGTCCAGGCTGACTTGAAGGGGTTATATGCAAGCGGAGAAAAACAGCCACTTTTGGCAGAAAATCGGTTGGTGAGATTGGAATGGCCCACATCATTGCGCATAGGCGACGACGCGGAAATTCGGTTGTATTTTGAAAATATAGATGAAGAACCTTCATCTATTGAGCATAAAGACGGATTTTATGACATCTACGACAGATACAATATCATGGCAGAAGCGAAGGTCGAGACAGCAGGGTTAACCATCGCGCTTGCTAATCCTACCCGGGTTAGCCTGCCGCCCGGACAACCAGTGCATTTCAAGTGGGTGGTCAATGCCCAACAGGCAGGAATCTATCACGGAAAAGTGTGGCTTTCCCTGCGATTTCTCCCCCTGGATGGCACTACGCCGATCCAGGAACCTATTTACGTAAACGATTTAGAACTTAATGTGACCAGCATGATGGGCTTGAGTGGAAGAATGGCGAGGCTGGTGGGTGGGTTGTGTGCGGTAATCGGTATCCTGCTTGTTTCTGGTGATATGATCAGNCGGGCAACCAGAAGGAAGAAGGAGAATANCGATCCGCTCGCATCATGTGCTGAGAAGAGGACGGAAAAAAATGATACAAAGGAATTATAATTCTCATTATGCTTGAGATCATTTCACTTGTGCTTGGCCCGGTGGGGACGAATACTTACCTATTGGGTGACCCTCAAAGCCAATCCGCTGTGGTGGTTGACCCAGCCTGGGATGGTGAGCTGATCCTGGAAGAAGCAAAGCGACATCAATGGAATATCGAACAAATTTGGCTGACCCATGCTCATTTCGACCATATCGGTGGGATCGCCGGGTTGGTGCGAGGAATCCGACCTACACCCAAGATCGCTATTCACAATGGGGATCTACCTCTCTATTCGGTCCAGGGTGGGGCGGCTTTTTTTGGAATGCAGATCGACCCTGGTCCTGATCCGACGATGCATTTATCTCATGGACAGAAGTTACCATTGGGCGACAGGTTGTTTGAAGTGCGCCATTGCCCTGGGCATACTCCGGGTCATGTAGTATTTTATTGTGGGCGTGAAAAAGTGGTTTTTTGCGGTGACGTAATATTCTGGGGAGGGATTGGACGGACAGATTTGCCCGGAGGTGATTACGATACATTGATACGCAGTATTCAGTCACAGATCCTCAGCCTGCCCAATGATACCAGGCTGCTTTCAGGCCACGGGGGAGAAACCACGGTGGGGTATGAGCGCCGTGAAAATCCGTTCTTATCTTAGATAAAATAATAAGATAACCAAGAAGGACCCCAAGGACCTAAGGTCTTCATAAAAATTCCTTGGTGTCCATTGGGTCCGTTGTGGTTATCTTTAAGATTATTTTGCGTAGTCGACGGCACGCGTTTCACGGATGACGGTCACTTTTATCTGACCCGGGTAATGCATGGTTTCTTCGATATTCTTGGCGATATCACGCGCCAGGCGGATCGATTCCAGATCGTCAATATCTTCTGGTTTTACAAAAATACGCACCTCACGACCGGCTTGTAATGCGAAGCTCTGGTTAACACCTTTAAAGGAGTTCGCCAGGTCTTCAAGAGCGCGCACACGCTGGATGTACTGTTCCAGGCTTTCTCGGCGTGCGCCTGGCCTTGCGCCAGAGATGGCATCGGCTGATTCTGCAATGGCAGCTTCAACAGATTCTTGTTCCAATTCATGGTGGTGTGATGCAATCGCATTAACCACGATTGGATTGACTCCATAACGCTTGGCAAAATCCGCCCCCAATAAAGCATGCGTGCCTTCCATGTTATGGTCCATGGCTTTCCCAAGGTCGTGAAGTAAGCCACCCGCCTTGGCAATTTCCACGTTTGCACCCAACTCTGCCGCAATGACTGCCGATAGNCGTGCAACCTCGACTGCATGATCGAGCTGATTTTGCCCGTAAGAGGTACGGAATTTTAACCTGCCCAACATTTTAGTAATCTCCGGGTGCAGACCTGGAACGCCTGCATCAAACGCAGCCTGTTCACCAGCATCAGCAATGATGCGTTCCACCTCTTTTTGCTCATTTTTCAACACCTTTTCAACATGAGCCGGGTGGATGCGCCCATCCAGAACCAACTTAGCCAACGAGCGCCGAGCGATTTCGCGCCGCACGGGATCGAAACATGAAATGGTAACTGCCTCAGGTGTATCGTCAACAATCACATCGACGCCAGCTGCCTGCTCAAAGGCGTGGATATTGCGCCCATTGCGCCCGATGATGCGCCCTTTCATTTCGTCGGATGGAATCGAAACCGTTGAGGTGGTAATTTCACTGACATGCTCTGAGGCGACACGTTGAATGGCAGTGGTGATGATCTCACGTGCCTTTCGGTCTCCATCCTCCTGGGCTTCCGCTTCAACCTGGCGAATGATGCGAGCCATGTCATCGCGGGCACTCTTTTCCACTTCCGCTAACAACACGCCACGTGCATCCGCCTGCGACAATTGCGAGATACGCTCCAACTCTCCGACCTCTTTTTCGTACATCTCCTCGACTTCGTTGGAACGTTTATCTACGGCACCCTGGCGTTTATTTAAAGCTTGTTCTCGTTTTTCCAACCGGTCGGTACGGTTATCCAGCTCTTCCCTGCGCTTGGTCAAACGGTCTTCCTCGCGGGTGACTTCAGCACGACGGCGGGATACTTCTGCATCTGCTTGCTGACGAAACTGAATGGCTTTGTCTTTTGCCTGCAGCTCAAGTTCTTTGGCTTTTTCTTCCGCTTCTAGTAATATATTTTCAGACTTGATTTGCAGCCTGGCTTTTTCTTGCTTGGAGCGGCTAGTAAAGAAATAATAGCCTATAGCAACCCCAGCAATCAGAGTGGCGATGGCAATGATTATCACAATACCTGGATTCATGTATTGGCCTCTTGTTTTATAAAATCAATTCTCAGGATAGGCATTTCACTCTATGATCTGCCCGTGTTTTTCTTCCCATACCCTGGCAACAACTTCTTTAATCACCTCGTACGAGAAACCTCGGCGCGCCAGGTAACTGCCGAGTTTATTATGGAAATCTCGATAAGGAAGCTCTTCATACCTGCGGGCTTGCTTCATGGCTGCCTGGTAAGCCATGGATTCTTCATTCAAGCCTTCCAAGGCTTTCTCGATATCAGAATCATTTAAACCACGCTGGTGAAGCTCATAGGCTAATGCTTTTCGGCTGCGGGGGCGGAATTCATTGCGATTTTCGACCCAGTCTTGGGCGAAGCGTTGGTCATTCACCAAACCACTGCGCTCTAAACGCTTAAATACATCATTAATGACATCAGGAGGGAATGAATGCTTTTCCAGGTTGCGTTTGACCTCTGCCCGTGAACGGGGTCGATAGCCCAGGTAGCGCAAGGCTTGCACATAAGCAACCTCACGGGCATCTTCCGCCTGCAGCTTGGCAATCTTGGATGGGCTTAGCTCCTGTCCAACCTGAAGCCAGGCAGCCGTGATGCGGGACAATCCAAATGAAAATTCGTTGTCAAGGTACACATTGACCCGGTTGGGATGGCGCTTTTGTACCTTCAGTGCGGTTACTTTTCCACCAGCGACAGCATCGTTCATAAAAACACTCCAAAAATAAAATAGCCGCGCCCTTATTCCTCGGGTCACGGCTAAGATATATCGCTGAGAGTATTCGGTTTAGTTCAGTGTCAATGTAGGATCGCTTAAAAAAGCGATCCATTGTTTGGGAGTAAATCCCAATCTAAGCAATCAGGGTGAATTCAGATAGATATCAGTCCAAAAGTATAAATCAGGTTTGATGAAAGGGTTTATTAAATTAATTTCAACCTTCACAAGTTAGATCCATTACTATCCGATTTTTCACCAACCTATTCTGCCAGGCACGCAATTTTCTCGCATAAGTGCAGTCCAGGTTCTTCAGACACAGAACGGTTTCAAATTACTCAATTCAGTTTCAAATCAAAGCCACTGCTGCGTGGAGGAAAAAGGAAAAGGAGAACGCAGCTGTCAGCCTATTACCGGGCTGGAGGTTAGAAAGTTACTCAGGTATCTTTCTAAGTTAATGTAGCCTTTATTGCCCGGTGCATGCAATTACATTTCGCCCAGGGGTGAAATGTAGATAATTCGGATTTCGATGTTTCTATTATACATGAAATTGAATAAATAGGTTGAAACTAATCTTATGGTATGTTTAAGCTATCGATTTTAACTTCATTAAAACAAGGTCTTCATTTTTCCTTGCAAAGAATCTTAATCAAGTATATACTCACTGAGTGAGTATCGAAACGAAACATTCTCGATTATCGCCAGAATACGTACTGCTGGGATTCTTGGTTCACCAACCAGGGCATGGTTATGACCTTCACAAGCGATTAACGGATGAGTTTAGCTATATCTGGCATGTCAGCCAGAGCCAGACTTATAATATTCTAAAAAGGCTCGAAGAGAAGGGGTATATTGAGGCAACCATCGTTCAACAAGAAAAACTGCCCGCACGCCAGCTTTTCTCTCTAACAGAAATCGGATTGGATCGTTTCAATGCCTGGCTGGAAACAACCACTCCCTGCAGCGTGCATGCCATCCGGGTGGAGTTTATCACCCGATTGTATTTTATTCAGCAGTATCAGCCTGACCTGATTCAAGAAAGTATCCGCAGGCAAAAGGATGAGGTCGTCAAGGGTATGCTGCGGCTCGAAGAAACGCAGTCCGGAGTACCTGGAGATCAGGCGTTCAATCACTTAGCCCTGGACTTGCGAATCAAGCTGCTTGGCTCGATGATTACCTGGCTGGATGAATGCCGCATAAAATTAGCTTCCAATCTATTTAATTAAAATGAATATAAAAAAGGGCAACATCCTTATCGTCCTGGCAGTAGTGCTGATCCTGATCGCATGTGCTCCTATCCTAAATAAAATAGTTGGTGCACAAAATATGATAAGGTCCTCAGATCAAGAATCACCACCGGATAGAGCGCTTACAGTCTTTGCCGCAGCTTCATTAACGGACGCCTTCAAGGACCTTGGAAGGGAATTTGAAGCAGCGCATCCTGGCGTACAGATTAATTTCAGCTTTGCAGGCTCCCAGGTTTTACGCATGCAATTGGAGCAGGGTGCTAGTGCTGATCTATTTGCAAGTGCAGACTACAAGAACATGGACCTTTTGATTTCTGAAGGTTTAATTGTGCCGAATTCGGATCAGGATTTTACGATCAACCAGATGGTCGTAATCCTTCCGCCGGATAACCCCGGAAATCTAAAAATCTTGAATGAATTATCCATGACCCACATAAAACTCATCCTGGCTGACCCATCTGTCCCGGCAGGTAATTACGCCCGTCAGGTGCTTACCAGGATGAGTATGGACCCAGCCTTTGGTGAGGATTTTATATCGGCTGTCCTGGCAAATGTCGTCTCAAACGAAATTGATGTCAGGCAGGTGGTCACGAAAGTGGAATTAGGCGAGGCAGATGCAGGTATCGTCTACCTTAGCGATGTGGTTGCTGTGCCAGGGCTGATTACCATTCCCATACCTGAAGGCTTTAATATCCTCACCCGTTATCCAATCGCAGTGCTTAGGGCTTCCCCCCATCCAGACCTGGCTGGAGAATTTATCGCCTACCTCGTCTCGCCTGCTGGCCAGGCGATCATGGAGAGTTGGGGTTTCACAACAGGAGAATAATCCATGAGTTCTTTACCGCGTTTGGTCCGACGAACAAAAAAAGTTGACTCGCCTGGCTGGGTGTTTATTGTACCAAGCTTGTTTTTGCTTGGATTGATTGGCTTACCAATATTGGCACTCCTATGGCGCTCAGCCAATATCAGGATATTTCCATTTGNTTTTACCGAGAGTGCCATCAATGCGCTNAAATTAAGCCTGATGACCAGCACATTATGTGTAGTTGTGTCGATTTTAACCGGAACTCCGCTGGCATATATCCAGGCGCACTGGTCCTTTCGGGGGAAGGCTTTTCTGGATGTGATGGTAGACTTGCCGATTGTTTTGCCTCCCTCCGTAGCGGGAATCGCCCTACTCATGGCCTTCGGCAGGCAGGGTCTTTTTGGGAATTGGCTGAACGAGCTCGGGATTTCCATTCCGTTTACAACCGTGGCGGTGGTAATGGCACAGGTATTTGTATCAGCACCGTTCCTGGTACGATCTGTCAGGATCGGCTTTGCATCGATTGACCCACAATTGGATGAGGCTGCCAAGGTGGAAGGTGCGAGCTCCTGGCACGTGTTTCAGCATATCATGCTGCCGCTCGCCAGCCGGGCTTTGATAACTGGCATTATCTTATCCTGGACAAGGGCATTGGGTGAATTTGGAGCAACTTTATTGTTTGCTGGCAACCTGGAAGGGAAAACCCAGACCATGCCACTGGCAATATATGTTGGATTTGAACAGGGTTTGGGGATCGCCCTGGTCTTGTCGGTTGTACTGTTGGTGGTCTCATTTGTGCTGCTGGTTGCTCTGAGAAGGCTCGAATTGAAAGATCAGCATTGAAAAAAAATGTGATTCATTAATCCCTGATATATTTTGCTATCTCGAAGAATAACAACTACCTGGCCAGGCGGGGTAAAATTAAAGGTAATCAATGAGGGATATAAACCCTGGTTATGCAATGTTCAGTAATATAAAAAGGAGTGATCATGACTAAAGTTACACGTGAAGAAGCACTTGAATATCATCACCTGGATGGGAAACCAGGAAAAATCTCGGTGGTACCTACTAAGCCGATGGAAACTCAGCGAGACCTAAGCCTGGCATATACCCCTGGCGTAGCCGTTCCAGTACTGGAAATTGAAAAAAACCTGGAGACAGCTTATGAATACACCTCCAAAGGCAACCTGGTGGCAGTGGTCAGCAATGGAACAGCCATCCTGGGTCTGGGGGATCGGGGAGCACTCGCATCCAAGCCGGTGATGGAAGGCAAAGGGGTATTGTTCAAGCGCTTTGCCGACGTAGACGTATTCGACATTGAGGTCGATTCACATGACCCGGAAGTGATCATCCAGACGGTGGCAGCGATTTCTCCGACATTTGGCGGAATCAATCTGGAGGATATCAAAGCACCTGAATGTTTCTATATTGAGGAGACACTTAAAAGCATGTTGGACATCCCGGTATTTCATGATGACCAACATGGTACAGCCATCATTTCGGCAGCTGCGCTGGTGAACGGGTTGGAGGTGGTGGGAAAGAAGCTAGCAGAGGTACATATCACGATCTCTGGTGCAGGTGCATCAGCGATCTCTTGTGCAGAGCTGATGATACGCCTGGGTGCAAAGCGTGAGAATATCCTGCTGGTGGATACACGTGGGGTGGTTTACAAAGGGCGAACGGAGGGCATGAATCAATACAAGCAACGCCTGGCCAACGATACGGACAAGCGCAGCCTGGAAGAGGCGGTTCGAGATGCGGATGTTTTTTATGGGCTTTCGGTAGCGGATATCCTAACCCCAGGGATGGTCAAGACGATGGCGGAGCGGCCCTTGATATTCGCCATGGCGAATCCGGATCCAGAAATTAAGTATGAGCTGGCAAAAGAAGCCCGTCCAGATGCGATCGTAGCAACAGGGCGCTCCGATTATCCCAACCAGATCAATAATGTGCTGGGATTCCCGTTCATCTTTCGTGGTGCCCTGGATGTGCGTGCCAGGGCGATCAACGAAGAAATGAAAGTGGCAGCTTCACAGGCGTTGGCAGCCCTTACCAAGGAAGATGTGCCTGACAGTGTGCTGCGGGCCTATGGTTTGGATGCGCTTAAATTTGGACCGGAATACATCATCCCCAAGCCACTGGATCCGCGTGTGATGTTGTGGGAATCGCCAGCGGTTGCCAAGGCAGCCATGGAAAGCGGGGTGGCACGTAAATCGCTTGACCTGCACGAATACCGCAAACAACTGGCATACCGTCAGGGGATGGGTGAACAGGTACGCTATTTCATCATGGGCAAAGCCAAAGCCACCACACCCAAGAAACGGATTGCCTTCGCAGAAGGTGAAGAGACGAAAATCATCAGGGCTGCTGCGCAGATATTGGATGAAGGGATTGGGATTCCCATCCTGGTTGGGCGTGAACGGGTTATCNGGGGCAAACTGGAAGNCTTGGGACTGGACGACGATATGCTGATNGTGGACCCTGAGAAATTCGAGCATTCAGAGATGTATGCTGAAGCTTACAGCAAGCTACGTCAGCGCCATGGAGTGACAATCTGGCATGCCCGGCGTAGGATTTTAGAGCCGAATGTGTTTACCGCCATGATGGTGAAAATGGGTGACGCAGATGCGTCTGTTTCAGGCTTGACTTATGATTATCCGGATGTTATCCGCCCTGCCTTGCGCATCCACCACACCCAACCAGACAAACGGATAGCAGCCGGGGTATATATCATGGTGGTGGGGAGGCGAACATACCTCTTCACAGATGCAACCGTGAATATCGATCCCAGCCCGGAAGACCTGGCAGATATTGCCTTCCTGGCTGCAGACTTTGCCCGCCAGCTGGAGATAAAACCCCGGGTGGCTTTACTATCCTTCTCTAATTTTGGCAGCACACCCCACCCTCATTCAGAAAAGGTCAGGCAAGCAGTCAAGCTGATCCGTGAGCGTGGGGCGGATTTCCCGGTGGATGGTGAGATGCAGGCAGATACAGCGGTGATTCCAGAGCTGATTGACCAGCGCTATCCATTCAGCCAGGTGCGGGATGCAAATGTGCTGGTTTTTCCATCGCTCGAGGCGGCAAATATCGCTTACAAGCTGCTGGCGCGGTTGGGAAATGCCCAGGCGATTGGTCCAATCCTGCTTGGGGTGGGTGCACCGATCCACGTGCTGCAGACTGGAGATGATGTAAGGAACATCGTCAATATCGCCGCGGTAGCAGTAATGGACGCCGCCAGCCGATAGCAATTATCAAGAAATAAAATGTTCCACTCCTCCAAATCCCGTAATTTGGGGGAGTGGGAATTAATTTGCCAGGTCTGGATTAAAGGATGATCTACAGCGTAAAATAAGTTGAAAAATCCGGCTGCCAGCCAAGCGGGGTATACTCACCAGTCGTTCGGTCCTGGATATATTTTGTTTTGTAATCACCGCGTGTGACATGAGCGAGGGCATCCAGCAGGATGTCCACATCTTCATAGGTATTGTACAGCCCGAATGAGGCTCTGATCAAGCCAGGCATTTCAGAGCGATCACCTTCCAGCATACGCTGGCGTACTTCATTTGCTTCTTCCTTGCTTAATCCCAACAGGTGAAGGATATAAGGGTGGGCGCAGAAACATCCGCTACGCACACCAATGCCGTATTCATAACCCAAGATGGCGGCTGCCAGGAAATGGGGGACCTGTTCGACCTGGATGGGAATCACCCCAAGGCGGTCTTCCGTATTCGATGGGTCTTGGTCACCAAAAATCATTATACCGTCGATGCAACTCAGAGCTTGCAGGGCATAGCGGGTGAGGAGCGCTTCGTGGTGTGCCACCTCGGCCATCCCCACCTTCTCAAGCTGGCGGATAGCAGCTGCCAGGGCAATTGCCCCGACTGTATTGGGACTGCCGGCTTCCTCACGTTCCGGTGGAGCGGACCACACCACACTGTCCAGGGTGACAATCTCCACCGTGCCGCCACCTGCCATATCCGGATCTCCTTGTTCAAAGACATCCTTTCGCCCAATTAGAGCGCCTGTGCCATATGGAGCATACATTTTATGAGCAGAGATGGTGATGAAATCCAGATGTTCAGGATCTTCTAATGAAAGCATATCTATCTTACGGTGAGGAGCAAGCTGTGCACAATCGACCAGGAACATGGCTCCCGCTGCATGTGCTTTGCCTGCCAGGCGGTGAATTGGATTGATGAACCCGGTCACGTTGCTGGCACCGGTGAGTGCCACGAGAGCGACCCTGTCAGCATATCTCGATAGCTGCTCGTCAAAATCGGATTCATCCAGGCGCCCATCGGGGGTTAGACCCACATGAATGACCTGTGTGGCAGCCCGCCAGGGTAGATCATTCGAGTGATGTTCCATTCCGCTGGTCAATACAATATCCCGCTGAGAGTTAAAAGGAAACCGACGGGCAAGCTTGTTGATGGCTTCTGTGGTGTTCTTGCCAAAAATGCATGTATGATGTATTGGATCTGCCCCGACGAAATTTAATACGATCTGGCGGGCTTGCTCATAAGCATGGGTGGATATCTGGCTTTTAAACCCGGTGCCGCGATGGACACTGCTGTAATAAACCAAAAAGTCGTCCACTGCATGCTGGACGGCTTTCAAGGGTGGCGTGGAAGCGGCGTTATCCAGATTGGTATAGCAGCGACAGGTGCCATCCATGAATGGAATAAGGGCATCCAGGCCGACAAACAGTGGTCGATAGTCATTGAGAGCAGGGTTGGGCATATGGATTTCCTATATTTTAGAATTGGTCATTAAATTGGGGTTAAAAATACTTGATTTTTTCATTATACTGGACTATACTGTGGGGGATTGTGGTATAAAGTGGGTCGAAGTGGGAGCGCCGGGTATTCCGGCGTTTCGTGCAAATAAGGGATAACTAGAACATATGTTTTTAGGTGAGTACCGCCATAGCATCGATATCAAAGACCGCCTGACTGTGCCGGCACGTTTCCGCGAGTTAATGGTTGATGGCGCATATATCCTGCGTGGTTTTGATCGAAATCTGATGGTGTTGACACCCAAAGCATTTGAGGCTATCTCACATCGCCTTGACCAGATGAGCGTAACCGATCCGTTGACCAGGGATTTACGGCGGTTAATCATTGGATCAGCCAACCGCCTGGAAGTTGATAAGTCTGGCCGCATCCTGGTCCCAGATTTCCTGTGCCAAAAAGCCGGATTAACCTCAGACCAGGAAGCCATCCTGGTGGGGCAGGGAAGTTATTTTGAAATCTGGTCATCCGATGAATGGGCACTCCAACAACAAGCATTGGATCAAGCTGAGGCCAACACTGAGCGGTTTAAAGTTCTCGATCTTTCCACCAGCACTGAATGATAGCGGGTTGCTAAAAAAAACTGACACGACAGCAACCCTAAATAACAGGTGATGACACATCTACCGGTTCTTTACAATGAGATTATACACGCGATGCAACTTCAGCGGGAAGGGTTGTACATCGATGGCACGCTGGGTGCGGGAGGGCATGCCTGGGGAATACTCCAGGGAAGCTGCCCGGATGGTCAATTGCTTGGATTGGATGTAGACCCACAAGCAATCGAACTAGCCCAGATAAAACTGGCTGAATTCGGTAAGCGGGCTATCCTCGTACAAGCTTCCTATCGCACCCTGCTTGAACAGGTGTCGAGACTGGATTGGCGTTGGGTGGATGGAATCCTCTTAGATCTGGGTTTGTCCTCGATGCAGTTGGATACTCAGGCTAGAGGTTTTTCCTTCCAGGTCGAAGCACCTCTGGATATGCGCTTCGACCCTGACGGCAATGTCAGTGCGTCTGATCTGGTAAACAACCTGGATGAGAAGGAGCTTGCTTACCTGCTCTATCGATATGGCGAAGAACATAGGTCGAGGCAGGTGGCTCGGGCGATGGTGAGGGCAAGACCGATCCAAACCACCACACAGCTGGCAGAGGTGGTTGCACGAGCGACGGGCGGTGGGAAGAGCGGAATACACCCAGCCACCCGTACTTTCCAGGCTTTACGCATCGCAGTGAACGGTGAGTTGGATGCACTTGATGAAGTGCTGCCTCAGACACTTGAAGCACTGGCCCCAGGTGGGCGGCTGGCAGTGATTTCATTCCACTCACTGGAAGACCGCATGGTCAAGCAGTTCTTGCGAAAAGAGAGCAAAGACTGCCTCTGTCCACCCCGGCAGCCGGTTTGTACATGCGGTCATAAGGCAACCCTGCGGGAGCTAACGAGTAAGCCAGTTCGCCCACAGGAAGATGAAATTCGTAATAACCCGCGATCTCGCAGCGCTCGCTTAAGGATTGCGGAGAGGATATAAAAATTCGATAGAAAAATGGCATAAGACTTGCAAGCCTGCACTAGAAACCCGTTTCCTTTTGATATTGGTTCAAGAAGTATTTGTAATCCTGAAAAATTAACAAAGAAAGATGATCAAGCAATCAAAAGCGGACGGGTTTTTAGATAGGTGAATACTATGGAGAATATACAAAAACTCACGCAAGCATATGAACAGGCACCCTGGCGTAAACAGATGTACATGATCGGGGTGATCCTTTTAATCCTGGTGAGTGCTGCCATTGTTGCCGGGATTTATTTAAATGTCACTGCCCGGGCAGCAGCAGTTGGCAGGGAGATCCAGGAGATGCAAGTCCGGGTTTATGGCTATCATTATCTTTCCAGCCAGGCTGGTGAAGGAATCGTTCCAATGGAGGAATTGGAGCAGCGCATAGCCAATCTAACTAACCAGCTGGCAATGATAACATCTTACCAGGTGATGCAGGAGCGAGTCCAGGACCTCAATCTGGAGCCAATCGATGGAGAACATATCATATACATGAAGGTGCCTGGATATATCGACAGGCAAACGACCTCACTGGCACCGCCTCCACAACCGGTGGTTGTGAACGCATCCGGGATCGATCCACAATTCAGGGAGTCGTTATTTGAATGGGTGGCTGAGCAGGTGCAAAAAACANCCAGGTATATCAGCGAGGCCCGACCATGAGAAGATTTATGGCTGATCAAGTAGTCCCTGCAGGACGCCTACGCCGTAAGCCTCCTGCACGAGAAAACCCTGTCATCCCACGTACAGCAAATGAGAAAGCCGGTCAGATTCTGACCGGTTGGCGATTTAATTTATTAGGAGTCTTGTTTTTCTTAGCTGGAGCCATGATCATTATCCAGCTGGTGAGATTACAGTTCAGCCCTGAGCGAAGTGAGTTTGTCTCCCAAGGTGACCAGTATTCCCGCACGCTACATATTTTTTACCCACCCAGAGGAGATATCTACGATCGCTGGGGACGTTTACTGGCAGGCAGCACCCTGGTTTATGAAGTGGGAGCGCAAGTTGATAACGTTGATAATTCCGATACGATCTCTTTTGCACTGAGTAAAGTGCTTTCTGCTCATCCCGAATACGACTACCCGGAATATTCCGATGAAGTTTATTCCGCCATCCATCGTGCAGAAATCGCTGGGACAGCATACGTGCAGCTGGCAGATTTCGTTACCCCGGAGGAATTAGTCCAGCTGCAGGATTGGGCTCGTAATTATTCGAATTTACCAGATGTGGATTACGGGGATGCAGGTCGGCCCAGCCTGGATGGATTGGTCTACCGGCCTCGCTTACAGCGCTACTATCCGGAAGATAGCCTGGGGGCGAATATCCTTGGTTTCGTCAACCGTGAAGGGACGGGGTTGTTTGGGGTGGAAGCTGAATTTAACGACCTCCTGGCAGGTGCTCCACAGTCTGTGTGGATGTCTTTGGATCCATACCAGGTAGCTGAAATTCCTCAACTGAAATCAGGCTCAGACCTGGTCCTGACGATCGATCGTGAAATCCAGGCAGCAGCAGAAGAGGTTCTCAAGAATGCGCTGGATGATAGCGGTGCCGAGGGAGGGGTTATCCTGGTGATGGACCCCAATACAGGTGAGATGCTGGCTATTGCAAGCACACCCCGCTTAAATCCAAATGANTATTGGAATTATGNCAATGTTTTCACCGACAGCACCCCATATAACCGGGCAGTGAGCCAGGATTATGAACCCGGTTCGGTCTTTAAGGTGTTGACCATGGCCGCTGCCCTGGACTGTGGTGCTGTGACTCCGGATACAGAGTTTGTGGATACCGGCTCGATCCAAATTGGCGGGATCACGATCCGTAACTGGGACTGGGGTGCCTGGGGACCGCAAAATATGCAGGGCTGCATGGCACACTCTTTGAATGTGTGCCTGACCTGGATTGCCACTCAAATAGGTGCCGGAGATTTCTATAAATACATGCAAAATTTTGGTTTTGGACGAACATCCGGTGTTGACCTGGCTGGAGAAGCTCCTGGAAGGTTGAAGCTCCCAGGCGATACTGACTGGTTTGAAGCTGAGCTGGGCACCAACTCCTTTGGGCAAGGTATTGCGGTAACACCGATCCAAATGGTGATGGCAATTTCGAGTGTGGCGAATGGTAGAGGAGAGATGATGATGCCGCACGTGATGCGATCGATGGTGCGGGATGGTTATCAATTTACTCCAACGCCCCAGATCATCGGCAAACCGATTTCAGCTGAAACTGCCCAAACACTGACCGAGATGCTTTCCAATTCATTGGAAAGCGAATCCTCCGATGCGCTGGTCGAAGGATATCGGGTAGCTGGAAAGACAGGTACAGCGGAAATTGCAACCCCAACCGGTTATTCAACCAGTGCAACCAACGCATCCTTTGTCGGCTGGGGTCCGGTGAGAGATCCACAATTTCTGGTTTACGTGTGGCTTGAGAAACCCCAGAGCTCACCGTGGGGTTCGATTGTAGCCGCTCCAGTTTTTGCTGATATGGTTGAACGGCTGGTGGTGCTGATGGATATTCCACCTGATGATGTCATTCAAAATATGGCAGATGATTAAGGTTTTGAATCTTGTTAACCCTGGCTGATGTTCTCGATGCACTGACCGGAATACGACCAACAGGGGCGTCTTCTGTAATAACAGAAGGTGCAATTGACTCGCGCCAGGTAAATCCCGGTGCTCTGTTCATCGCCCTGCCAGGAGAACATCATGATGGTCACGATTTTGTCGGTGAGGCATTTCAAGCTGGGGCAGGTTTTGCTCTTGTCTCCCGTGAGCTTAGTCATCAATTCCCGGTCCTGGATTTACGGACCCCATTCTCACCGGATGACCTCGAGGATCGTTTGTCTGGGCTGGAAGGTATATTCTGCATCCAGGTGCCAGATCCGTTGAAAGCTTTGCAACGGATAGCGGAATTTTGGCGGGCCAAGCTGGCTGTGGAAGTTATAGGCATCACCGGTAGTGTAGGCAAGTCAACTACAAAAGAAGTTGTGGCAGAGGTGCTAAGCCAACGCTACCGCACTTTGAAGAACAAAGGAAATTTAAATAACGAAATTGGATTGCCCCTATCCATGCTTAGCCTGACCGAAGCACATGAAAGGGCAGTCCTGGAGATGGGTTTTTACGTACCTGGTGAAATTAAACTATTATGTGAGCTAGCCTCTCCCCACATTGGCGTGGTAACCAACATAGGCACAGTACACGCATCACGCGCAGGCTCACAAGAAGAGATTGCCAGGGGTAAATCGGAGCTGGTCCAGGCGCTTCCGGAGGATGGGTTTGCGATCCTGAATTATGATGATCCGTGGGTGCGAAAGATGGCTGACCAGACCCATGCACAGGTTTTTTTCTACGGCATGGATGAGGGTGTTGACCTGTGGGCTGATAATGTGGAAAGCCTGGGTTTGGAAGGGATCCTGTTTTGGATGCATTACCGCCAGCAGCTCAATCGACCGGCCGAAGTGATTCAGCTGCGGGTACCGCTGATTGGCAGGCATTCGGTTCAAACAGTTTTACGGGCGTCGGCAGTTGGCCTGGTCGATGGATTAACCTGGCAGGAAATTGTCAGCGGATTGCGTTCAACAAGCAACGAGCTGCGACTGATTGCAGTTAGAACCCAGAATGGTGCATTGCTGTTGGATGATACCTATAATGCCTCGCCTGAGTCCATGTTAGCTGCACTTAACTTGTTACATGATCTGGATGGTCGGAAAGTAGCAGTTCTTGGAGATATGCTCGAACTTGGCCAGTATGAGCATAAAGGGCATGAGATGGTTGGTTACCGAGCTGCCGAAGTGGTGGATGAGCTGGTGACACTTGGAGAAAGGGGTCGGATCATTGCCCAGGCGGCGATCGAAGCGGGTTTACCAGCCTCTAGTATTACAATCCTTGACCAGGTGGAGCAGGTCATAAAGTATCTGCAGCCCGGTTTAAAACAAAATGACATTGTGTTGGTTAAAGGCTCGAACGGGATGAGGATGGATCGGATCGTTTCCGCATTGGAGTACCAACCATGAGAGAAAGCGCACTGGCTTTAGCCCTGGCGGGTTTCTCCTTTTTGCTGACGGTGATCTGGGGTGAACCATTACTACGGATCTTGCGGTATTTTAAGATTGGCGAATCCATCCGTGTGGATGGACCCCAGGGTCACATCTCCAAATTGGGCACTCCAACCATGGGTGGCGTGTTATTCATCCTGCCCGTGCTTCTTATCACGGTTTTGTTCAATGGGGCTTCATTACTCGGGTTTACCTTTTTAGGTCGGTCAATATTCCTGCCCATCGGGACTATGATCGTCTTTGGCATATTAGGGGGATTGGATGATTGGAGAAAACTGCGTGGAAAACGGAGCGAACAGCGTGGCATTCGGGCGCGCACCAAATTTATCATCCAAATCGTGTTGGGGATCATCATAGCCCTCGGTTTGCAGTATGTGCTCCAGGTACCGGAAATCTACCTGCCATGGATGAATGCACAATTCACGCTGGGCTTCTGGTACATCCTGATTGCCACATTCTTGATTGTCGGATTTTCAAATGCGATCAATTTTACCGATGGATTGGATGGACTGGCGGGATTGATCTCTGCCACTTGTTTTGCGGTTTTTGGGCTGATCGCCTTGATGCAAGGGCAGCTGTATATTGCCCGTTTCTGCTTTACATTGGTTGGTGCATTGTTTGGTTTCCTTTGGTTCAATGTACACCCTGCGATGTTGATCATGGGTGATGTTGGTTCCTTACCGTTGGGAGCCACCCTGGCAGTAATTGCTCTGATGACCGGCCAATGGATTTTATTACCATTAATCGCTGTAATCCCGGTGAGTGAAATTGTAAGCGTGGTCTTGCAGGTAAGCTACTTCAAGATCACGAAAGGGAAGAGGTTATTTAAAATGTCTCCCCTTCACCATCATTTTGAATTGATCGGTTGGAGTGAAACCCAGGTGGTGCAGCGTTTTTGGTTGATCGGATTATTGATGGCGATCATCGGTGCAGCCATCGCAATTGGATAATGGTTGGAATAAATGAGACGATGAAATGACGGATTGGAATGGAAAGCGCGTGATTGTGATAGGAGCCGCCCGACAGGGAATTGCCCTGGCGCGCTTTTTAGCTGTGCATGGGGCGGTTGTTGTTCTAAATGACCAGAAACCCGCTGAACAGCTCCAAAACGTTAAAGAGCAATTAAATGATCTGGACGAAAAGTCATTGGCACGAATTGAATGTTCCTTCGGCGACCACCCGATCAGCCTGCTGGAAGGTGCTGATCTTGTTTGCCCATCCGGCGGGGTGCCTTTGAGCCTGCCACTGATTGTTGAAGCAATCAGAGTTGGCATTCCCCTATCGAATGATACACAGGTTTTTCTTGAAGTCTGTGCTTGTAAAACCATTGGCATCACCGGATCAGCAGGAAAAACCACCACCACCACCCTGACCGGTCAAATCGCGCAGGCAGCAATTGAAACAGGAAAAGGGTCTGACTATCGGAAAGTGTGGGTGGGAGGAAATATCGGCTCACCCATGATATCCATGTTGGAAGAGATGCAACCTGATGATCTGGTAGTGATGGAGCTATCGAGCTTTCAACTAGAGTTGATGACTAGATCTGTAGATATCGCATGCGTGTTGAATATCACACCCAACCATCTGGACCGGCATGCCACAATGGAGGCATATACTGCAGCCAAGCGCCGCATCCTGGAATTCCAGTCTGAGCAGGGTATCGCAATCTTGGGAAGGGATGACCCCGGTGCATGGGAATTGTTAATGAATGTGCGCGGTAGGAAATTCTCATTTGGTAGAGAAAAACCCGTAAACGGTACGTTGGGCGTATTTATCGAGGGTGAGTGGCTTTGTTCGTGGAATGCGAAGGAAATCAGCCACATTGTGCGGATAGATGAGATCCGGCTTCGAGGTTGGCATAACGTGGAAAACGTGATGGCAGCCTGTGCCATCTGCCAGGCAGCCAACCTGCCCAATTCGGCAATGCGCGAGGTTATCACGGTATTTACCGGTGTGGAACACCGGTTGGAATGGGTGCAAACATGGCGAGGGGTAGACTGGTATAACGATTCAATCGCTACCGCACCGGAACGAGTGACGGCTGCCATCCATGCCTTCAGCTCTCCTGAAGACCTTCAAAGACCCATCGTGCTCCTGGCAGGTGGGCGAGACAAGAAATTACCCTGGGGAGATCTGGCTGAGCTGATCCACGAGCGAGTGGAGCATCTGATCCTGTTTGGAGAGGCAGCTGAAATCATTGCAGGCGCAGTCGGAGAGGTAAAGCCGGGCAATAACCTTTTATCAATGGATACATGTACAGGCTTGGAACAAGCCGTGAAAGTGGCAGCGCAGGTGGCTGGAGAAGGCGATATCGTCCTGCTTTCACCTGGAGGGACCAGTTTTGATGAATTCCGCGACTTCGAGGAGCGCGGGGAGGCTTTTAAACGATGGGTATTCAATCTTTCGTGCATGTGAAGGGCAATAAAAAATATTCAAACCAGGGTTCGGCTAAAGTCCATCATCCGAAGCGCCTGAGTTTTGATGTACCACTTTTATTGGTGGTTTTCTCTTTAATCTTGTTTGGGATCTTAATGGTGTACTCTGCCAGCGCAGATTACTCATATCAGGTCTATGGATCACCCTCGTATATATTCATGCGCCAGGTAAGGTGGTTGGGGCTTGGCGCGGTGGTGATGTTCATCCTGGCCTGGATCGATTATCACTGGTGGAAGAAATTAGCCTTGCCTCTCATGCTGCTGGCAATATTTGCACTGGTCGCCGTTCTCATCGTACAGGATACCCGTCTGGGATCTGTGCGGAGTTTATTCCGTGGTTCCATCCAGCCATCTGAACTGGCAAAATTTGGGATCGTGATTTACCTTTCAGTCTGGTTGAATAACCGGCGGGCGATGTTGAAAAATATCTACCTGGCATTGATCCCCCTGGCAGTTATTATGGGTATCGTGGGCGGACTGATTGTCTTGCAGCCAGATCTGAGCGCGGTAATTACCATCATTATATTGGGCGGGATGATGTTTTTCCTGGCTGGTGGAGAGCTTAAACAATTCCTATTCATGATGGCTGTCGGTNTCCTGGTCGGGGTAATCGTTCTGCGCTCAGGAATATTCCCCACCGGACCCGACCGCATGGACAGCTTCCTTGCTGGCCTGAAAGACCCGCTGCAATACTCTGAACATGTTCGCCGTTCGCTGGAAGCGTTTATGCGCGGTGGCTGGATCGGGGTGGGTATTGGAAAATCGCAGACCAAGCTGAATGGACTCCCATTTCCACATACGGATAGTGTATTCGCTGTGGTTGGAGAGGAAACAGGACTCCTGGGGGCTGTTGTGCTGGTTTGCTTGTTCCTTTTATTAATGTGGCGAGGCTGGGTGATTTCACGCCGGGCACCGGATGGATTGGGGATGCTGCTGGCAGGTGGGCTTGCATTTTGGTTGAGCCTGGAAGCCTTTATTAATATGCTGGTGATGGTTGGTCTGCTACCTTTTGCTGGCAATGCCCTCCCATTCATCAGCTCTGGAGGTTCAAATTTATTAGTGGTCATGGCATCGGTTGGAATTTTACTAAATATTTCCAGGGTGTCAGAAAAAACAAAGCAAGGTGAGGAGAAGGGATTTAATGCGGTTGTTAATTTGCGCGGGGGGGACCGGCGGCGGAGTGTATCCCGCCCTGTCAGTCCTCAAACAACTAATGATAGCGATTCCTGAGCCTGTGCCGGGTGAGCCGGCTCAATCCAGGGAAGGTTCATCGAATGACCTCCAGGTGTTGTGGGTAGGCGGTGCTGGAGGTATGGAGGAAGACCTGGTGAAGCGGGAAGGATTGCGTTTTGAGGCTATCCCTGCTGCTGGTGTGCATGGAGTTGGATGGCGTGCAATGCCAGGCAATCTCTGGATGCTTGGCAGAGGGTATTTCTCGTCCAGGCGCATCCTGCGCAAATTTCGACCGGACGTTCTGTTTTTTACCGGAGGGTATGTAGCTGTACCTATGGCCCTGGCATCCCGCTTACCGAAACGCTCAAAGAGCCTTTTGTATGTTCCAGATATTGAGCCAGGACTGGCGCTTAAGACCATCGCGCGTTTCAGCGACTGCATCACGCTGACTGTGGAAGAATCCAAGGAATTCTTTCCTGCGCATCCATCCCGAATTGCGACGGGATATCCGCTCCGTCCGGGATTGGATCAATGGAACAAGAATGAGGCCAGAAGCTATTTTGCTCTCCAGGAGCAGCTGCCAGTGTTGTTGGTGTTGGGTGGCAGTAGAGGTGCACGGTCCATTAATCAAGCTTTAGCTGCTGCATTGCCGGATCTGTTAAAGGATATGCAGATCATCCACATCACGGGAAAACTGGATTGGCAAATGATGGAGCAGGTTCGGGCTGGTTTATCTGGCGAGCAGCTTAATCGCTACCGCCCGTTTTCGTACTTATATGATGAAATTGGCGCGGCAATGAACCTGGCGGATCTCGCTTTGACACGTGCTGGAGCGTCCACGCTGGGAGAGTTACCGATATTCGGTTTACCAAGTATCCTGGTGCCATACCCATATGCGTGGCGTTATCAACGTGTGAATGCCAGCTACCTGGTCAGGCGCGGTGCTGCTGTCCAGATCGAAGATTCACAGCTGGTAAATCAAATCGTTCCGAAAGTGCGTGAATTAATGGCGGATAAAGCTCGATTAGAAAAGATGTCTAAAGCAATGCAAGCACTGGCAAGACCGGATGCATCCGCAAGGATCGCGGGATTGATCAAAGATCTGGCGAAATCATCGAAGCAAGCAGGATCAACATATGTTCGCAATTGGAGTGATTAGGAGCGAACGATGGTTTATTTGAACTTCGTTTTCTGGTGTTTTGTGATCATATTTGCTGTTATTGGTGCCATGCGTGGATGGGCCAAAGAGATGATGGTGACCGCCAGTGCGATATTGGCGTTATTTCTAATTACGATCCTGGAGACCTATGTTAAAGGGCTTTCTTCGTCGTTTGCTGAGCCTGGTTCTACTGCTCAATTTTGGATGCGTACTGCAATTATTCTCGCGCTGACATTTTTTGGATATCAGACACCTAACCTACCCAGGGTAGGCGGACAGCGTTTTGCCCGTGAGCGGTTCCAGGATTCCTTGCTGGGTATCTTTCTCGGTGCTTTAAATGGATACCTTATCGTTGGGTCAATCTGGTACTTCCTAGCCCAGGCAAACTACCAGGCAATCTCTTACATCGTTCCACCTGATCCAAGTACCGTTCAGGGACAGGAGGCGATCAAGCTGCTTGGGTATATGGCACCTGCCTGGCTAGGCATACCATTCATTTATTTTGCGATAGCCTTGGCGTTTATCTTTGTGATTGTGGTCTTTTTATGACAGAACGAAAATCGGTGCATTTCATAGGTATAGGCGGAACAGGACTCTCGGCGATTGCCCGGGTGCTGCTGGAAAGCGGTTACCAGGTCACTGGTTCAGATCGCAGCTTGTCACCCCTTGCAAAAAGTTTGATGGAAGCGGGAGTGATGGTTTCGATCGGTCACCGTGCCGAGAATATAGAAACTGCCCAAGTGGTGGTCCGGTCTTCTGCCATTCCAGATGACAATGTGGAAGTTATGGCTGCCCGTGAGCTTGGCATCCCGGTTTTGAAACGCAGTGAATTCCTTTCCAGCCTGATGGAGGCGCGGATGGGTATTGCCGTGGCAGGCACACATGGCAAGACGACCACAACTGCCATGATTGCATGGATGCTCACCTATCTTGGACAGGATCCAACTTTTATCTCTGGAGGAGTATTAAATAACCTGCGCACCAATGCCCACGCTGGAAAAGGAGGCGCATTTGTTATTGAAGCCGATGAATATGATCATATGTTCCTGGGGCTCAAGCCGAAAATTGCGGTGATCACCAATATTGAGCATGATCACCCGGATTGTTACCCCACCCCAGAAGATTTCTTCAGGGCTTTTGATCAATTCGCCACCCAGGTAGGAAGTGATGGGACGCTGCTTGTATGTGCCAATGACAGTGGAGCCAGCAGGTTGGGCCAGATTGCAAAGAAGCGTGGACAAAAAGTGTTTTCGTATGCAGTACGTAATTCCAATAACGGCTCATCCAACCAGCCGACCACTTACATTGCTCAAGCACTCACACCGAATATGCTTGGTGGAATGAGTTTTGAAATATCCTGTTCATTGGCTGGAAAACAGTTTGAGATTCATACGCCCATTAACCTGCGTGTACCAGGCAAGCATAATGTCCAAAACGCATTAGCCACCCTGGCTGTCGCACACCAGATGGAGCTGCCAATTGATCAAGCAGGCAAAGCACTGTCTGAGTTTCGGGGAACTGGGAGACGGTTTGAAATTTGTGGACAGGTGAACGGGATAACCATAATCGATGATTATGCCCATCACCCAACGGAAATTCGAGCAACTTTATCTGCGGCGCGCATGCGCTACCCAAAAAGTAAGTTATGGGTGGTGTGGCAACCACATACTTTTTCGCGCACACGTTTATTATTCCAAGATTTTGTGGGTGCATTTGAGCAGGCGGACCAGGTATTGGTGATGGATATCTATGCCGCCCGAGAGAAACCACCAGAAGATGGATTTTCATCCCAGAAAATCGTTGCTGCAATCACCTATCCGGACACACTGTATTCAGCAGATTTTTCACAGGCTACTTCATACCTGGTCAACCGGTTGATGCCGGGAGATGTGCTGATGGTCCTTTCTGCAGGCGATGCAGATCAAATCAGTAACCGGGTTCTAGCCCAGCTAAAAGAGAGGAGTGAGACAAGTGACTAATTCAAATAGAACCACATACGGAACGTACTCCCCGAAAGCTCCACAGGCATACGATGCCGAGCTTGAGCCTTACGTGTCCCTTTTTATGAAACCATTAACCCGTAGGAAGAGCAGGTTTACCAAACATGAGCTGGAGGTGATGTGCAAAGATCCACGGCATTCCCCGCAGCTTATCCGATACCTGATCGATGTTATTACGAGAATGTAAACAGATTGACAGGAATCTCTTGATGAAACCGCTCCCTGACCCCGATATACTCACTGCCACATTCGGTGATCGCTTGCAGGTAAATGTTCCCCTCAAGCGTTACACCGCAGCGCGCGTCGGGGGTAGGGCAGATGTGTTGATCCGTGCAGATTCATCCGATGAACTGGCAGAGACAGGCAAACGGCTGTGGATGTTGGAAATACCTTTCTTTATGCTTGGCAGTGGATCGAATGTATTGGTTTCAGAGGCAGGCGTTCGGCAGGTAGTTGTTTTAAACCGGGCGAAGGATTTAAAATTCAGCACCCAAACAGAACCTGCGACGGTCTGGGTTGAATCAGGTGCCAATCTGGGTTCTCTGGCACGCAGTGTGGCTTCCCGTGGATTGGCTGGATTGGAATGGGCTGCCGGGATCCCTGGGACTGTAGGTGGGGCAATTTATGGTAATGCGGGTGCCCACGGTGCTGATATGGCTGGTAATTTAGTGCTGGCAGAAATCTTGCACCTTATACAGAACAATCATGGAGACAAGTGTGAGATCTTGCAGGAGAAATGGCCTGCTGATCGATTTGGGTATGGGTACCGAAGCAGCATCATCAAACGCCAGCCTGGTCGGGCGGTGATCCTTTCAGCAGAACTGAAACTTACCAGGAGCACCCTCGAGGCGGTGCAGGAGACGATGGAAGAATATAAGAAAATGCGGTATAAATCACAACCTTCCGGGGCATCCATGGGTTCAATATTTAAGAATCCTGCAGGAGATTATGCCGGTAGGCTTATCGAGGCTGCAGGATTGAAAGGGATGGCGCTTGGCAAGGTTGAGATCAGCTCCAAGCATGCCAATTTTTTCATTAACCAGGACAGTGCTTCCGCCAGCGATTATTATGCCTTGATCAGGTTGGCACAACAAAAGGTATTGGATCAATTTGGTGTGAAACTGGAGCTCGAAATTGAATTATTAGGTGATTGGGAAGGTCAGTAGAGGATGGTGATGGAGAACGGTCAGAAGCTGCGGGTTGGTGTCATTTTCGGCGGGCGCTCGGGTGAATACGAGGTCTCGCTGATGTCGGCGCGCTCGGTGTTGGGTGTGTTGGATCCGGAGCGCTATGATGTGATCCAAATTGGCATTACCCGGGATGGCGCTTGGCTGACAGGAACGAAAGTGTTGGAAGCCATGGAAACAGGACAGGAAGAGACACTTCAGATTGCTGCGTTGCTGCCCGATCCAGCCTGGGCAGGATTACACACCATCCGAGAAACAGAACAAGGATACATACTCAGCCAACTGGCTCAACTGGATGTGGTTTTCCCTGTCTTGCACGGCACATATGGTGAAGATGGCACCTTGCAAGGATTACTAGACATGGCTGATCTAGCCTATGTAGGAGCGGGAGTGGTTGGCTCTGCGGTGGGAATGGATAAAGGTGTGTTTCAAAGTGTGATGGAAGCAAACAAAATCCCCGTCCTGGAAACCATGGTGGTGTTACGCAGAGATCTGGTGCAACATATGGATGAAATCATCGCTTCCGCTGAGAAAATAGCACCTTATCCCTTGTTCACAAAACCTGCCAATTTAGGTTCATCGGTGGGCGTGAGCAAATGCCAAAACCGGGCAGATTTGCTGGAAGGACTGATGGATGCAGCCCGTTATGACCGGCGGATCTTGATCCAACGTGGACTGAATGCACGCGAGATCGAAGTGAGCGTGCTTGGAAACGATATGCCCGAGGCTTCTGTCCCTGGAGAGATCATTCCCAGCCGTGAGTTTTACTCATATGAAGCGAAATACGTGGACAACGCATCGGAATTATTAATCCCAGCCCCCATCCCGGAGGCTGTTTCCGAACTGGCGCGTAAGCTTGCAGTGAAAGCCTTTAAAGCCATTGATTGCCAGGGTATGGCCCGGGTTGATTTTCTCCTGGACAGGAATTCGGGTGAACTTTTTTTGAATGAGTTGAATACCATCCCTGGTTTTACAAGTATCAGCATGTATCCAAAACTTTGGGAGGCCTGTGGATTGCCCTACCCAAAGCTAGTGGATCGATTGATTGAGCTGGCAATGGAACGTAAATTTGATAATCAAAAAACAGAACACCGGTATGCGAGATGAATTATGGCAGATCTAGATAAAGATATGGACCGACAAGGAACAAATAGAGAGCCGAGCCGGGCTCGCCAGCGAAAAATAAAGCGAGAAAAACCTGTCGACAGACCCTCTCAAAATGGAGCAGGAATGAGTCGACGAAACACATCGCGCCCGCGTCTGCCCCGTCGAACCGGACCATCAGTCAGGGAGCGATTGGCATCTACCCATATCAATCTGCCAAAAACATCGATCCAATCCATACAAGGCAAGTTGAGCTCTAAATTTGCCCACAATCCACGACAATCTGAATCAAATAAGAATGCCAGTAAGTTATTCTTATCCGGTGCATGGTTGGCAAATCACCAGACGCGCCGAAAAAATGAAGCTAAACGGAGTGAAACACATTACGAAGCTACCTCACGTTCGGAAACACAACGAAAATCCAATGCAGATCCGACGTTCATCTCCCGAAAGAATCGCAGAGTGTATGATACAAGGTCTGAAGCGGTTCCACCTGTAATGGTTCGCGGAGGTATGGGTGGGATGGCATTTGGACGGGTTGCTTCGTCACGAGTAAACAAGCAAAAGTCTCCTAAGAGAAGATTTGATGTGCCTTTGAGAGTGCCAGGTGCAGAAGTCCGCCTTCCTTCACTACCTTTCATCCACATTGGCTGGAGAGCTGTCTCCCTGCTGATGGTCATCATGATGGCAGCCTCCTTGTTCCTGATTTGGAAGGCACCGGTTTTCCAGGTTAACGCAATCGAAGCTGATGGTTTGAAGCGTTTAACCATGGCAGACCTGAACACGGTTATGGGAACCTTTGGGGCTTCTATTTTCAGTATTGATCCTCAAAAATTGGAGGATGTTCTGCAGCGAGCATTCCCTGAGTTAGCAAGTATCAATGTCAAAGTTAACCTGCCTGCCTCCGTAAAGGTGAAAGCTGTAGAACGTGTACCTGTGATTGCCTGGACGCAGGAGGGGAGTGAAGTTTGGGTGGATGCCCAGGGAGTAGCCTTCCCTCCAAGAGGTAATCCCGAAAATCCGCTGGTGAGAGTTGAAGGGCGGGGTAACCCACCAGGCAAAAAATCCGCTGCATCGGTGAACGATTTACAGTATTTACAGGCTGGTATGCCAACTTCATCGCCAATTACCATGCCAAGCATCAGTCTTTCTCCCACACTCGTTACAGCCATCCTTGCGCTGGGAGCGCAAGTTCCCGCTGACACATTATTGGTTTACGACAGCGAACACGGATTGGGATGGAATGACCCGAATGGCTGGGAAGTTTTCTTTGGAGCGGAAGATCAGGATATGCAGATGAAAGTAAGCGTGTATGAGGCATTGGTAGACCGCTTGCAGAATGAAGGTATTCAACCGGAATTGATCAGCGTGGAATATGTCCACGCACCATATTATAGGATGGAGCGGTGAGCTCACCGCGAAGAAGTGCTTATGGACGAACCAATCATAGTTGCAATTGATATTGGCACAACCAAAATCTGCACCCTGGTTGGCCGGGAGGAAACTCCGGGTCAGCTACGCATCTTGGGGGTTGGGATAGACCCTTCCCAGGGAGTTCGCAAAGGGGTGGTGGTGGATATGGTTGCCGCATCCCAGGCAGTCGTGCGCTCGGTGGAAAAAGCCGAAAGAACTTGTGGCCTGGAGATAGATTCTGCCCTGGTCAGCCTGGCAGGATCGCATGTTTCATCAGTCAACAGCCGGGGTGTTGTAGGTGTGGCAGGTAGGATGATTGATGAAGGCGACATTGCCCGGGCGATTGATGCGGCAAAAGCGGTAAACATCCCGCATAACCGCGAGATCATCCACATTATCCAACGTGGTTTTAATATCGATGGACAGGAAGGGATTCGGAAACCCCTNGGGATGCATGGCTACCGCCTTGAAGTGGAAACCCATATCATCACCGCATCGGCAGCTTCGGTTGAAAACTTGCGCCAATGCNTAGGTGCAGCCGGGGTTGAAGTATCACAATTCGTGTTAAATCCACTGGCTTCTGCTGAGGTGGTGCTAACCGAGACGGAACGCGAAATGGGAGTGGTGGTGTGCGACATGGGTGGGGGTACCACGGACATGGCGATCTATATCGGAGGCGATGTCTGGCACACGAATGTATTGGCGGTTGGTGGAGACCATATCACTTCCGATATCGCCCATGGACTACGCTTACCCATCACACAGGCGGAGGAGATCAAGATCAAGCATGGGCATGCCATGCGGGATGAAGTGAATGCGAATGAATCCTTCGATGTCAAGCCATTTGGCGAAGAGCAATCCGTGCAGATTAACCGGCGAGAGCTCGCTCATGTGATTGAAGCGCGGGTGGAGGAGATTTTCAGCCTGGTCCTGCAAGAAATCAAACGCTCTGGGTACGATGGATTGTTACCTGCAGGGATGGTACTTACTGGTGGCTCCAGCTCGCTACCTGGTGTGCGGGCATTGGCCAGCCAGACTTTAAATTTACCGGTACGCATTGCCCAACCAGAAAATTTAATTGGTATGGCAGATAAACTGGAGAATCCAGCTTTTTCTACCGGCATCGGGCTGTTAAAATGGGCACTTTTAATGACAGATATCTATGTACAGCCCACGCAACAAGGGATGCGAATTGGAAGGTCCACAGTGGGGGGATTCGAGTGGGATGGTCTAAAAAACTTTCTGAGGAGGTTGCTGCCATAGGTGAATAATCCATCTTCCTTATATTTCGGCAATTATCTGGAATTGCAAACCCTGCAAAACCAGGGAAAATATTACAAGATTTTATCAATTCAAAGAGGAGGCAGGAACAAATGAATCAAACATCAAGTTTTTCAAATCAGTTAGAATCCTTCGCTCATATCAAAGTTGTGGGCGTGGGAGGCGGTGGATGNAATGCCGTTGAACGGATGATCAAGGAAGGTCTCCAGGGCGTTGAATTCATAGCCATCAATACCGATGCTCAAGCTCTGATGCTTTCCAGCGCTACGACGCGTGTTCGGATCGGTGAAAAGCTTACCCGCGGTTTGGGTTCAGGTGGCAACCCGGAACAAGGACGCAAAGCAGCGGAAGAATCGCAGGAAGCTTTGTATAACGTCCTGCGAGGGGCCGATATGGTCTTCGTCACGGCTGGAATGGGCGGTGGTACCGGAACTGGGTCAGCCTCCATTATTGCCCAGATCGGACGCGAACTAGGTGCATTGACCATTGGTGTGGTTACTCGACCCTTCAGCTTCGAAGGTCAACGCCGTATCCAGGTGGCAGAAGCAGGGATCGAAAAATTGAAGGAACAGGCTGATACCTTGATTGTGATCCCCAATGACCGCTTGCTGCAGATCGTTGACAAGCATGTCAATCTGCAGGATTCATTCAAGATTGCCGATGATGTCCTGCGCCAGGGTGTTCAGGGTATCTCTGAGCTGATTACGGTGCCAGGATTGATCAACCTTGACTTTGCAGATGTTCGCACGATCATGTCTGAGGGCGGGGCTGCGCTTATGGCTGTTGGTCTGGGTCACGGTGACGATCGTGCCCTCATGGCAGCCGAGCAGGCTATCTCAAGCCAATTATTGGACATTACCATTGATGGCGCACGCGGCATTTTGTTCAACGTAACGGGTGGTCCTGATCTGACCTTGTTCGAGGTCAACCAGGCTGCTGCCGTCATCAAGGAAACTGCCCATCCAGATGTGAATTTGATCTTTGGCGCAGTCATCGACCAGAATATGGGAGACGAAGTGCGTGTGACCGTTATCGCAACAGGATTCGAACGAGCAGGAATTCCAGTCCGACGATCTGCAGAGGTGCAGAAAAACCCTTTACGCCTGGAGAAACCAGTGATACCGACTGAAGACCAGGCGCGAGAGCTGCAAGCTGCGGAGATTGCCAGGTCAGATTTTGCACCACGGACATTCAACACCGAGGACTTGGATATTCCGACCTTCCTGCGAAATCGTCACCACGGATAATTATTGATCGCGCAGTCTGGTTCGGGAAAGGGATCCGCATGCCACGAGCAGCTCCCGGCNTAANCGCCAGGGGGGCGTTGTGCCGGATAATCCCAGGAGAGCCAATTGTACCTGTCCATAAAATGGGCGGGTATATGGAAGGATATTCCTCCCGGTCGAGGAGCGAGATTCATATCCGTCCAGAAGTGCAAAAGTCTTATTGCAGGAAAAACTTCACCCCGCACTCATCCGTTTTTTGGGTTGAACGTGGTTGTTTGGGTGAGTATGAAAGTTTGGTAGGGGATTGCCGGCCTCCTCCTCCCGGCAATCCCCGCCAGCCCATCATCCAACCTCGCAACACGCGATGGAATGGTGGGCTGGAACAGAACCCGTATTGCAACGACGGGTTCGTTGCATTTATACCCAGGTGGCAAAAAAATAGGGGAGCTATTCTGCCAGTATCCAGGTATCATTCATTTAACATCAACAAGAATCGTACCAATCTTAAAAAATCAATTCCATCGCAATATTTTAAGATTATTTGCTCATATTTCTCTTGCGCAGTGAAGTGCACTGTGCTAGAATTTGACAGTTCCCACTGCCACCCATACGGGTTTTTGTCAGTGGGACCCCCTTCTATAGCGATTACAAATGTTCTAATATTATAGGGAAGAANTATGCGGTGTCCTTATTGTAGACATGATGAATCAAGGGTGATTGATACTTCACATGATACGCGNGGTGGCGTCAGGCGCCGTAGGGAATGCGAGCATTGCAGGCAGCGCTTCAGCACTTATGAGCGCCCCGTCCTTGCCACCCCGTTGATTGTAAAACAGGATGGGACGAGAGAAGAATTCGATCACGATAAATTGAGCCGGGGTATCCGGATTGCATGCGCTAAACGTCCAGTTCCAGCTGCTGATGTTGACAGGCTGGTGGGTGAGATTGAAGCCACCCTTCAGACGATGGGACGGGCTGAGGTTTCTTCCAGGGTGGTCGGGGATATGGTCATCGCTGGACTTAAAGAAATGGACCAGATAGCTTACATTCGCTATGCCATCGTCTACCTGGGCTTGGATGACTTACGTTCGATCCGTAAGGAAATAGACCGCTTGCTGGAGGGCTAAGTAGTTGTAGGGTGTTCTGGAGAAATGTTATGACACAGACTACGAATGAACGATTGGATCGATATGGACTTTTGTCAACCCCCGACATCTCATCAAGTTTGTCGGAGGTTCATCTGACGGATAATGCACGCCAGGTGCTTGTAAGGCGTTATGTGCGCCGTGACAGGGAAGGGAAACCAGCTGAAACGGTTGAGGGAATGTTCTGGCGTGTTGCATATCATGTTGCAAAGGTGGAATCAAACTGGAATGGATCTGGATTGGAACGCGCAGAACAGTTCTTCGATCTTCTTACCAGCAAACAATTCTTTCCCAACTCACCCACTTTTACTGGAGCTGGCACGCCTTTAGGTCAGCTGGCAGCCTGTTTTGTCCTGCCGGTGTCGGATGACATGGGCCGGCACGAAGCGGGAATTTTCCAAACACTGCGTGATGCGGCACTCATCCAGCAGACAGGTGGAGGCAACGGTTTTTCTTTTTCACAGTTGCGACCGAAAAACACACTGGTTAAATCTTCTGCTGGACAAGCGACCGGACCAGTGGGATTTTTACGTGTTTATGATAAGGCTTTTGGTGAGATTGCCCAAGGCGGAACCCGTCGGGGCGCGAACATGGCTGTTCTCAGAGTCGATCACCCGGACATCGAGGACTTCATCAACTGCAAGACAGACGAGAACGCCATTACCAACTTTAATATTTCGGTGGGGATTACCGACGCATTTATGCGAGCAGTCGAAAATGATGAAACATGGGACCTACGCTTTCCAGATGTATCCTGCCCGGAATATCACAATTTCCACGGCACTTTGGAGAAGGCGGAAAAAGCGGGTATTCCCATCCTCACATACAAGCAAGTGAGTGCATGTGATTTATTCAATAAGATTGTCAGGCAGGCTCACCACAATGGAGAGCCCGGTATGCTGTTTTTAGACACCGCCAATCGTTATAATCCGGTTCCACACCTGTATCAGTTAGAAGCTACCAATCCATGCGGCGAGCAGTGGCTTGGGCCCTATGAGAACTGCTGCCTGGGCTCGGTGAACCTGGCTGAAATGTTTGGAATGGCGCATAGCGTAGATTGGGAAAAATTACGCCAGGCTGTTGAAACCTGCACCAGCTTTTTAGATGACGTTATCCAGGCGAATGCATACGTACCGGCGGTGCCCCAGCTAAAGAAGGCTGCTGAACAAGCACGCAGAATTGGCTTGGGCATGATGGGTCTGGCTGATTTAATGTATCACTGTGAAATTCGTTATGGGTCGGAGGAAGGGCAAGAATTTGCCGCCCAGGTGATGGAGTTTATCCGCTATCATGCCATGCTGGCAAGTATAAACCTGGCCGAGAAACGCGGGGCATTTCCAGCCATTAAGGGCTCGATTTATGACCCTGAAAACCTTTCCTGGGTTCCGCCCGTGCCCATCACTCCATACTGTTATGATTTTAACCGTCCGAATGTGGATTGGGAAAAGGTTACCCAGGGCATCCAGGCGCATGGAATCCGCAATGCTGCCCAAACAACCATCGCTCCAACCGGCACCATCGCAACCGTTGCCGGGTGTGAAGGCTACGGTTGTGAACCCGTATTTGCCTTGGCATATATCCGCCATGTCAATGATAATGGAAATGACCTACAGCTGACCTATACCAGCCCGCAGTTTGAATCTGCCCTGATCGATGCAGATATTGATGAATTTACTCGCACAGCCATCATCGAACAAGTGATGGAAAGCGGCACCTGCCAGGGAAATGAAGCCGTCCCAGAGCAGATCCAGCACGTCTTTGTGGTATCTCAGGATATTAGCGCAGAAGAACATGTGCGCACTCAGGCTGCCATGCAGGCATTTGTGGATAACAGCCTGAGCAAGACGGTCAACTTCCCGGTTGGNGCAACCGAAGAGGATGTGGCTTCTACCTATATGCTGGCCTGGGANCTNGGATGNAAGGGTATTACCGTTTATGTGACTGGTTCTCGGCAAAAAGTCGTGCTTGAGACGAAGGCTACCTCACGTGAGAGAGAGTTAATGACTGGCAGTGACGCTGGCCATGTTGGTATTTCAGTGGAGCATGTAGATGAAGAGGAGCATGTTTGGTCTGCCTCCAAAAAACCTCGTCCCCGTCGGCTGAGAGGCTACACCTATAATATCAGCACCCCGGTGGGTAAAGCTTTTGTTACGATCAATGAAAACGGTGGAGATCATCCTTTTGAGGTGTTTGTCAGCACTGCCAAGGCTGGATCTGAAACTGCTGCTGTATCTGAGGCGATCGGGCGGTTGATATCCTACCTGCTGCGCATCGCTTCTCCGGTGCTGCCGCGCGAACGGCTGAAGGAGATCGTTAAGCAACTTTCTGGTATTGGAGGTGGTCGCTCGCTTGGATTTGGACCCAACCGGGTGCGGTCGCTGCCAGATGGGGTTGCCCAGGCCCTGGCAGAATACCTGGATGATTCTGAAGAATACCAGGAAGATGCCGCCACTGGTGGCAATGGTTTTTATGGAAAATACCCTATTCGACCTTCCGATATCCCCGAAAAATTATCCGCTTCCACAACGGCTGCCCAGCAAATTGGGGACTTATGCCCGGAATGTGGTCAAGCTGCAGTCGTTAATGAAGAGGGTTGTCGCAAATGCTACGCATGCGGCTACTCTGAGTGCTAAACCGATCGGGAAATTACCACAGGGCACCATAGCGGTGCCCTGTTTTGATTAATTGGTTGTTTTAGCTTCCAAACGGGAGATACAACCAAAGACCCTGGCTTTATGATCAACCAGGGTCTGTTCGAATGACAAATGTTCCGGAGTTGTTTATTGGATTAATTCCCAGTATTCGACCAGATCAACCGAGACCGTGAAATTCTCCGTATTTACCGAGCCGATCACCAGACCAAATTGTCCTTTATCATACGTGTCATCCGTGAATTCTCCAAGCAGATACCCATTCGCATAAATCTTGATAGCTGTACCTTTCATCCATAATCCCATTACGTTGGTCTGGTTTGCGCCTGCCTTGATGGATGCAGCCGGATACCATTCCTGCATGGATGTGTATGTCGTACCATCCCATTTGTACAGGCGATAATGACCATCACAGGAGAATTCGAGCACATAACCTTTATTAGGGTCGGGAGCGCGTCCCAGTAAACCATATCGATCAAGTCCTGAACAAGCACTACCGTTAATAAAAGTTGCTTGCAGGTAGTAATCATTCATGGCCGGCCGATTGGAGAGACCCCATTCCTCCCCACCACCAGCTGTTTTGGATACCATCACCAGTTTCCCATCATCCATGGTGAATTTTGTATTGGCTGTGTCGAGCAGGTACCAGTAGGAAGCGTTATCCATCGGGTCGCGCCAGGTGGGTGCGCCCAGGTTGAGCGCTGACACACCTTCCACCACCTTTACCTGAACATAGAAGGGTTGATCTGATGACTTACCAGAGCCGAAATTTGCTCCACTGGCATTGCGCAGTTCCCAATTACCCTTATATGTACCAGTTTTCCCAGGTGCTTTCAGGTTAACCGAGACATCCAAGGTCGCACCTTGCACGGTGGAACCGCTCAGTGATTGTGGGCTGGTGCCATTCATCTGTTCGCCATCAATAAAAACCAGCGCATATTGGTTGGTCCAGGTGCAGGTGCCAGTATTTTCCAAACGCCAGGTTTTTACAAAACCTTCCCCGATCAATATCTCAGTATCGTCCGGGAATGTCACGTCATCAACGAATTTGATCTGATCCGTACAGGAAGTCCCGGAAGGCGTGGAGGAAGGCGTGGCGGTTGGAGGTATGGTGGGTGAAGCGGTTGGCGTGATGATCGGTGGGAGCGTGGGTGGTAAGGTAGAAGTTATCAGCGTTGGGGCAATCGTGGGTGGGGGGCTCGTGGGAAGGGCTGTTACCGTTTGGGCTGCTTGTGTAAAGACCAGACCCGGATCTGGTGTAACACTACTGACACCAGGCAGGTTGCAGGCCGTTAAAAAGATTACAAAGATTGCTAAATTAGATAAAGTGAGAAGTGATGGATGTTTCATATGTTCTTCCCTCATGATCAATGCTTCAATTTGATCCAGAATTCTTGATCAATAACTTTCCAAGCCTTATGAAGGTTATAACGTAAATTATACGATATATGTTCCTGAAAGCCAGTCTGTTGGAAATAACTTAAGGATATAATATCAATTGGAGGTATATTGATGACCAAACGGCTGATTATCGTGGCAGGAAATATCGGAGTGGGGAAGACATCGCTGGCAGAGCGCCTGAGTGAACGACTGGGATGGCGTTGTGCGTTTGAATCGGTCACTGACAATCCATACCTGGCTGATTTTTATTCAGATATGCACCAGTGGTCATTTCATCTACAGGTATTTTTCCTCGGNCACCGAGCTCAACAATATCTGGAGATGGCCAATGACCGGCAATCTGTGGTGCTTGATCGCACGATTTATGAAGATGCCTATATCTTTTCCAGAGCGCTGCATCACATGGGCAACCTGAATGAAAGGGATTATTTATCCTACCGGCGCGTTTTCGACCTGATCACTTCACAATTACCTCCCCCTGACCTTTTGATCTATTTAAAAGCACCGGTACCCGTGCTGATGAAACGCATCCAAAGCCGGGCACGCAGTATTGAGACAGGTATCACGGATGAATATTTATCCCTGCTAGAATCGTTTTATGAGGATTGGCTTAAGATCTTCGACGTATGCCCGGTATTAACTATTCGGTCGGATGACCTGGATTTCGTTCACCAACCCAGTCACCTGGATATTGTTGTCCATCGCATCCAGGACCGCCTGACAGGCAAGGAAGACCTGGTCTTCCCACCAGGATAGTTTGTTTATTTTAGGACATACACCTTCAAGATCGAATCTACGATCAGTGCCAGCATGAACCAGATGCCAAAACTGCGGTTGTGAATGAAGGCTGCAGCAACGAAATAATTTGGCCAGACGTCCGGATAATCGGATGGTTTTTCCTCGGGTTTGGGCGCTTTGAACATTGGCCAGATCCTACGCATGGTGGGAATAGCCAGCAAAACGGCAACCATAACCAGTGTGTAATATCCCATAATCACCAACACGAAGGTCAGTAAATATTGCAAAACGAGCATCACCATCAAGGTGATTCGGGCTGGTTTTTCTCCGATCACCACCGGCAGGGTGTGAATTTTCAGCTTTTTATCCATCTCAAACTTGTCAATATGCTTGCCGAAGATCACACCGGTTACACCCAGGGCATATGGCAGACTGGCAAGCACCACGGTCCAGCTCCAGGCTCCAGTGATCACATAATATCCACCACCGATCATGAGCGGACCCCAGACCAATAAGACGGATATCTCTCCCAGGGCGATATATTTCAACGGCCAGGTGTAAAACAGGACAAAAAATGCTCCCAGCAGTAGAAGGAGCAACGTCCACCAGCCGGTCATTATTACCAGGATGATACCGATTACCAAGGCAATGGCACCGGTCACTCCGGCGTAGGTGAGCTGCTGACGTTGGGTAAACAGTCCGTGCACCAGGGGTTGGGGTCCATACTGGGCGCGGTAATAATTATCCTTATCCACCCCACGTTTGTAATCGGTGTAATCATTTAATAGATTATTGGTGGCATGAGAGAAGATCAAACCCAGGATGATTAACACCCATTTCAATACATCAAACTTGCCATCCCGAAAAGCAAAAATACCCGCAAAGGCACCCGATAGAAAGGTCATGATTAATACCGCGGCACGAGTGGAGATCAACCACTTGGAGATCACATCCAACTTTTTCCACTCATCGTTGGAGACGTGAGGGATTACTTGTAAGGCTTTCAGCCACATAGAAGGATTCATAATTTACTCCTAAACCATAAATNACGAGCAAGTATACCGCTATTATTTACTGCCGCAAGGGTAAAATGTGATGAGATGCTTATGTAGTTTTTACTAGACCAGGACTGAAAGGGAAAAGCATAAAAAATTAGACAAACTCACCTTCTGCGACAATGATGCTTGTTCCACCCACAGAAATGTTGATATTTTCGCCGCTTTGGTCTGCTTTCAGAAGCAAAAGAGATGGTCTGCCAATTTCATAACCTTGTTCGCTTCGAATATTTATGCTGTCTTTTCCGAAGTAACGATATTTCACCAAATAACCTGCCAGGCATCCATTCCCGCTTCCTGTCGCCGGGTCTTCGGGGACACCGTAGTAATCAACAAACACCCGTACGCTGATATGATTCTGTGTTTCATGTGTTTCNGGACAAAATATTAAAATCCCTTTTGCCAGGGTANCTTTTATATAATCAAAGTACTTTTGTTTATCAACATTTGCCTTTTTCAACGCTGNCATGTTTTTTAACGGCACAATGAAGAAAGGCAATCCGGTTGAGACTTCTTGAATGGGAAAACGTTCGNCNATTTCAGAAACATCTATTCCGAGAATTTTCGCCAGATTTTCTGGTTTATGTTGCTGACCAAATATTGGCTGTATCTGTTTCATCCAAGAGTAACCATCCTGAGTAAAATCAACTGGAATTTGCCCCACCTTCAAGTTTAAAATAACCTGATTTGATTTTCCCTGAAGAATTTTACTGTGAATGATATGTGCCGTTCCTAATGTCGGGTGCCCTGCAAATGGAACTTCTTCCTTTGGAGTATATATGCGCACATCAAATCCGCCATCGTTTGGTTCTTCAGAAAGAATAAATGTTGATTCGGAGAAATTAATTTCTCGGGCCAAGCTTTGCATTTCTTGGCTGGAAATTCCACCTGCATTTCGAAAAACAGCCAACTGGTTACCGGCATACTTTTTTTCGGTAAAAACATCTAAGATATAAAAAGGAAGTTTATTCATGATTTTTATTGCCTGAGTGGATTACTGGTGTAATGGTCAGGGATTCAGCTACTAGATTACCTGCCTGAGTGCCTGGCATACCCTTTCGACCTGTTCTTCTTGCATCACCCCTGAGAAAGGTAAAGCCAAACCACGCCTGCCCAGGTCTTCAGTGACTGGGAAAATGCCCTCGGTATAGCCGAAACGCTCTTTCATATACGGTTGTAGATGGATCGGGAGGAAATATGGTCGGGCTGGGATACCCAGCTCCCCAAGCTTTTTCGCGATTTTATCGCGATCCATGCCTTCTGCGAAGCGGATGACATACACAAACCAACTCACCTTCGTGGTATAGCGAGCAATGGTAGGAGCTTCAACACCGGGTATTTCGCTGATGCGCTGGTTATACCAGTCTGCCACCTGAGTGCGCCGGGCGACCAGCTCATCCAATCTTTGCATCTGGGTGACACCCAGGGCAGCGCTCATTTCATCCAGGCGGTAATTGTATCCAAGATGGGTGTGCTGCAGCCAGGTATCTCCTGGTGCACGTCCCTGGTTGCGCATGGCACGCATCAAGCTGGCTGCATCGTCTTCGTCGGTGATCACCATGCCACCCTCACCGGTGGTGATTTGCTTGTTCGGGTAAAAAGCAAAAACACCATAATCTCCCAATGTGCCGGCAGGTCGCCCCTGGTATTTTGCTCCCAATGCCTCGCAGGAATCCTCAATCACTTTTAGCTTGTACTTCCAGGCTGTGTTCAGGATCGGTTCCAGGTCAGCTGGCTGTCCAAACACATCCACCGGCAGGATGGCTTTTAGCTTAGACTCGCCAGACGCACCTTTGGGGGGCAGCCAGGCTTTCGCATTCAAACCGCCTAACATGATATCCTGGGCTGCCGCAAAAACCAGGTGCGGATCGATGTTGCCTGTGCGCGGTTCAACATCCACAAATACAGGCACAGCTCCCTCATATAATAATACATTTGATGAGGCTACAAATGAAAATGGAGTGGTAATCACCAGGTCTCCAGGTTGAATTCCAGCTGCTCTGACGCACAGGTGCAGACCAGCGGTGCCCGAGCTGACGCCAATGGCGTGCCGGCTGCCCGTATATTCTTGGATGCTTTCTTCGAAATTCATGATCTGGTTGCCCATACTCAGGTTAGGCGTTTCAAGCACGCGAGCGACTGCCTGGCGTTCATTATCGGTCAGGTCGGGTGAAGACATGGGAATGGGTTGTAGAGTGGGATTATTTGCCTGGGTCATGAAGCTCCTGGAGTTTGATTCTCATTGGGTTGAATAGGATCCGTAGTTAAACGTTCAGCTGCCACTATCTGAGCGGGAATAACTGCACGCGCCCATTTGGGTGGATTTTCGGGCAATATATAAATAAAATAATACACCGGCAACCCAATATACGGGATGATAAACACACTGACCCCCAGCACCACCCGGATAATATCATTGCCGGTTTTATTCAATATCACGTGGGTCAGGTAGAAGACTGAGAGACCGAATTGCAGGAATGACGTACATAGTATGATAAGAATAAAAGGCAGGAAAACAGACAGGAAAACAGCTGGGAATACCAAATCTTCAGGGGCTGCCTGGTATTCCACAGCCCCAATAGCCATGAACATGGAGGAAAACCAGACGACAATGCCTATAAAAGGTGCAATAACTACCCAGGCGGTTAAAAATCCGAGCAGGATTTTGATTGGTTTCTTGAGTTTCATTTCATCTCCGAGATTAACCTGTTAGCGTTTAATTGTTGTTCGTCACCCTGGTTTAATCAGGCCAGATGCTGCCCGCATGTACGATACCACCTGCAGGGACATCCTGTTTTACGGTGGAGCCATTGCCGATCCGAGCTCGTTCTCCAATCTTAACCCGTAAATTAACGGTAACACCCATACCGATCAAGGCTGCATCACCAACAATCACTTCGCCTGCCAAAATCGCTCCGGGTGAAAGGTTGACATAATCGCCCAAAATACAATCATGCGAGACGATAGCTCCCGTGTTAACGATCGTGCCATAACCCAACCTGGCTTCGCTTCCCACATAGGCATGCGGCATCACCTGTACACCCTCTGCTAAAATTGCGCTTGGCTCAACGAATGCAGTCGGATGGACCAATCCAGGACAGGTGAATCCGGCCTGTGACAGGCGCTCAAATACCTTGATGCGGCTGCTAATATTGCCAATGCCTCCCACAGCATTGACAGCCAGGTGAATGCCTTTTTCGATCAATAATTCTAAAATATTCCCGCCACCTAAAACGGGCACACCCATAATGGCTGTCCCGGCAGCTGGATCATCATCCACAACACCTGCGATGGGGTTAGTCCCGATCACCCGGATGAGGTCGATCAAGGCTTTGCCGTGCCCGCCTGCTCCAAAAACGATAATGCCATTTGGGTCATAAGATTGAACAGGCAGGACGAGCTTTGGTTTTGCTGAAGAAGCAACCAGATCCTGGACCATTTTCTCCGTGATGAATTTATCCCCAGGGAGCTGCGACAAATCCAGGTTGTGTTGCCGTGCCAGGAGCAATGCAGGCTGGCTGATGCGNAAATTGGCGGGACTGGTATCAGCCTTGATGGATTTACCTCCTGCGCCAGTAGGAGCAGACCAATCTGCTGATTCTGCCAGGTAACATAGGATTTCCCCAGCCTGGATAGTCTGGCCGGATTCAAAAGACAGACCGACCACGAAACCATCCGTTTCAGCAGTTAGCTCTGCAGTGGATTTGGTCGTTTCCAAGGTGCAAAGTCGGTCACCTTGCTGGATGAATTGACCAGAGGTGATATGCAAGGCGGCTAAAAGTGCCCCGGGTTCATTGGGATTTAAAAGAGGAATAGTGATTGGGTAAGATTTGGTCATAGGCTATGGGTAATTCATTTCGTATTTTACACTATACCGCCACTGCTGATGTAATAATAGCCGCCATGAGAATCAATGGCCATACCTTACAACAAGCGACCTGAGAAATACCTGCATTAACACAGATTCTTTACTGCCTCGATAATCTGCTTCACATCCGGTAGAACCTTAGCTTCCAGTGGACCAGAGGAAGGTACGGGAAGATCTTTAGCAGCCAGGCGCTTGAACCTTATGTATTGATCACCAGATGCTTCAGCTACGCGTGCGACCACTTCAGCTCCCCAACCCAGGGTCAGGTTCCCTTCTTCTACAACCAGGAGGGAACCTGTCTGGCGCGCTGATTGTATAATCGGATCATTTTCAAATGGCGATAATTGGGTAGGAATTAGGAGCTCAACAAAAATTTCGTATTCATATGCCAACCGCATCGCAGCTTGTTTTGCGAGTTCTGCCATGTAGCCATATGCCGCAATCGTTGTGGAAGCTGGAGGTGCACTTCGAATCGTCAAGCAGTAGGTCGGGAAGTTTACTACGTTGGCTCCTGGCTGAGAGGTGATGTAAAAGTCATTCAATTCTGCAGCGCTTTGAACGGGTAATAAATATTGAAGCTTGTTCTCAATAAATATCAGTGGATCATTATTATCCAGGATCGATCGGTAGAGTAAATTTCCCGGACTGCCTGAACCATCGGGTAAACATAACGCCGCAGGAGCCACAACCTGTAGCCCGGGCACTCCCAGGAAAAGTTTTTCAAGGGTTTGGCTGTGGGTAGGTCCATAACCCCGCCGACCACCCATGGGTGTGCGAATTACGATCGGTAAGCGTACCTTATCGTTATACATCCAGCGAAATTTGGCGATGTGGTTAATCACCTGGTCAGCGATCAGGGTGATGAAATCACCAAACATGATTTCCACCACCGGGCGTAAACCGCGCATCGCCATCCCGGCTGCAATCCCCACAAAACCCGCCTCAGAAATGGGTGTTGTAATCACCCGGTCTGGATATTTTGTTGATAAACCACGGGTAACCTTGAAGGCACCCCCATAAGGATCTAAGACGTCTTCACCTAATAAATAGACGTCCGAATTATCTAAAAAAGCTTGGTGTAAAGCTGAGTTTAATGATTCAAGAACAGAAGTCATGGGGAAGTTCACAGCTCACCCAGGTTCAGTTAAGGATGGTAATTTATTGGGTGAACCCCTTGAATATCAACCGCTTCCTTCTTCAGGGATACCAGGGCGACGGTAAACTGGCTTGTTAATCTCGACTTTTAGCTCCTCGATGTTCCTTCGGACGCGAACCTTGTCAGCTTCCATCAGGTGCGTAGAGGAAAACAGGCTCTCAAGGATTTTCAGGCTTTCTCGCGGCCGGTTGAGTTGCTTGAGATAGGCTGCCAAATATTCCTGGGATTCGAACCTGCAATGTGGTTTCTCGAGTTGGACTGCCCTCGTATACCATTCCAGGGTTTGCTGAATATTACCCAGCTTGTCGTAAACGACTGCAATATTAAGGCACATCGATGATTTATCGAGATCAGAAATATCGCTACCGATTAAACCAGTGAATATTTCAAGCGCAGCTTGCATATTCCCGGAATCAAACATTTGTGTGCCATGATCGACACGGTTTTGGAAATCCTTATAGTCCATCAGATTCCTCCTTGGGCACCCAAAATAGCGATAAGATCAGGAGCCGAATGCTATCAACGGTGGTAGATAAGTTCCTGCAAAATATATCTACCTATTTTAACTTAACTACTCCAAAAATGTTACATTTCTTTACCGGTTGATAAAAGTTGATCCAGGATATCCGATAGCTTTCCCTGCCAATCTTCATTTTCACTGAATGGCAACCAGAAGGCATTTTTACCTGTGCGGACGTCACCGCTGATCTCTGGAAGTGCCCGTGCAGACTCACCTTCAGGTAAAGGCGGGTAGCGCAGGATGATTTGACCGCCTTCACAGCTCACCGAAGCCAGGCCTGCTTTTTCAGCCTGCAGTTTGATCTTGAGCTGGAAGAACAGGTTGCATGTCTCTTCTGGTAAGGATCCAAAACGATCGATAAATTCCTCAATTATTGCATCAATCTCCGTATATGAACGAAGATCAGCCAGCCGTCGATAAAGACGTGTACGTGTCTGCCGTTCAGGGATATAGGTGGCAGGCAGGCTGACTGAAAGTGGTAGGTCGACAGAAACTGGTAATGCTGGCGCAGCCTGTTCCATTTGCAGACTTTCAGCAGGGGCTGGAATGGGTTTCCCTCCCCGTAATCTTTGAACGGAATCGGATAGCAGCCTAGTATAAAGGTGAAATCCAACCGAAGCTATATAACCATGCTGGCGGGTGCCAAGAATATCACCTGCACCACGGATTTCAAGGTCGCGCATGGCGATCGAGTAACCCGCCCCAAGCTGGGTGTTCTCCGCAATCGTTTCTAACCTCTGGCGACCTTCGAGGGTCGGTGCAATGTGTTTATGGCGGTAGAAATATGCATAGGCGCGCTGGGCACCACGCCCAACCCGTCCGCGCAGTTGGTAGAGCTGAGCCAGGCCAAAGGTATCCGCCCGGTCGACAATCAGCGTATTGGCGTTGGGGATATCCAGGCCTGATTCAATGATCGATGTACTCAATAGGATATCTACCTCACCGGCGGCGAATTTTTCCATCCGCTGGGAGAGCTGGTCTTCCTGCATCTGTCCGTGCGCAACCACCACCCGCGCTTCTGGAACGAGTTTTTCCAGGTGGCTGCGCATGGCACCGATGGTTTGAACCCGGTTGTGCACAAAAAATACCTGTCCACCGCGTTCTAACTCCCGCAGGATTGCCTGCCGGACCAACCATGGAGAGTATGGACCTACATGGGTGATGATCGGCAAGCGCTCCTCCGGCGGGGTATTGATGGTTGAGATATCCCGTACTCCGGTGAGTGTCATATAAAGCGTACGCGGGATGGGGGTAGCGGTCAGGGTGAGAACGTCCACTTCGGTGCGCATTTTCTTGAGCGTTTCCTTATGCGTCACACCAAAGCGCTGTTCTTCATCAATGATCAACAAGCCAAGGTCTTTGAAGATCACGTCACCCTGGAGCAAACGGTGGGTACCAATGATGATATCGATTGAACCAAGCCCAAGCCGCTGGAGGATTTGCTTTTGCTGCTGGGGTGTACGAAAGCGTGAAAGCATCTCCACTTCCACCGGGAATGGTGACAGGCGTTGGCAGAAGGTATGGTAATGCTGCTGCGCCAACACCGTTGTCGGCACCAGAATGGCAACCTGCCGGCCGTC
>Ga0031656_10000002_pt1 | contig 64722 bp, 55 predicted proteins | sample FrelakmetDIP11DI_FD_55080 | JGI IMG/M metagenome (GOLD analysis project Ga0031656, IMG submission 55080) | Freshwater lake sediment microbial communities from the University of Notre Dame, USA, for methane emissions studies - DIP11 DI | ecosystem: Environmental > Aquatic > Freshwater > Lake >... | reverse complement strand
TGGAAGTTTAAGGAAGCATGAAATGCACAACCGCATTACCCATATATGGAGTTATTTTTCTGTAATAACGTGCGTAATTATCCAAATCCGGTCAGAATACCCATCATGTCCATAAAATTTCCACTCCAGGCACCTGATAACAGCCCAATTCTCCATTTTGGTTGTACTGGCTATGCGCAAACCGCCTGTAATTCTACTCTAACCCATTCAGCATTCTCTCACATTTTAAGGTTGTAAAACTTTCATTGAAAAAGGTCAAAACTATTGGCTGATCGATTGAATTGGCTTGTCTTTGGCGCTGGGGCGATTGGCACTTATGTCGGCGGCAGCCTGCTTTTACAAGGTCATAAGGTCGTCTTTTTGGACCAGCCTGAGGCAGCCACCGAGATCCTTGAGAATGGACTCAAGCTTAATCTTCATGGTCAGGAAAACCGTATCATCCACCCGGTTATTTATACCACCCTGCCAGGAGCATTCTCCCACACCTCATTCGACATTGCAGTATTTGCCTTGAAGTCCTACGACACACAATCTTTTTTGGAGGTGATGAAGCCTTTTGCTGATCATATCCCTCCCGTTCTATGCTTGCAAAATGGGGTTGAAAATGAGCCTGCGATTGAATCAGCAATCGGCACAGAAAAGGTGATTGCTGGAACAGTGACCAGTGCCATTCGTCGTCGTGCTCCCGGAGATATTCTCCTCGAACGTTTACGCGGTATGGGAATTTCCGATACGCACTCACTTTCCAATAAAATTGTTCCCCTCCTAACCGAGGCTGGTCTAAATGCAAAGCTTTATTCCTCGGCAACATCCATGAAATGGTCAAAAATGCTGACCAATTTGTTGGCGAATGCATCCTCTGCAATATTGGATATGCCTCCAATCGAAATTCTCGGTCACCCTGATCTGTATCGTGTGGAAATTACTCAGCTTCGTGAAGCCACCGCTGTCATGCGTGCCCACAACATACCCATCATCGATTTGCCAGGCACTCCAATTCGGTTATTTGCCTGGGCGATCGATAGCCTGCCGCTTTGGCTGTCCCGAATATTTCTCACCCGTATTGCCGGGAAAGGCAGGGGGAAAAAGATGCCCTCCTTCCACATCGATCTGTATTCTGGTAGTCGTCAAAGTGAAGTGGATTATTTGAATGGTGCTGTCGTCCGCTTTGGAGAGCAGCGGGGCGTCCCTACCCCGGTAAACCGCTGGCTGAACCAGACTTTGCTTGATTTGACCCTGGATAATCTTTCCCTGGATAGCTATACACGCCAGCCAGAAAAATATATAACGGATTGTCTCTCATTCTCAGAGGCAAAGTAATTTAGTTTTTAGTTTACCACTCCATAGTATAAAGGCAGAGGTTTAACTGGTTCTTCACTCCATCGATGGGCTGCCAACATTTTCTGTCTTGCCAATTCGAGTTTTTCCTCATCGTTTGCATGCAGGGTGAACAATACATCTCCTAGGTTCACTTTATCCCCCACCTTGTGATGCACGATAACACCCACGGCGTAATCTATTGGGTCACCTTTCCGTTCCCTGCCACCACCCAGTAATACCGCGGTTTCCCCCGCCTCCCGGGCATTGACCTCTGCTAAGTAACCACTTCGAGGAGTCTTTATGGCTTGTATCAACCGGGCTTTTTCCAATAAACCTGGGTCATCCACGAAACGAATATCTCCACCCTGTGCCTGGATGAAGTCACGAAATTTAATCAAGGCTCTTCCCGATTCCAGAGCTTCTTCAGCCATCTTCTTACCCACTAGCTCATCTTTAGCCAACCCTCCCAGGGTAAGCATAAAACCGGATACCACAAGGCAGTGCTCTCGAAAATCATCCAGCCCATGCCCCTTAAGAGTATCCAACGCTTCTTGCAACTCGAGTGAATTTCCGACTGCCTGTCCTAACGGTTGGTTCATGTCTGATAGGATAGCCACAGTTTTCCTGTCAACTAATCTACCAATTTCAACCATCAACTCAGCTAATTTTCGGCCGTCTTCCAGGTTCGTCATGAATGCCCCTTGACCAACTTTCACATCCAGCAGAATCGCTAGCGCCCCAGCGGCAATTTTCTTGCTCATGATTGAAGATGCGATTAACGGAATGGATTGGACTGTACCGGTCACATCCCGTAAGGCATATAGCTTGCCATCCGCAGGTGCCAGGTCTGCACTCTGACCGGTAAGCACGAGACCGATGCTTTTCAGCTGATGAATGAATTCATCCGTGGTCAGGTTAATCCGAAAACCTGGGATGGACTCCAACTTATCCAAGGTTCCCCCACTGAATCCCAATCCCCTTCCGGACATTTTTCCCACCGCTAAACCACAGGAAGCAACCGTTGGTGCAACAACCAGGCTGGTCTTATCACCAACTCCCCCAGTGGAGTGTTTATCTACAGCAATCGGCACAACCTTTGAGAGGTCGAGGATTTCCCCAGAACGTGCCATGGCAAGTGTAAGTTCGGTTGTTTCTTGCGTGGTCATACCATTGATCAGGATTGCCATCGCTAACGCAGATGCCTGGTAGTCAGGGATATCCCCTTTGGTGTATCCCTGGATGAAGAAATCAATTTCCGCCCCTGAAAGCTCGCCTTTTTCCCGTTTCTTGATGATGATATCTACCATGCGCATGGAAAATTTTCTCCCAATTACCAGATTATAACCCAGGCTAAACCCATCACCCATTTCTCCTATGCTAAGAAAACGAGACTACTTTAAAGACTTAGTAGCGCTCTTCCAAATATTATCAAACATACCCACCGTCAACCTTCCAGTCTGGGTGTTTTGCCGGCTTGGATGGTAGGATGCTAAAAGCCAGGATTTTCCTTCATTCAGCTCGAAAAAGGCACCATGCTTAAATTTATACTGCGCCACATCAACGCCCTTGCTTCGATAGATGGATAAGATATTCTCAAATGCGATCCTGCCTAGTGCAATAAAACCATGCAGATTCGGCATTAATTCAATCTCTTCAACGAGATAAGGTAGACAATTATTCATTTCTGATCTGCTCGGTTTATTACCCGGTGGGACGCACCTGCAAACTGCGGAAATGAGCAAATCATTTAGCCTCATCCCATCATCTTGCATGTACGATTTTGGTTGGTTGGCGAACCCATTATTATACAAAGCAGAATAGAGGAACACACCTGAAGAATCTCCAGTGAACATTCTCCCAGTGCGGTTGGAGCCGTGTGCTCCAGGTGCCAGGCCAACCACAAGGATTCGACCATGGAAATCTCCAAATGCTGGTACGGGCTTTCCCCAATACTCCCAATCCATATATGCGCGTTTCTTTGTTCTGGCAACACTTTCCCGATATTCAACCAGGCGTGGACATTTTCTGCAACTGGTAATTTTGTTATTCAGATCATCAATATTGTTCATATAACTTGGGTTTCTTAAGGTAATGACTTCAGATATATCAAATGATCAGCATGGCATCGCCAAAGGAGTAGAAGCGATAATTAGCTTGCTTGGCAATTTTATATGCATTCATGATATTCTCGCGTCCCGCTAGTGCACTCACCAACATGATCAGAGTCGATCGTGGCAGATGGAAATTTGTGATCATCCCATCGATTACTTGAAATTTATAACCTGGTAAGATAAACAAATCTGTTGAGCCTTCAAATGCTTGCAATTTTCCTTTCACCGCTGCGCTTTCCAGTGTGCGGACACTTGTCGTACCAACGGCGATAACCCTGCCGCCCTTATTTTTTACCTGGTTTATCACGTCAGCAGTTACAGCTGTCACCTGGCACCATTCCGTATGGATTTTGTGTTCCTGTGGATCCCCCTCATTGACAGGAGCAAAAGTATCCAATCCAACATGTAAGGTTACCATTGCGAAATGGATTCCATACTCCTTTAATTGGGCTATTAATTCACCTGTAAAATGTAATCCAGCTGTCGGTGCTGCTGCTGAGCCTGGTTTTATTGCGTAAACAGTTTGGTACCGTTCTGGGTCAGTCAACTTTAGATGGATATAGGGCGGCAGGGGTACATGTCCAATTTTGTCGAAAAATGGTTCCAGCGGCTGGTCAAATCTGATTAACCGCTCAGATCCCTCCAATTCTTCTATGATGACACCCTTCGGAACATTTTCCACCGTATCGCCTGACTGAACTTGTAACTGTTTTCCCACGATTAAGCCCTTACCTCCAACGAGAGCTTCCCATGTTAGCTCATCCCGCTTTCTAAGTAAGAGCAGCTCAACCTTACCCCCAGTGGCTATTTTTCGAGCGAACAAGCGGGCAGGGATAACTTTGGTCTCGTTTAATACCAGCATATCACCGGGCTTGAGATAATCTCCGATATTTAAGAAGCTTCNGTGTTGAATTTCACCAGAATAAGGATCCAGGATTAATAAGCGAGAGTGATCCCTTTGCTCTAAAGGGGATTGTGCAATGAATTTTGCTGGAAGCTCGTAATCAAAGTCTGATGTTCGCAACAAAGATCCTTACTTGTGCCCCATATATCGCGAAATGATCGTGAGGATTACACTTAGAACAATCGAAAGGAATATNGATGTAGCTAGCGGAATGATACAGGTGATATTTTTCCCCTGAATTACAAAGTCTCCAGGTAATTTTCCCAGGGGTATATTAATTCGGGAAGCGATATAGGTGATTCCCCCGAGGACCAAGAATATGACCCCAATTATTAGAAAAATCCTTGTGAGATTGGGAACCATCNTATTCCTTGTTGTGANATTAAAAGTAAATATTGATCTAGAACAACTTAACCTGTCCATCTGCAGGCACTGGGATACCCAAATGCTCATAAGCCAATGCCGTTGCCATGCGTCCATGGGAAGTGCGTTCCAGATACCCCAATTGCAATAAATACGGCTCAACCACATCCATGATTGTATCTGGTTCCTCGCTGATCGATGCTGCGATGGTACTTAAGCCAACAGGTCCTCCCCGGTATTTTTCGATGACCGTGGTCAGCACCCTTCGATCCAATTCATCTAAGCCCATCATATCCACATTGAGCAAATCCAGCGCATCACGCGCAATTAGCCTGGAGATGGTACCATCCGCACGTACCTGTGCAAAATCCCGCACTCGCCGCAATAAACGCAGTGCTACCCTCGGTGTTCCCCGGCCTCGCTTGGCAATCTCATCAACACCCTCATCGTCAGAAATCACATTCAATGTTCTGCAAGCACGGGAAACGATCATACGCATCGCTTCTATGCTATAAAAGTCAAGATGATAGAGTGCACCAAACCTAGACCGTAATGGTGCGGTTAGCAATGCCAGGCGGGTTGTGGCACCAATGACCGTGAAACGAGGTAGCTTTAATCGGATTGAGCGAGCTGAAGGACCTTTACCAATAATGATATCCAGTGCATAATCTTCCATGGCAGGGTATAACACTTCCTCGACCGCTCGACCAAGGCGATGCACCTCATCAATGAATAAAATATCACCAATCCGAAGATTAGTAAGTATCGCAGCCAGATCTCCAGCCCGTTCAATCGCTGGTCCAGAAGTGATCTTGATATTGACGCTCATTTCATTTGCCAGAATGTGAGCCAAGGTGGTTTTTCCGAGTCCTGGTGGACCATAGAATAAAACATGATCCAAAGGATCGCCGCGCTTCTGAGCAGCTTCAATTAATATTGCCAGGTTTTCTTTCACCCGTTCCTGGCCAATCAGATCGTTTAATGTGCGCGGCCGTAAAGCCATATCAAGCCGGTCATCTGGTAATGACTCAGGATTTAACAGGCGAGGTGACTTGTCATTCATAAACGTGATTATAACCTAAACAGAATAAGTACTATAATTCCATCATCCTATTTCTGGAGTTAAATTGAATGGCGACTATCTTTCCCTCTTCGCATCCCTTAGTAGCGCATAAATTATCATTATTGCGGGATAAAGAGACCGAACCGAAGAAATTCCGCGAGCTTATACGGGAGATTTCTGCCTTGCTTGCCTATGAAGCGACAAGCGATCTTGAACTATATCAAGTAAATATCTCCACTCCTTTGGCTATTGCTAAGGGAAATGTGCTGGCTGAGAAAATCGGACTTGTTCCTATCTTACGTGCTGGCTTGGGAATGGTTGAAGGTTTGTGGAACTTGATGCCGTCTGCAGAGGTGTGGCATATTGGACTCTATCGAGACGAAACAACATTGAAACCGGTTTCCTATTATAACAAGCTGCCCGTCGAACCGACAGTTTCCGTTTGCCTGATTCTGGATCCGATGCTCGCGACTGGTGGTTCAGCCGTGACAGCCGTGGATATTTTGAAACGCTGGGGAGTCAGAAAGATCAAGTTTGTCGGTATCCTGGCATCGCCTCAAGGCATCGAAAACCTACAAAACCACCATCCCGATATTCCGATCCACATTGCAGGTATTGACGATGCTTTAAACGACCGTGGATATATCCTGCCCGGTCTTGGGGATGCTGGCGACCGTCAGTTTGGAACTGCTTAAGTAAATCCCGATGCGCTGCCGAAAATGTGGTGAAAAAGCGTGTATAAATATGCGCCAGCATAAGCTGGCGTTATGCAAAACTCATTTCCTGGAGTGGGTCCCTGAACAGGTCGAGCATGCCATTCAAAAATATAAAATGTTTACTCGCCAGGATCAGCTTCTTGTAGCGGTATCCGGTGGCAAGGATTCCTTGTCCTTATGGGATATCCTNCAACTTCTTGGATATTCTGCTGACGGCTTGTATATTGGGCTGGGTATCGATAATGGTTTGGGCTACTCAGCAAACTCTCTTGAATTTTCCCGCAGTTTTTCCCAAGAACGGGATCTTAATTTGCATGTCGTGGATTTTCAGGAAAAATATGGAGAAACCATATCTGAGGTGGCTATGCGCACCAACCGCGGCCATTATAAACCATGCTCTGTTTGTGGACTAGCCAAGCGTCATGTGATGAATCGGATCGCTCGCCAATACAATTATTCTACCCTCCTCACCGGACATAACCTGGATGATGAAGCTGCCATCCTCTTTGGAAACACGATTAATTGGTTGGGAAATTACCTTGTACACCAATCACCTGTTCTGGTAGCTGATAAACCGGGCCTTGTCCGTAAGACTAAACCTCTTTGCCGAATGTATGAGCGCGAAATGGCTGCATATGCATTTTTACGTGGGATAAAGTATATCCATGATGAATGTCCATTCGCTAAAGATTCTACATCCATCTATCATAAGGAGCTCTTGAATAAACTGGAGACTGACCGACCAGGAGTAAAGCTTAATTTTTACCTTTCATTCCTCAGGGCAAAAAGAGATGGCTTATTTTCTCCATCTGCAGATGAGAATGCCGATTTACTTCATTCCTGCCCTGAGTGTAGTCAACCCACTTCAGCACCTGGATTATGTGCATTTTGCAGGATGTTTTCCTTGGTTGAAGATGAGGCGATTTCTAAAAACATTGAAGAATTATGAGCTCTCCCCCTAGTTGTACAAATGCGGGCAAGCGTTATTATCGATACCTGGACGTCATAACAGCCCTTTTTGTCACTGTCCTGGTATTAAGCAATATTGCATCCTCTGCTAAGATCGTCGATTGGGGATTTTCAATTTTAGGCGTGCCCATGGCTTTTGATGCTGGTACCCTGCTCTTTCCAATCAGTTACATCTTCGGTGATATCTTAACTGAAGTTTATGGCTATAAACAATCACGGCGTGTCATCTGGATTGGTTTTCTATGCCTGGTTTTAAGCTCACTGGTGTTTTGGCTTGTAAGTATCCTCCCAGGCGAAGCTACTTGGCAGCAATACGCCGGCCAGGACTCGTATGAAGCCATCCTGAAAGGTATGAGTTCCGGTGGAATTGTCCTTGCCAGCCTTCTGGGTTACTGGACTGGTGAATTTACAAATTCATTTACGTTGGCTAAAATGAAAATCATTACCAAAGGTCGTTGGTTATGGACCCGCACCATTGGCAGCACCCTCATCGGCGAGCTGGTTGATTCTCTGGTATTTATCCTGGTCGCCTCTATCTTTAGTATTTTCCCATGGAGCTTATTCACTACCCTATTAGTGACAAATTACCTGTTTAAATGTTCAATTGAAGTCATAATGACACCTGTGACATATCTGTTAGTAAATTATCTGAAACGCCATGAAAATGAAGACTATTATGACCTGGATACGAACTTTTCACCTTTCCAGATTTAAAAAAACCGGCCAGCGACAATTGCTGGCCGGTCGAGCTGTAAAAAAAAGTAATCTAAGCTAATTCCAGGTAACGCTCCAATTCCCAATCCGTGACTTTCATTTGATATTCTTCGATTTCTTCTAATTTTGCTCGATTAAATGTCTCATATATATCTGCCCCAAGCGCATTTCTGATCACTTCATCCGATTTCAGCTCCTGCAATGCCTCTCCTAGTGATCCAGGTAATTCAGTCACACCCAGTTCCTTACGCTCATCTTTCGTGAGCTCGTATACATTGATTTGATTGAGTGGCTTTGGGCATGGTAAACGATGATCTATTCCATCTAACGCTGCTGCTAACATGGCTGTAAATGCCAGGTACGGATTCGTGGATGGATCCGGGAAACGTAGCTCAGCTCTTGTGGATTGATCTCTTCCTGGTGACCAGCGTGGGATACGAATGAGAGCTGACCTGTTAATCTGCGCCCAACCAACATAAACCGGTGCTTCGTAACCGGGTACCAGGCGTTTGTACGAGTTGACCGTGGGGGCAACAATTGCTGCTAGAGCGCGTGCGTGCAAAAGTTGTCCGGCTATAAAGTGATATGCGAGTGGAGATAAATGAAATTCATCTTTTGGGTCTGAAAAGAGGTTTTTCCCCTGATAATCAAATAAAGATTGATGCACATGCATACCAGAGCCATTGATACCAAAAATCGGTTTCGGCATAAACGATGCGATTAATCCATGCTGGGCTGCAATTGCTTTTACCGTATATTTTAAAGTCAGTACGTTATCAGCAGTTCGCAAGGCATCGTCAAAGCGGAAATCGATCTCATGCTGACCCAATGCCACCTCATGATGGCCAGTTTCTACATCCAAGCCCATACTCTCTAGGGCATCCATTAATTCTGTTCGAACTCTGACTGCCTCATCATTGGCAGAAAAATCAAAATATCCTCCCACATCATGAGGAACTGGGTGAATACGTTCATTCCCATTCCCACCATGAAAGAGGAAAAACTCAGGTTCTGGACCAACATTATATTTAAATCCACGCTCAGAGAGTTTAGCTAATAGCTGTTTCAATGTACCGCGTGGGTCGCCCGGGAAAGGTTTCCCATCCGGTTGAAAGATTTCACAAAAAATTCGAGCGCGTCGTAGCTCAGGGAGTGTCCAAGGAAGAACTGCATATGTATCAAGGTCAAGCACCAGGCGCATATCACTTTCTTGGATTCGAGCAAAACCTTCAACGGATGAGCCGTCAAACCAGATGCCGTCGTCCAATGCATNTGCTAGGCGGGAAACTGGGATATCAACACTCTTTACAGTCCCAGTTATATCTGTGAATTGAATTGANATGAACTTTACTTCATCTTCTTTTACTCGGGCTAATAAATCTTTATTATCCATAATCTTTTTTCACCTTTCAATCATCCAAACAATTGTCCGCAATTTTATCACATCCTTAATTCCGATTAGGGGTTAACGGAATATAAACCATAATTAAAATGGAGTTGTGATGCAAAAGATAGCCATAATTACCGATACTGACTCAAGTTTACCTTTCGATTTAGCTGCACGTAATAACATATATCAGGTGCCAATAATAGTAAATTTCGGTAACGAAAGCTATGAAGCTGTTTACGCGATTAATGATTCCGATACTTTCCGCCGGATAGATAGGGAAGGGAAATTACCCACCACCGCAGCACCAGCACCAAGCAGATTTGTCTCTGCTTTTAAGAATTCTTTTGATGCAGGATCTGACCAAATCATCTGTCTTTGTGTAAGCAGTGCTGTTAGTGCCACGTATGCTGCTGCTGTTTCAGCAAAAGAATCCTTCCCTGGGCGTGATATTGCTGTAATTGATTCCACGAGTCTTTCCATGGGTTTGGGTTATATGGCTTTGGCAGCTGCGGAGGCAGCTTCGCAAGGTGCAGAATTTAATGAAATATTATCAATAATCATGGAGGTTAAAGATAGGGTCCATTTATTTGCCGCACTCTCAACACTAAAATACCTTGTAATGGGCGGTCGGGTAGGTAACATTATTGGCGGGGTTGGTACCATGTTAAATATCAAGCCCATTCTTACCATTCGAGATGGAAAACTTGAGTTATTGGAAAGGATTCGCACTCAAAAGAAAGCCTGGGAGAGAGTGATTGAGCTTTCAGCAATAACACTTGCAGATCGTCGGATAGAAAAAATGTGCATTCTGCACGTCAATGCGCTCCAGATGGCAAAAGAATTTGAGTATGAAATTCGAAGCAAAATGCAATGCCCAAGCGAAATCCTTTTTGCTGATGTCACTCCAGGATTATCCATCCATTCTGGTGCCGGGATGATTGGAACTGCATTCGTTGTAATTAAATAGGTGAACTGGTTTTTGACTATGTTCCCACCCTTGCATGAAATTTTTATTCANATTAAGTGCCCAGAAATCCCAAGGTCATGAAATCGAACGGGTTGAATATGGTCCATTAACTCAGTTTCTCCGGATTCCTTTTTATCATTCCTGTTATCATTAGCTTGATTATTGGTACTGTTGATAAGGCTAGCGCCATGGACATGCACGGTTTCCAACTATGCATGCATACCTGAATATAATAAATATGCTACCGAAGGTATGATCATACAATAAGCATCTTTGGGATATTTCTTTTAGCAGCTTCAATTCTCATGCAGTTTATCTACCACTTCGTCGGTTTCCGTATACCGCCTGAAAATCTTCTAGGATAAACTAATCTTAATCTTGTTGCCTTGCCAAATCATTCTCACTGGGGTATCCTTAGCCGTTGGGAGTGGTTGAGTTCCGGTGGGCTCCCCGGTCTTCAAAACCGGTGGCGGGTCGCGTTGCGGGCCGCGGTGGGTTCGACCCCCATCCACTCCCGCCTCTTATTCTAAAACCATAATCATAATTGATACAGATATGTTACCTGAAACAAATGATCCATACTCACCTATCGTTGCTCGAACCCTACGTATAGAAGACATCACCTGGGGTGATGAGAAGAAGGGTTTTCTTGTCCGATATCGCGGCCAATTATATAACCAGGATTCAGCCCAGGCTTACGATCAGGTATCCCAGGCTTTAGCAGGATTGAAAGTTACGCCTCTTTTTCGGAATGAGGAAAACTACCACGTTATCATATTACTAAATGGCATCATTAAACCCAAGCCCACCAAGGTGTGGGGAAATGTCATTTTTTTTATCCTAACTGTTCTAAGTGTTATGTTCGTCGGTGCAGTTAGTGTTACTGGAAGTATCCCAACCAGGCTAACGGATTGGTATGCTTTTATGCTCAGTGGTTTACCGTTTGCTTTGGCATTAATGACCATCCTCGTATGCCATGAATTTGGTCATTACCTTGCAGGGAAGTACCATCGCACTATGGTCACCTTACCCTTCTTTATTCCGTTCCCAATAAGCTTATTTGGAACCATGGGTGCATTTATTCAGCTCAAAGAGCCGCCAAAAAACCGGCGAATTTTGTTGGACATCGGAATTGCTGGTCCATTGGCAGGTTTGATCGTCGCAATCCCCATACTTATTTATGGACTTACTCTATCAACAGTGGAAAGACTCCCTTTTAATCTGCCCGTGGGTCAATTGTTTGAAGGGAACTCTATTATTTACTTGCTCCTAAAATTTATTGTCAAAGGACAGATGCTCCCCGAGCCATTCAATTATAACTATGTGAATCCATTACTTTACTGGATCCGATATTTCTTTACGGGATTGCCCCTTCCCGCTGGAGGTCTGGATGTAACCTTACATCCAATTGCATGGGCAGGCTGGGCAGGTTTATTTGTGACTGCTCTAAACCTCATCCCAGCCGGTCAACTGGATGGTGGTCACATCATGTATGTTCTATTGGGGAAACGTACATCAAGTTTACTCCCGTTCATCCTGGGTGCTCTCGTATTGCTCGGATTTGCGTGGAGCGGGTGGTGGTTTTGGGCTGCGATGATCTTTTTCCTTGGTCGCTTCCACGCTGAACCTCTTGATCAAATTACTACCCTGGATACAAAGCGCAAGATTCTGGCAATCGTCGGAGTGGTTGTCTTTATACTGATATTTATGCCTGTTCCACTTGCATAATCGTAAATCTTTCTCGAGCCCGAAATATTCTTTATACAACCATTATTTGATTAAGGTCTGGCTTCAGTCAACACCTCTACATGGTCAATGATTCCTCCCAGGCTATAGACAGTGAGATTGAATTCTGCTCCCCCGCTTGATTCCCACTTCCGTGCACCAATAATGTTCCCACTCGTATCATAGGCTAAGATCATCGCCCAAAGCTGGGAAGGCTTGGGGGTACCTTCCGGTATGATCACTTCTCCACGTACTTCCACCTGACTGCCATCTGGGCTGAATACCACCTCTGTGACATTCGTATCAAGGTCGAGATATCGAGTTTCCATTGCATCCACAAGAAACCCACTAAGAACTTTACCTTGTGCCTCAATTTTTTCAGGTAAAGGAGGCGAGAAGAAGCTCATTAATGGAAGGGTATCTCCAGGATGGAGCAGGTTCAATTCTGCATACGCCACCTGGCTGGCAATATATTCACCCTTAGCTGAATATAGACCTATCCATGCAGATAAGTTTTCTACGATACTCTCAAGTTGATTTGTTACCGAGAGTATGCACCATGCGCCTCCATCCCCTGTACGATAACATACAGGTTTCTGCCATAATACTGGGACAGGGGTAAGTGTGGGTATTATTATTGGAATCTCACCTTGAATTGGAATAGCAATTTGCTTTCCTACGCTTAAGAATTGGGGGTCAACACCGGGATTGGCGGCTTTTAAATCATCTAAGGATACTCCATACTGAAATGCGATTCCCAGCATCGTCTCACCATTCTTCACTTCATGCATGAAAGGAGTTGGTGAAGGTGCAGGCGTGACTGCAATGGTATAGGCTGGCTCGGTATTTTGGGGAATGGGACTTGGCGTTATTGTTTGGTATGGTGTTAGCAAGCCGGTTGGTGTGGTAGTTTGGGTCGGTTGAGACGTTGGCTGCCTGCACCCGGTAAGTAATAGACTAATCACTGCTATCAGAAAAATAAACCTTGAAATCATAGAGCCTGATTATACCCAATGAATGCTAGTGTCATTTAATTATTCGATCAGTATAGCAAACCTAGATTATTGCCATTCTTAATAGAGGGGCGTTGGTTATTAGAAAATCATGACTATTTATCTGCGATCACTCTCAAAAATGATCATCTACAACTGATTGCTTTTGCAAGTAAAAATATCTAGACTTTATCTAACCAAAATTATGATCTAGTTCAATATACCCAGGTATATAATCTGACTTGTTTAAATCATATTCATCCGGTTGTATAATTACGCGATGCCAATAAAATTACCAATCTGGTGGAAAGAACAAAATAATACCTCAGGTATCACATCACCTGAGATTTTTGTACTGGTAATCTTGCTTTTTTTTGGTACATTTTTATCCTTTACAATCCCCTTAGGGGCGGGTTTTGACGAAGAAACTCACCTTCTGAGGGTATGGGAAATGTCCTCTTTTGAATATATCCCGAATACCAAACTGTCCAATGAAATGCATTTCCCTGCCTTTTATTGGGATAATTCCTATCGCCGTCAACCCATCCTTGAGCCAGTTGAACCGGATTTTTGGAGCAATTATGCCGAAACTCCAATTGATGGTTTCGGTTTGGTGGCAGAAAACTTGACCACTCGCTCGGTTTATTCTCCTTTACTTCTTCTTCCACAATCACTGGTTATGTTTTTCTTTGGTCGTGTTCTCAATCTGCCAGCCCTGACCGTCTTGATCTCAATGCGAATGGCAGGGTTATTATTCTATACCCTTTTAGTCTGGTTGGCAGTTCGCATGATACCCTTCGGAAAATGGATGTGGGCAATCCTGGTTTTGTCACCTATGGCAATCTACCAGGCAAGCACGGTTAGCACGGATTCAATATCCAATGGGATCGGTTTCCTATTTGTTAGCGGTTGCCTGCTTATCGCCACGCTACCCCAGATAAAGTGGAAACAATGGATCATCATGGTCTTACTTATCGCTTTGCTATTCTGTGCGAAGATTAATATGGCGATTCTTGTACTCTTGCCTTTCTTTATACTGCTTCCTTCTAGTTTCAAAATGAAACGGGGTTTACTTTTATTAGGGATTATCACTATTGTTCTCGCATTTCTAGAAGTTAGCGGATGGAATTTTCTCGCCTATTCACGTTTTTATACAGCCCTTGCCGGGGCGAATCCTGCTGACCAATTATCCAATATGGTTGCTCATCCTATTTCGACGATCGGTGTTGTGATTACCGATATTGTTTCACATCTGCTTTTTTATATGAAAGGATGGATTGCGGATTTCGGCTATGGGTATTGGGGACCTCCATGGATAATATATCTCATATATCTTCTAGCGCTTCTTACAGCTCTATTTATCAACGGGAGTACGCAACCGGGTAAACGCACCCGCCTCGATCTCTTCCTGGTTTTTGGACTAAGTTTTCTTGCCACGCTCCTATCACTCTATCTCTCATATACACCTGTCGGAAGTGCCGAAATCCAGGCTGTACATGGACGTTATTTTACTGTCATATTTCCATTATTGTTTCTTGGCTTATACGGCTTACCTGTCATTTCGAAGAAGTTCGACCGCGCTTTATTGACCAAGGTAACCATTGGACTTTCAGTTTTAGGGATTTTGATATTTTCAATTGCGATGTATTTGGCATTTTACGTACGCTGCGGAACAGCGTATTATCATTCTGGGGTATGCTATCAACCTGTATATAAAAATTGGTCTCCTGATTCGAATTATTTTCAGCCAATTTCAATAACAACAAATCTTACACAATGGATCATTCCAAAATGTAATGGAATGAACACAATACGATTATGGATTGATTCTTCAGTTTCAGATCTGTATGGGGAAACACAGTTCATCTTGAACGATGAAGATCGTGATATTGTAGAATTGGATGTTGTAAAAACCAATGCCGATCTACCACAAAAAGGCTGGTTAACACTTCCTATTCCAGAAGATTGGCAATCAGGTGGTAAGTGGTATACCCTAACAGTTCAAGCTCCTCAAAACACATCCGGGAAAGGTATTCAAGTAGCTTCGACAATCCAGGCAGAGTATATTGATGCACCTCTCTTTCAAAATGGGAAAGAGTATGATACGGATATGGTTTTTCAGTACGGCTGTATTGCAGGCTGGGATGCACTTTATAACAAGCTGATTGCTTTGATAAATAAGCAATAAACACCTCCACGTATTTTTCCAAATTCCCTTTGGGTCATGTTCCGTTATTGGTTTGGATCAAATATCCATCAAGAATCTTCGAAAATATTCGAATATAAACATACAATTTTCAAACAGAGAATATTTATACTTTTTAGATAATTATCTGCGAATAACTTGCTATCATTGCAAGGCTGTGCTAAACTCAGATTAAGGATTCGATGGCACAAGAAAAGATGTATAAAGCTGCCCTGGAAGCTATTGACCAGGGACAAACTGCCAGAGCGCGCGATCTGTTCACACGCTTACTGCGTTCTGATTCATCCAAAGCCGACTATTGGCTTTGGATGAGTACCCTTGTTGACAGCCAACAGGAACGTATTTATTGCCTGGAATCTGCGCTCCGTGCTGATCCTGATAATGAGGCAGCCAATCGTGGCTTGATTATCCTTGGAGCCAGGCAGGCTGGAGATAATGTCACCCCTATTCCGCTCATCCATCGTAATTGGGAAAAAGAGATTGAGGATGTCGTCGAGCCTCCCAAGTCAGCTTTTCATCGAATAAAAAATAGTACTGTCTTACGCCTGGCACTCGGTTTGGTTGCGATATTAATTGTAGCTGGGCTGATCTACTTGGGTTTTAGTGGAAAGAAAAGCGAACCGGAACCGGTGGTGATTTATAAGGTCTCACCTTTCCCTACCAAAACGGAAATACCAACCATTACCCCGACAGTCACTCGCACAGTGGCTGTGAGGACACGCACTCCCACCGTTATTGGACCCACCCCCCTATGGATGTTTCTTACAGAAACACACACGCCTATACCCATATATGTGAACACACCTCATCCGGTCATTGAAGCATATAGGGCAGGGATTCGTGCCTTTGAGAAATCTGATTGGGCAGCTCTGCTGGAATTTATGAACCAAGCCATTGCGATGGATTCAAGCTCGCCAGATTTATATTATTACAGGGCTGAAGCCTTCCGACTATTGCGCAAGCCAAAGGATGCGGTCATTGAATATGGAAAAGCCTTGGATATTAATCCGAAATTTGCACCCGCTTATCTTGGCCTTGCTTACGCCTATGAAGCGATAAAGCCAAACACAAATGTTGAAGGAGAGCTAAGCTATTCAATTGATTATGATCCATATTTTTTAGATGGGTACCTAGCAAGAGCCAAGTTTCGGATTCAGAATGGCAATCCAGAAGGTGCCCTTGAAGACCTGCTGGCTGCTGAAAGCCTGCTTCCTGAACACCCCATTACTTTTGTTTTAAGAGCCCAGGCTTATCTTGCGCTGGGCGACCCCATTGTTGCCCTCGAAGATGCGTTACATGGTCATGAGCTTGATATCACTTTGTTACCAGCCTACCTGACACTTGCCAATGTATATCTTACACTGCAAGACGATCAACAAGCACTTGATAATATTGAGACTTATCTTCGTTATGTTCAAGATGATGCTGAAGGCTGGGCAGTCAAAGCCCGGCTTGCCTACGAAATGGGTAATATCGACCAAGCGCTTGATGCATGTAGTAAAGGTACGCTAATTGATGAAGAAAATGCACCTTCCTGGTATTATTGCGGGCTTATTCATATGCAGAATGGAGATGCCAGAACCGCGGTCAATGATCTGGTAGCTGCCGCAAACCTGGAACCACTCAACTTTGATTTCAGCCTTGCCCTTGCTAAGGCATTATGGGCAGATGATCGCCTCGATACTGCCGTTCTACAATACAAAAATGCAGAAGCAATTGCTTCAAACAATTCCCAGCTTGTCTTGGTCTATTATTATAGAGCTCAGATGTATGAACAAGCGACGAATTTAACCAAAGCCAGCCAGGATTGGAGACTACTATTAGATTTACCCTCGGATCAGGTTCCTGAAGAGTGGCGGATTCTGGCTCAGGAGCGTTGGGATTTTATAAACGATATCACGCCAGCTCCTTCCATGACAAATACCCAGGCACCTTCATTCACGACCACACCAAACCCGGCACTAAAGCTGACCAATACCCCCACTCTTGGCGCTCCTTGACCCGCTCCAGGTAATTAAATTTTTGTCTGGCAATCAATTGCAATATTTTGTTAGAGTTATGTTAGAACGCGCCTGCCCCTCTCTTGCCATTGAGTCGAGGTCGCGCTATAATTCAAAAAGTAATGTAAGGGAATTTAATTTTTGAGGTAATTATGCCGGTTTATACATATCAGTGTGAGAATTGTGGTGTTCGNTTTGAACGCCTACAGGGATTTAACGACCCCGTTCTCACCTATTGTCCTGAATGCAATAAAAAAGCACTCCGCAAGGTGTATACACCGGTAGGGATTGTATTTAAAGGTTCGGGGTTTTATTCTACGGATCATCGTTCTGCCTCTGGTTCTTTCAACCGTTCTGCCAAAGAAAATGAGACCGAGAAAAAGGACGAAACTGTAAAAACAAACACAGATAAAACCACCTCCGAAAAGACCACTTCCGAAAAAACGAAGGATGAGTAACTTANGCATTGATAATAGCATGGACGCTGGTTCAGCTTCCATTTTTATTTTAATTCTCTTATTCAGAAAGTTCCTGTATTTGGACTAATGCCTGCTCCTCGACTGTGCGCCTTATCCCCCGGTTTTAGAAGGTGTAGAGCAAGTTTTGCGAAATATCATGCGCTTTTCATGCTGCAAAACTCGAATACTATCCCCATGCAGAGACCAGGAACCTAATCAAAAATAAAACAAAAAACTCCTCGACTAAGCGCTCTTTGCGAAACACCCCCTGTGTACTACAGGGTGCAGGACTCTAATCTAGAACCTAGCGGTTAAAAGTACACACCCCGGATTATCCGGGGTGCCGCTATAGCTCCTCGACTAGGACTCGAACCTAGAACCTAGCGGTTAACAGCCGCCCGCTCTGCCGAATTGAGCTATCGAGGAATAAAGCGTCGTGATTATAAGCTCATCCTAAAGCAGTGTCAAGGAATTGAGTTTTTAAAACTCCAAAACAATCTTAAAGATTATTGCTTTTTTGTAGGTGTGTTTTGACTTTTTCTGACAACCGATCAGGTGATATGGGTTTAAGCAGATAATCAACTGCNCCTGCATTAAGACCAGCTTGAACTTCAGAATCCTCTACTCTAACAGATAAGAAAATCACCGGTATTGTGGAAGTCGCCAGGTCTGCTTTTAGGATCCTACATGCCTCATATCCATTGATTTTTGGCATACGCACATCCATAATGATTAAATCCGGAAGAGTTAGTTTGGCTTGATGGATTGCTTCTTCACCGTTGCTCACTCCCTGCACTTCGTGACCAGCAAATCGTAAGGTAAAGATACATAATTCACGGACATCACGGTCATCATCAGCAACAAGTAGCTTTGCCATCCCATCAATACTCATTCTGCATGGTCTTCGAGGGTCGGTCCAACCTCGCTGGTTTCCATTTCCTCAAGTATGCTATAAAGTAATTCTAATAAAACTGTCTTAACCGTTTCCTTATCTTTTGCGACACACGGAAGGAGTTTTACCGATGGGCTTAACCGTAAAGCAATCCGCATGTCATCGATTTCCCACGCATCTTCATGATCTTGCTTATTTGCAGCAACAACGTATGGTGTTGGTGCATATGCCCGAAAAGTCTCTAGGATATTGCGCGCCTCTCGGAATGTTTCGGGGCGGGCGCTATCAACCATGACAACAAAGCCGAGCATCCCCTCTGATAATATTTCCCACATAAAGTCAAACCGGCGTTGGCCAGGAGTGCCAAATAGATAAAGAACAAGGTTTTCATCAATGGAGATTCTTCCAAAATCCATCGCCACCGTGGTATGTTCTTTGACTCGTTCAGCGTCGGCTGATATTTTTCTCTCAGTTGATACAACATCAATTTCGCTGACAGAGCGTATGAACTCGGTCTTTCCCGCATTGAATGGACCCGTGACAACCATTTTTACTGTTTGCATAAATGCATCCCTGATATATTATTTTTTCATCCGTTACAAAGAACGGATCCGGCTTATGATGCGGAATATTAATGATTTTTGCTCAGTCTTATTCACTTCAGGCGGGGTTATCCTGGGCGGAATGGGTGGTAAGGCTGCGCCTTCAGGCCTGACCAGCTCAACCAGCCCTGCCTGGATAAAGCTATAGACAATCCTGCGAATTTCATGGTCGTTTTTGTTGGTCGCTTTGGCGATTTGGTGAATAGTATTTTTTGGGTTGATAAAAGAAATAACCTTCCATTCATCAACGCTCAAGTTCAAATTGCGTAAGTTAACACCAGGTCTTTCATTGAATTTTAAAGCCATATCAAGGCTGGGTATCTCATCCTGTAATTGATCCCTCTCACGAACTTTACGCGTCCCTTCGATAATTAAATTCTCTAAGCCAATACGAACGGCAATTTTATCGTTGGGTGGTAATAAGTCATTCTCAAAATGAAACAGTCCTTCTCCCCAGGTGAATAATCGGTTTAGCAGTTCAAGATAGTGTGATTGCAAGCTGACGAGGATTTCCTGCTGAGAGAGATAACCAGAGTTGATTAACAGTAATCCCAACTCTTTATCACTCATTCCACCTGCACGTTCGTTGATCGCGCGGACCTGGCCAGCATTTAATTTTCTGGCTTTATAAAGTACCATCGTCAAGCCAACGCCATCTTCGCTATCACGTGCGTATGCTAATTTCCCTTCTCGAAATGAAACGAAAATCTGCTCTGGCGATCGTTCGACGACGAGAGTACCTGTTTTCCTTGCTACATTTACCAGGTTGAGCAATTGGGTAATCGAAAAATCGCGAATATTGCCCTTCAATGCCATTATCAGGCCTCCAGCCATCCCATTGTATAGGGAGGTGGAAAGATTATACATTTAAGCCGATGATGCGTCAAACGAATGCTGTGTTATTTTTGTAATATGCTTGACAATTTTAAAAAGGTGTTTATACTGGATTTATACTTATACATGCACGGGGAGCCAGGTAATGTCTGGCTGAGAGGAGAACCACCAGGTCTCGACCCGCGAACCTGATCCGGATAATACCGGCGGAGGAATAGCAATGAAAAAAAACTCCCTCCACCGGTGAATTTGGAAGGAGTTTTTTCTTGTGAAGAAAGCCATTATCATTGCTAATGGGCAGGTGGTTAAACCGCCTAACCTGAAAAACTATATTACTTCTTCAGCAATAATAATCGCTGCAGATGGTGGAATTCACAATTGTATATCATTAGGAATTCGACCGAATATTATCATAGGTGATCTCGATTCTATAGAAGTTCGCAAAATTGAAGAATATTGGGATGCGGGAGTGCAGATTATCCAATATCCAACCCATAAAGATGAAACAGACCTGGAATTAGCTCTTCATCATACAAAAGAGATTGGAGTATGCGAGGTGATTCTCCTTGGAGGATTAGGCGCTCGCTGGGATATGACTATTGCCAATATTCTATTAATTGCCCACCCACAATATAAAGATATGAACATTCTTATACTGGATGGCACGCAGGAGCTTTTTATACTGAGAGCTGGCTTACACTCAATCGTCCATGGTCATCCTGGAGGATTAATTTCTCTGATNCCAATTGCCGGGGATGTTACTGGGATTGTCACCAGTGGATTGGAATATCCACTGAATGATGAAACACTCCAATATGGAACAGCCAGGGGAGTGAGCAACGTTTTTACCCAGGAACAAGCTCAGATTTTTATCACTCAAGGCGTGTTGCTATGCGTCATAAATAGGGGTGAAAATGGATGAGGTATTAATAAGATGAGGATAACCATCATAAAGTCTAGTTACTTATTTCTGGTATTTACTATAATAATTTCATCTTGTAGCAAGATTACACACGCACCTTCACTGATAACGCCTGTACCTCGCCTCTTGACAGTGATGACCCATGACTCCTTTTTAATTTCGGAAGCAGTTGTATCTGCGTTTGAAATTGAAAACAATGTGACCGTAAGATTTATTACTTCTGGTGATGCAGGGACTGCATTGAATAAAGCAATCTTATCCAAGGATAATCCCTTCGCAGATGTTTTTTATGGGGTGGATAATACATTTCTCAGCCGGGCAATCAATGAAAAAATCTTTGAACCCTACAGTTCTCCTCTACTGGATAATATCCCGTTCCAATACAAATTGGACCCTCAAAATAGAGCATTACCCGTAGATTGGGGGGATGTGTGCCTGAATTATGATATTGCATACTTCTCAGATCACAATCTGCAACCACCTAACAATCTTGAAGACTTACTTAAACCGGAATATAAGGACTTGTTGGTGGTGGAAAATCCTGCTACTTCATCTCCAGGATTGGCATTCCTCCTTGCTACTATAGGTCACTTTGGTGACAATCAATATCTAGATTATTGGAATGCATTGGTGGCAAACAATGTCTTGGTGGTAAATGATTGGAATACTGCTTACTATACCAACTTCACACGCTGGGGGGGAGACCGTCCAATTGTCGTCTCATACAGTTCAAGCCCACCTTTTGAGGTGATCGAATCAGGAAAACCAGATAACGTTCCTCAAACCGCAGTAGTTACTAGTAATGGGTCGTGCTTTAGGCAAACTGAGTTTGTTGGAATATTGCTGGGTACGAATAATCGTGACTTGGCTGAAAAGTGGATCGATTATATGCTTTCACCAATTTTCCAGGAGGATATGCCCCTCCAGATGTATGTATTCCCGGTGAACTCGAATGTGAAGCTGGATGTAACCTTCGAAAGGTATCTATCCATTCCACAGGATCCAGCGTATGTCAGCCCGGAGGATATCGCCCTCAACCGTGAAACATGGATTAACGCCTGGACGGAGACAGTGTTGAGATGAAGGTGAAACGCCCAGGTTGGATCCCCTATGCTTTACTTTGGTTTCCACCAATGGTATTTCTATTACTGTTCTATTTCTATCCATTGGGAAGTATTTTAAGAATTAGCTTGGATCGTTCTCAGCCTGGTCAAATATCACCTTTTTTTGAAGCAATCACATCCCCGGTCACCTTGCGTGTATTGAGTTTTACATTTTGGCAAGCCTCATTATCTACCTTACTGACGTTGATCATTGGTCTACCAGGCGCATATCTCTTCGCACATTATGATTTTCGTGGGAAATCCGTCCTTAAAGCATTAACGAGCATTCCCTTCTTAATGCCAACACTGGTTGTTGCTTCCGCGTTTACGGTACTGATGGGGCCAAGTGGGTGGTTGAACCTAGGAATTATGGGAGTATTTAATCTGGATAAACCGCCATTGCAATTTAATAATACGCTTACTGCTATCCTGGTAGCTCATGTTTTCTATAACACATCCATCGTTTTACGTATGGTGGGAGACTATTGGTCCCACCTCGACCCACATATTGGACAGGCTGCCCAGATGCTGGGCGCTAAACGATGGCAAGTTATCCGTAAAATTACTTTACCTATCCTTTCTCCAGCGATTAGCGCAGCTGCATTATTGGTATTTATTTTCAATTTCACGTCATTTGGGGTTATACTAATTCTTGGCGGACCTCGGTACGCCACTTTAGAAGTGGAAATATATTATCAGACCGTTAGCTTATTCAATTTACCTTTGGCTGCTGTACTGTGCTTGCTCCAATTAGGCTGTACTCTAGGCCTAACCCTTCTCTATAGCCGGCTCACAAAGCGCCTTAATATTCCCTTATCGCTTAAGTCCCATAAAATCACACAACAGAAATTATCCACAACACGTAGTAAAATTGTTGCTGGAATATTGATCACAGTTTTGACAGTCTTGTTGGTTCTGCCTCTCGCAGCACTTGCCATTCGCTCTGTAACCCGCCTTGAACCAGATCGACGACTGCAGCCTGATGCTTCTCCCGGCTTCACATTGGATTATTATCGCCAACTTGGTACCAATCGCAGGGAGTCAATCTTTTTCACCCCCCCTTTAACTGCAATTGTAATTTCATTGGGTTATGCCATGGCAACAACCGTTCTTGCACTATGTCTGGGTATTCCTGCTGCAATAGCGCTTTCTCGCAAAGCCGATTCTTCATTCAATCAAGGTATGGATGCAATTTTAATGCTGCCACTCGGAACAAGTGCAGTCACTCTTGGTTTGGGTTTTATCGTTGCCTTGGATCAACCTCCATTGGATTTGCGCTCTTCTTGGTTATTAATTCCATTAGCACATACATTGGTAGCTTTTCCATTTGTCGTTCGTAATCTCACTCCAGCCCTCCGAAGCATCCAACCAAGGATTCGGCATGCTGCTGCAATGTTGGGTGCTTCACCTGTATCTGTCTTTCGCTATATGGATATTCCAATGGTGGGCCGCGCCGTGCTGGTCGCAGGCGCATTTGCATTTACAATCTCGATGGGTGAATTTGGAGCAACATCTTTGATTGCTAGACCAGAATATCCAACAGTTCCCGTTGCCATTTTCCGGCTTCTGTCCCGACCGGGAGAAATCAATTACGGTCAGGCATTGGCTTTAAGTACCATCCTGATGCTGATTTCATTCATCTCAATATTTTTTATTGATAAATTTCGCATCGGAGAAATTGGCGAATTTTAATCTTCATATTTATCAGGGAATGTCATCCATATGTCAATATTAAAAATCATTGATGTTAGTAAATCTTATGATAGATCAATAGCATTGGAGAGAATTTCATTTGACATGCATGAGGGTGAAATTGTTGCTCTACTCGGACCAAGTGGATGTGGGAAGTCTACTTTACTATCGATTATTGCTGGGCTTACGCCAGTGGACGAGGGGGATGTTCAATGGAATGGGAGTTCATTAAAGAATATTCCACCCCATGCACGGGAATTCGGGTTGATGTTCCAAGATTTTGCATTATTCCCACATATGAATGTCTATGCGAATGTGGCTTTCGGTTTAAAGATGACCCATATGGACCCAGTTCGTATTGACCTTCGTGTACAAGAGATGCTTGAATTAGTGGGGTTACCAGGCTATTCAAAGCGTGATATTAACACACTTTCTGGAGGTGAGCAGCAAAGGATTGCCCTTGCGCGTGCACTCGCCCCCCACCCACGCTTGCTGATGTTGGATGAACCCCTTGGTTCTTTGGATCGCAATATGCGCGAGCGCTTGGTACATGACCTGCAAAATATCCTCCACATAATGTGTCAAACTGCAATCTATGTGACCCATGATCAAGAAGAAGCATTTAGCATTGCTGACCGGATAATCGTGATCAACTCTGGACGGATCGAACAAGTCGGCACACCAAAGGAAATATACACTGATCCAGAAACACAATTCGTAGCACGCTTTTTGGAAATGAAAAACTTTATTCCTGGTGTNATTCATCAAATAAATGGGGTTTACCAGGCACTCACCGCTTTGGGCAGCTTCCCTGTTAATTCAACCATCCAAGGCAACGTTGACCTGTTACTTCGGCCTGAATTGACTGGTTTGGATGATAAGGGTTCATTAACATTAAACGGTTTAGTCACGGAAGTTTCTTTCCGGGGTAGCAGGCAGAAGTTATCTCTTTTAGTAAATGATATCCCCTTGACTTTTGAATATCCCACCCAGGTCACTCTCCCAGATCCTGGGAANTATATGAAGATCAACCTTGATCCGCTTACTTCGATTAAAATTTTTTCCACACAATAATCCCCCTNAATTATCCATACCTTCTTGTGAATTTGTCGATTATACGGAACATTAATGATTGGTCAAGCGTTATGAAAGAAAGAAAAAAGGAAAAAAAGTGACAGTAATGAAATTGATTCCTATCATAACGATCTTGCTAGGATTGTGCGCCTGCACACAACGAANTCCAGCAACTTCTACCCCAGCTCTTTCAAGCGGTATTGAAGGGTACGTGACAGCAGGTCCAACATGCCCCGGACCAGTGCACATTGGTGATACTGGATGCCAGGATCAGCCCTATCAAGCGAAAATCGCTATCCTGTTTATGAACAACAATCAGGTCACCCAGTTCCAGACTGACAAGATGGGTTACTTTAAAATCTCCCTAGAAGCTGGCTCTTATATCATCCACCCTGAACCTGGAAACCCCCTGCCCAACGCAAGTGATCAAACTATCGTCATCAACGACGGTCAATTCACCCAGATATCGATCGAATACGATACGGGTATTAGATAATGCCTGATTAATCCTGTATATCGTTATAGGACAAGAGACATATGATTTTTATGCCCTTGCCCTTTCTCGATTAATCCTGCGCCAAATCCACCATACAAAGAGCGCACCGGACATTACCAGCATAACTGCGATTAACACTGGAATTACCGCTGCGATAACCGATAAAACTGTCGAGACAATATCTTCAGTAATACTAACTGGGATATTTCCCGCTCCACCGGTTGTTGCGGTGACGGCAGGTCTGACTGCTAATGATTTTACTGTATGGACTGTCCCTGCAACCAATAAGCCCATTACCATTGCCAGGACTGGATGAATATCCGTGATTATTTTTGCAGAAGCGGCAAATAGAAATGCACCAGCAACAGGTCGGATGACGGTCTGAATCATGTCGTTTGCATGGTTGACAGCGGGTAATTTATCTGCAAAGAATTCGACTCCTGATAATAGAACCAAAAGCCCAATGACCCACCAATTTTCCAATGTATCCCAAGGCGTGGTCAAATTGATAAAATTAGTAAACTTGCTTAATAATGCCACTACCAGTAAAGGTATGTAGGCATTTAAGCCTGCGCTTGCTGATAATCCAAAAGCTGTAAATATGTCCATCTCGAATTCTCCCGATCACTGGAGTTAAGCATCACAAGAAACACCTTCATATTACAAGAACAAACCACTCCAACTACCTGTGATTATAAATCGAATCAGATCAAACAAAGCAATTTGTGCAATGGTTAGCATAAATCCGCCAGCAGCATACCATGCAATCTCTGATAACTTGGTAAATTGATTCTCCTTTCGGAAAATCTTTAACCATAAGATAGTATAAACCATTGTTAGTAAAAGAATCACTCCACTTGCGCTGATGATCCCGGCAGGCAACAAAACATATATCGATTCAGTAAGGATAATAAGATCTACAAAAATTCCCATGCCCAAAATGATGAAACAAGTTTTCAAATTTCCGACTGATGGTCGTGGATCTGGATCAACATATATGGATCCCCAAAAAGCGGGATAGATTAGCATGGATATNACCAATCCCATTCCAGTTCCAGTGAACAGGCGCAATGTGTTTGAAGGTTCATACAGGTGTGGTAAATTTGGAAACATCATTAAAAATGGAGGCAAATAAAAATAAGAATTTAATCCATCAATCGCGTAGAGAAAAAACAAGATAATCATCACACCAATGACGCACTTTGGAGGCATCCCTGATCTTAGCTTTCCAAAATATACCAAGAAGATTAATCCAATGACCGCACCTATGTATTGCCCGGTACAGCGAACACATAACGGTAATTGCATTGCTCCAATGTGGAAGGATCGTGAATCTATCCGGTGGCATACCGCATATCCCACAGCATCGGCTTTTCCAAGAACACCCGGTGGAGTGAAAAGTAGCCACGAAATGAATATAAATCCACCGATCAGGAACAATGAAGGACGGAAAAGAGTCTTTATAGTATGTTTCATGATTTGGGTGAATCCATTATTCCTGATTATAGAAGACAAGTCTGAAAATTCAAAGAATGGTCAAATACTAATGTTTGCGGTATGATTGCCGATTGATTGTTAACACGGAGGGTCCGATGATTAAATATATGCTGAGTGGTTTGTTATTAGCCTTTCTTTTGGTGGGATGTGGTCAAACGAATCCAACTGAAATAATTACAATTACGCCACAACCGATTGTGAACACACAAACACCCAATTCAACGCTAACGAATACCACCACTCCTACCTTTACTCCCACGGTAACTGAAACTCCCCTACCCACCGAAACGCCTGCCCCTGTGGTGTATGGACCCTCAAATTTTCCGGAAACCATCGATCCTTTGATTGGATTAGAAGTTACAGATCCAGGTTTCCTTGAACGCCGACCAGTGGCGATTAAAGTCAATATCGTTCCAAGATCTTCAAACCGACCTCCGTGGGGCCTTTCAAAAGCCGATATCGTCTATGATTATTATCACAATGATGGATACTCCCGCTTTCATGCAATTTTTTACGGAAATGATGCTGAAATGGTAGGACCAATTCGCTCAGGTCGTCTTCTGGATTACGAGCTTGTTCACATGTACCAGAGTATTTTCGCCTATGGTAGTGCAGATATATTGATCAATCAACGCTTATTGAATTCTGATTTTTCAAATCGAATCGTGCTTGAAGGTTATGCCTCCCCCTGCCCCCCTACCGATACTGCTCCTTTATGCAGATACGAGCCCAAAACCAATGATTTTCTACTAGGTGGTACTGCAGAGCTGACTGCTTATGTAACCTCACGGGGAGTTGAAAATGGACGCCAAAATCTTGACGGTATGACTTTTAATGCTGAAGTACCAACCGGCGGGTTACCTGGCAATCAGGTATATGTTCGTTATTCGGGTGATAATTACACCCGCTGGGATTATGACATCTCAACAGGTCGATACCTTCGTTACCAGGATAATGTGTATGATACAGGCCAGGGTGAAGATTATGCGCCTTTAACAGATCGCTTAAATGACCAGCAGGTCGACGCATCAAACGTCGTAGTTCTCCTGGTTCGCCATGAATATTACCAGCAGCCACCTAACGAAATCATCGAGATCCTGCTTAGTGGGAGTGGAACCGCGCATATGTTTCGTGATGGTCAGGAATATCAGGTGCAATGGAATCGCCCATCCACAAATTCAGTTTTAACATTAACAAATCTGGATGGAACCGCCTTCCCATTTAAACCGGGGTCAACCTGGTTCCAGGTTGTTGGTGTATCCACCATTGCTAACCAACAAGACGAAGATATCTGGCGGTTTAATTTCCTATTCCCTTGATCAGAGTTTATTATTCGCTGCTTAAAACAATGCATATTAAATTTTACTTANGGAGTTCCTGAAGGATCTTCTTNACCAAACCGGGACCTTCATAGATCAACCCAGTATACACCTGAACAAGCACAGCACCGGCATCCAGCATTTTCTGGGTGTCGCATGCATTAAATATCCCTCCCACACCGATCACTGGTAACCTGCCACCGGTACGCTGGAAAATCTTACCTACCATCTCCTGGCTACGGGAAAAAAGAGGTTGGCCGCTCAATCCGCCGCTTTCTATAGCCATCTGAGATATTAATCCTTCTCTGGATAGGGTTGTATTTGTGGCAATGACACCATCCATTTTATTGGTCAGGATCACATCCAGGGCATCGTCGAGTTCTGAATCAGAAAGATCTGGTGCGAGTTTTACTAAAATTGGTAAATGTCCAGGAATTGCTGAGGTTAGCTGCTCCCGTTCTTTATTAATTTTACTCAACAAATGATCAAGGGCTTCCCTTTCTTGTAAACGTCTTAACCCAGCTGTATTCGGTGAGCTAATATTAACTGTCAGGTAATCAGCAAGGGATGCGAAGGAACGTAGTAATTGTACGTAGTCATTATCAGCAAATTCGAGTGGAGTATCTTTATTCTTCCCAATATTCACACCTAATATAAATTTTTTTGGCGGTTTCTTGGATATCTCCTTTTTCACGAATTCCTCACCCATGCCAGGGAATCCCATCCGGTTGATAAGCGCTTGGTCTTCAATCAATCGAAAAACACGTGGCTTTGGGTTCCCGGCTTGAGGCTTAGGAGTTACTGTCCCAACTTCAATATGACTAAAACCCAGGCAAGCTAATCCACGCCAACCCTTTCCATCTTTATCATATCCGGCAGCCAACCCAATAGGATTTGAAAATTTTAAACCAAAAGCATTGACCGGCGAGGTTGGAATGGTAAAAATTCGCCGTAACAACCAATTGACTGGACCGATGATACCAGCCAAATGAATAAGATTCAAAGTTAAATGATGGGCGCGCTCAGGGTCAAGCCTGAACAACAAGGTTCGGAATAATGGATAAATTGTCACGGATTTTTGGATAAAAATTCTCTTGCTTCTTCTATTTGATTTATTTGCACTTTATTGCTCACTTCATAATAATTCAACAGCTCGGTTAGTGTTGTCACAGAATGAAGCCTGTACCCCGCTTCAGCCAGCGCTTTTCCAGCTCCAGACTGGCGGTCAATCAAGACCACAACATCTTCTACACATAACCCTTCCGATGTGAGTTTTTCAATCGCTTCAAATTTACTGCCTCCAGTGGTTGCCAGGTCATCTATTACAGTGATCCGTTCCCCTTTATGATGTATCCCTTCAATTTCAGCTTTAGTACCGTATGTCTTAATTTCTTTGCGGGGGTAAATCATTGGCCATCCCCCAAGTATAGAAATCGCAGACGCGATCGGTAAGGCAGCATATGGTAATCCTGCCAGCCTGTCAAAGGATAATTTTGATAAAATGGGAAGATAGGCTTTTGCAACCCGATTGAGCAAATGGGGAAATGAGACAAGTTGCCTGAGGTCGATGTAAATTGGTGAGATCAATCCTGATTTCAAGGTAAAATCACCAAACTTGATACAACCTGCCTCCAGTAGCCCATCTGCTAATCTAGTAAATGTCGTTGGAGATGGTGAGATAATTTTCGCACTGTTTTTTGATCTATCCTGCTCATATAGCCTTCGCCGAACTTCATTGATATTTTGACGGATTTCTTTTGCTGCCCTCTCTGGATCAGTAGACCGGGAAATTCCACGTGAAATTGGAATAAGCATACCCAATCCGTCCGGTCGTAAACCTGCCTTTAATGCTGCCTGCAAGTCGCCACCTTGTATCCCCACCCCTGGTGTAAGAATCCATAGACCAGGCGCAACCTCTCGCACCCGCCTCAGTGCTTCAGGATGAGTGGCACCCACCACCAACCCCAGGTTATCACGCGTGTTCCAGTCCCTCGCCATACTCGCCACTTTTTCATATAAACGAAATTCTTGTCCCCCTTCATCTTCTCGCAATGGCTCATCAAGTAATAAATCCTGGAAATCTGCGGCTCCTGGATTTGAAGTCTTACATAATAAAAAAACACCTCGTTCAGAATCGGCCAGGAACGGCTCGATGGAATCACGCCCTAGGTATGGATTAATTGTAATTGCATGCGCACCAAGGGTTAAAAAAGCTGCGCGTGCATAAGCGTCTGCAGTAGATGATATATCGCCTCGTTTTGCATCCAGGATGACAGGGATCCCTTGGGGAATAGAAGCGATGATTTGTTGTAAGACTTCAATTCCTTGGGCACCCAATGCTTCAAAAAATGCGCTATTTGGTTTATACGCCGCCGCGACACTTGCTGTTGCTCGGATTAAGTTGAGACAGAATTCCTTGGCTGAAATCGCTGTTGGGGATGGGAGATCATCAGGATGGGGGTCAAGACCGACGCAAAGGAGCGAATCAGCTTCATTTACTCTCCGGGTTAATCTTTCAAAAAAAGACATTCTTATGCCTTTCCGAGTACCATTGCAAGCAGCGCCATTCTTACATACAATCCATACTCCATTTGCCGAAAGTATGCAGCTCGTGGATCGTTATCAAAATCCATGGAAATTTCTCCCACCCGCGGCAGAGGGTGCATCACAATCATGTTTTGTTTAGCCATTTTCATTACTTCTGGAGAAATTACATATGAACCTTTGACGCTCTCATATTCTTCTTCGCTGGCAAACCGTTCCTTCTGTACGCGGGTTACGTATAATACGTCTGTCTCTGGTAAAACATCCTCCAGGTTTCTATATTCCTTTTGCGCCATGGTGCGGGGAAGCTCTTCAATGATCTCAGCTGGCATTTTAAGAATTTCAGGAGAAAGGTAATTCAATCTAACATTGTATAAAGATAACAGGCGTGCCAGAGAGTGAACTGTACGGCCATATTTCAAATCTCCCAACATGGTCACGGTTAATCCATCAATCACACTCATTTCTTCCTGGATCGTGAACGCATCTAACAGGGCTTGGGTTGGATGCTCACCAATCCCATCACCCGCATTAATGATAGGTTTTTTCGCAGCTTGTGCAGCTAATGCTGCAGACCCAGTCTCAGGATGGCGAAGGACAATCACGTCCGCATAACATTCCAATGTCCGTATTGTGTCGGGGAGGGATTCACCCTTGGCAACAGAGGAATATCGTACTTCATTGATCGGGATTACACTTCCACCCAGGCGTTCCATTGCTGATGTAAATGAAGATGATGTACGAGTCGAAGGTTCATAAAACAAATTTGCCAGGATTTTTCCTTTTAGTAAATCAAAGGTACCAACATGGTCAACCATTAAGTGCATTTCATGGGCAACCCCAAAAATATATTCCAGGTCTGAGCGGGAAAACTGCTTTACAGATAAAATATCCTTCCCGTACCATGGGGCTGTGCGTTGGTCACCAAACGGGAGGTGAGGGTTTCGATACCTTGCTCTAACTAAATTGGTTGACATATTTTCTCCTTTTGATAGCATTATTAATTCTTTTCACGATCTAATATTTTTCCCAAAACCAGGTTGAGATAAAACTTTCTGGTTGTAAAACACATCCATTCCACGCAAATGTACACAGCTCACGCGCCCCCTTACCCTCCATCCCTCAAAAGGTGTCCATCCACAGCGTGAGAAGTTATTTGTAGCACGGATTTCAAATTCTTCATTCGTATTTAATTCCACCCAGGTATCTGGTTGTTCATGGATGAGAAATATTCGCCTTGGACCGGTTACCATTTTTTGGATTAACGCATCCAAAGATAGTCTCCCTTCGTGAACCGCAGTTAGAAGAAGGGGTAAGGCTGTTTCTAAGCCCGGAAATCCCGGAGGTGGATTCTCACCATCCTTCTCTTCCAGTGTGTGGGGTGCGTGGTCTGTTGCAAATAGATCGATCACATCCATATTTCCCCATAATGCATCCTGATCGGCTTGAGTTGCAAGGCGTGGTCTGACTTCACTCCTACCAGGGCTAATGTTAGGTGCATCCATTTTGGATAAGAATAAATGATGGGGGGTAACTTCACAGGTTACCTTAATCCCTTTTTCTTTAGCTGCACGAATAAGTAATATTTCCTCTCGTAGGGAGATGTGAGCAATATGTACCGATCGGTCAAATATCGCAGCCATGAGAATGACCGCTGCCATAGAACGATTTTCTGCATGGGCAACAATAGGGAGATTTTTTGGCCAACATTTGAAGTGTTCCATCCAAATTCCCATATCATCCAGGCGTAAAGGTCCATAGGTTTGATCCAGGTACATCTTCAGACCTGCTGTTTTCGGTCCTAATTTTGTTAAATTATTCAAATTGTCTGGTCCAGCACCCAGGTACTGAGCATAATCACAACGTGCCTTTTTGGTTGCAGCGTTAAGTGATATTTGTAGTGTTTCCCCATCAGTGACAGGAGGACGCGTATTTGGCATTGCCAGGATTGTTGTAAAACCGCCTGCCAGCGCAGCAGATGTACAGGAGTCCCAGTCCTCCTTATGTGTTCCACCCGGTTCGCGCACATGCACATGTGGATCGATGAGTCCAGGGATTTTGATGATCATAAATCACCCACAAGCAAAAAAATAGAGCCGCTAGGGCTCTCAATCGAGATAAAAAAATCGCCCACATGAGCGAATGCTCCGGGGCGATACCTGTCATTTCCAATGTGTAAATTATGAAATTCCATTCCGCCCGATTTTACAGCGAATCGCTGATATGTCAAGGGCAAAACGAACATTTATAAGAATTTCACCAATTAATTTCTCTTAGGGGGAAAAATGCTTGAAAATCGGTCAAATCCAAATGCAAGGGTGTAACCGATACATATCCTTGCACCAACGCACCGAAGTCAGTACCTTCATCGGGTATCGCTGTCGGTGCATCACCTCCAATCCAATAATACGGTTTGCCCCGTGGATCTTGGCGTTGATCCAGACGATCCCGGTAAACACGCAATCCTTGTCTGGTTACCAGGATGCCTTTTATTTCATCAATTGGTAGATACGGAATATTCACATTGAGTAGAAGGTTTCTGAGCTTACCATCCTCAATCACCTTTGATACAATCCGGTAGGCAATTCGGGCAGCTGGTGCAAAATCCAGCAAACCTAGAAAATCTGCGGGTGTATGCAATGAGAATGCAATCCCTGGCACTCCTCCAATAGCTGCTTCCATTGCAGCGGTCACCGTACCAGAATAAGTCACATCGTACCCAATATTTGCATTGGGATTAATCCCTGATACAACCAGATCAATTTTCTCAGGGATGTAGCCTAACAAACCCAACGCAACGCAATCCGAGGGTGCCCCATCCGATGCCCACGCGGATGATCCATCAGCTAGGGTGATCTCCTTTACACGAAGGGGTCTGTGCATGGTTTTTACATGCCCTGACGCAGACCAGTTGCGATCAGGAGCAAGTATACTCACCTTCCCAATCCGCTTCATCTCCAAGGCCAGCGCTAATAAACCAGGGGCAGTAATTCCATCATCGTTGGTAACTAGTATATGCATGTTGGAATTATAACAACAAAGTCATTTCAGGTTGTTATCATAAAAGCGACTCATTCAAATCTCAATGCCCAAAACATCCTTAGTGGTAAAATGAATACATTCAGATATCCATCTTAAAAAAGTTTGATTGGAGCAAACCAAATGAGTCCAACTCTAAAAAAAACTTTTGCCGTGTTAATGGTGATCGTAACATCGATCGGTATTTTTCTCAGTCTGTTTTTTTTGTTTCTAACCTGGCGCGTCCGCCAGCCAGTCATTGAAAAACTTCAAACTGTTTCTAAACAAACCTCCTCATTTCTTCAAACGACCATTGTTGGATTGGATATCATCGACCAAGTCGTCACGAATGTTTATTCAAGCACCCTTTATCTCGATGATGCAACAAACGCTCTGGCTCAAACGATTGAAAACACCGATCAATTCATTGATTCTGCGGGTACCTTCGTTGGTGAAGGATTAAATACCACCATCAGCAATACCCAAAAAACCATAGAATCTGCTCAAGCCAGTGCACAGGTGGTTGATAATATTCTAACAACCTTAGCCAAAATTCCCCTGATAGGGATCGACTACAATCCATCAACACCATTGAGTACTGCACTGGGTGAAGTCTCAGCCAGCCTGGATCCAATACAAGAATCTCTAATAGGATTCCAGGATAATTTATTAGCCACACAATCAAATCTACAGCTTTTTGTCGACCAGTTAGAATTGATGGAGCAAAATATCTCTGAGATCAATCAAAACCTGGCTTCTTCACAAGCCGTGATTGAAAACTATAAAACACAGGTTACATCTATGAAGGCGTGGCTTGATAATGCTGTAATTTCAATGCCTACATGGATCACAACCATCTGTGTGATCATCACGATCTTCATTCTCTTAGTGATTTTTGTTCAGGGTAGTATCTTGCTTCAAGGGATCTATATGTATCAAAGCGCTGACATAAGTACTAAAGATCCATCCATACATGATATTACCGTAAAGGAGCCAGTCATCGTGCCTCTGAGCATAGAAGAAACAAATGTGATAAGTGAAATAAACACGCCTTCTGAAAAAAACCAGGATATGTGAGACTAGGTCGTATGATCGAAATCGCAATCATGATTGAGGGGCAGAATGGTTTAAACTGGAAACGCTGGCAGCGTCTCGCNNGTGCGGTTGAAGCATGCGGATATGTTGGATTATATCGCTCTGATCATTACACGAATGCTAATCCTCCTGATATCGACTCTCTTGAATGTTGGATATCGCTCGCCTGGCTTGCCTCCCATACCAGTCGTATCGAATTTGGTCCACTTGTCTCACCGGTCTCTTTCAGACATCCAACCCATACTGCTCGTATGGCTGCAGCCATAGATGATCTATCCGGAGGACGCCTGACATTGGGAGTTGGAGCTGGTTGGCAGGTGCGTGAGCATTCAAATTACGGGTGGGATTTGCTACCAACAATTGAACGCTTTGTGCGTCTTGAAGAGGGCTTGGAAGTGATTAGTCAGCTGTTAAAAAGCGTTAACACTGTAAACTTCACTGGAAGGTATTTTAGGATAACAGATGGGATCCTGTTACCACGTCCGTCTCGCCCCACTGGACCTCCCCTGCTGGTTGGTGGTAATGGAAAACATCGCACCTTACCTTTGGTTGCCCGGTATGCCCAGGAATGGAATGCACTATTTATACCTACAATGGAATTTGCCAGCTTAAATAAGCAATTGGATGAATATTTAATAATTCAAGGCAGGCAGCCACAGGATGTCCGTCGGTCTTTGATGACAGGCTGTGTTTTTGGAAAGGATTCTGGAGAAATTGAAATGAAATTAAACCAACGTTGGCATGGTCAACGGACGATTACAGAGTTGCGCCAGCGTGGAATGATCATAGGTACGGCTGATGAAATCGTAGAACAATGCCAACAACTCGCCGATGTTGGCGTACAACGGGTGATGCTCCAATGGCTGGACCTGGATGACATCGTTGGATTGGAAGCCATGGCAAAGGGCATCCTTGATAAGCTGACTCCTAATAAATTACCTGTTATTCACCACTAGTTCTGGTAAGGAGTTGAATATGAATAAATTCAAACCTATTAATCTTGTTATCCTCATACTTATCGCATCAACATTAGCATGTTCAATCTCTGGGATTAGCAAACAAACACGATCCGTTGAGCAAACTGCCCAGGCAATAAAAAAAGACGTCGGTGGAATAGCATCTGCCGGTGGCTCAGTGCTCAGCACAGCTAAAGCCCTTGAAACTCAATATCCTGGTGTTCTTGAAACCGTCAAAGCATTCACCACCCAGGGAGCACCGATGATAAGCACTATTCAAGCAGTTGCGACAAATAATCCAGGCCTTGTCCAGACTGCCCAAACAATCATCGAGCAGGAAATCCCCACCGGGGAAGCACCCTCAGATATTCCCATTTATAACCCTGACCAGGTACAAAACTATTTCGGCTCTAGCCAGTATATTTTTTATATCACCTCCGACGAATATGCTGAAACGCTTGACTTTTACAAAACTCAAATGGAAAATAACGGATGGCAGTACCTGGAAAGTGATTCCCACGAATACGCCAAGGCTGCTCAATTAAATTATTTTAAGGATAATCGCATTGCAACCATAAATTTATCAATTAACCCACTCAACAACACCACCGTGGTCGTTATAAGTATTGGCTCTTAGACATATATGGCGAAACTCGATTCTTTTTTCAATCCAAATTCTATAGCTGTTATCGGTGCCTCAACCAATCCCGATAAGCTGGGGTATGCGGTGGTAAAGAATTTACTAGAATCAGGTTTTACAAATCGAGGCATAGTTTATCCAATCAATCCCACTGCTTTAAGTATTCTAGGTTTGCGTTGTTACCCTTCTGTTATCAATGTTCCCGAGTCAATTGATTTAGCTGTTATTGTGATCCCATATCCGCATGTTCCCGATGCTCTTCGCATTTGTGGGCAAAAGCAGATACCTGCGACGATTGTCATCAGTGCAGGATTCCGTGAAGCTGGGCAGGAAGGGTTAGAGAGGGAATTAGAATTAATCCAAATCTGCCGGGAATATAACCTGCGTTTGATTGGACCAAATTGTTTGGGGGTGATTGATTCTTTTACCCCGCTGAATGCATCCTTCGCTGCAGGGACTCCCCCATCGGGGCCGCTTGCCTTTATGTCACAATCCGGTGCATTGGGAACGGCTGTTCTTGATATTGCCCTGGCTGGACATTTAGGTTTATCCAAGTTTGTTAGTTTGGGAAATAAAGCAGATGTCTCAGAGATCGATCTCCTGCAAGATTGGGTAGAAGATGACCATAGTAAGGTGATATTGATATATAGCGAAGGTATGCCCAGTGGTCAGGAATTTATCCGAATAGCGCGGGAAGTTACCAGGAAAAAACCAGTTGTTGCTATAAAATCTGGTGTAACTCAATCAGGATCTAGAGCGGTGTCATCGCACACTGGTTCATTAGCAGGGTCTGAACAGGCTTATGAAGCAGCCTTTCATCAGGCTGGAATTCTGCGTGCTGAATCGATGGAAGCCTTATTCGATATGTCAATGTCGTTAGGCTATCAGCCAGCATTGAATGGCGATCGGATTGCCATTATCACCAATGCGGGTGGACCAGGCATCCTGGCAACTGACGCGCTGGAGAGAAGTGGGCTTTTTATGGCACGCTTTGAGCTAGAAACCATTTATAAACTAGAGCAATATTTACCTGATGCAGCCAGCGCTTCAAATCCCGTAGATGTATTGGGTGATGCGCGGTCTGATCGATATCAATTTGCCCTTGAAACGGTTGCGCAAGATCCAAATGTGGATGGCATCATGGTGCTGCTAACTCCCCAGGCAATGACAGAAATAGAAGCCACTGCCAGGATTATTGGTTCTATTTCTAAAAAAATTAATCTGCCTATCCTTGGATGTTTCATGGGTGAAGCCCGCATCCAAGCTGGGATTGATATCCTGATTGCTCACGGAATTCCCAATTTCCCGTTCCCTGAACGCGCTGCGAATGCGTTCAAAGCCATGGCAAGCTACCGAGCAATCAAGGCTCGCCCAATTCCTGAGTACACTCATTTTGACATTGATCCTTCTGCTGTCAGAAAAGTATTTGACAAAGTCCGTTCAGATAACAGGTTGACTATCGGAGATGCAGAATCCCGTGAAATACTACAAGCATATGGATTTAGAGTTCCCAGGTCTGAAATCGCTGAAACACCGGAACAGGCATCTCTCATTGCTGGAAATATAGGCTATCCGGTTGTATTAAAGATTGCCTCCCCGGATATCCTGCATAAGACGGATATTGGTGGAGTGAAAGTAGGCTTGAAGAATTCTGAGGAAGTGCGTGACGCGTTCGAGCTGATGGTATATCGTGCTCAAAGATATTTACCCGAAGCCCGTATTTGGGGATGCCTGGTCCAAGAGATGGCTCCCTCTGGAGGATTGGAAGTTTTGGTAGGGATGAATCGGGATCCCCAATTTGGCCCACTGGTTACCTTTGGGTTAGGTGGCATTTATGTGGAGATATTGAAGGATGTCACTTTCCGTGTCGCACCGTTTTCCTATCTCGAAGCTGAAGAAATGCTGACCCAGATTCGTGCCCATGCCCTCTTAGACGGTGTCAGGGGACAACCACCTGTCGATAAGACCGCAATTATTGATTCACTGCTGCGAATCTCTCAACTGGTCCAAGACTTCCCAGAAATTATCGAGCTGGATATCAATCCCCTGATGGTATACCACCAGCANGAGGGAGCCTTAGCACTGGATATGCGCTTGGTCTTTAAATAAATTGAATACATATCATTTTTTCAAAGTACAGCATCTGGATAATTTTCTGGGAAGGAAAAAAACATGAAATCACTCTATGTCACTGGAGCAGAAAGATATTCCGGAAAAACCGCCACCTGCCTTGCATTGGGAGTGCGTCTCCAACTGGATGGTTTTCGGGTTGGGTATTTGAAACCCCTAAGCTTGCAGCCCTGGCGGATTGGCAGCCGTGTTGCAGATGAAGATGCTGCATTTGTAAAACAAGTTTTAAATCTGCCATTGGAGCCTTGGGAACTTTCTCCAGTCGTTATTACTCCTGAATTTTTGCGATTGCGTTTGACGGATCCTGATCCTGAAGATTTGATGGCAAAAGTAACGGAAGCATGCCAGCGCGCTGGAAAGGATACTGATATTCTCCTCCTTGAGGGTGGAGGCAGTTTGAGGGAGGGATATGTTGTCGGTTTGCCCGCAGTTGGTGTCGTTCAAAAGTTGGGCAGTCAAGCCTTGGTGATTGCGAAATACCGTGAAGAAGTCCGTATGATGGATGATGTCTTATCCACTCAATCTCGATTGGGTGAATCCTTTTGCGGCATTCTTATCAATCGAGTTCCAGATGATGCAAAAGATTTCGTATCAAATATAGCAGTTCCCTTCTTTGAGAAAAAGAAAATTTCCGTATTCGGCATTCTCCCGGAGCTACCCGGGCTTTCTGCGTTGACTGTTGGCGAGCTGATCATGCTACTGGACGCAGAAGTGCTTACCAAGTACCAGCGCTCCGAGGCTTTAGTTGAAAATCTAACTGTTGGTGCAATGACCGCTGATGCTGCCCTAAGTCGTTTCCGACGTTCTTCCAATAAGGCAGTTATTACGGGGGGAGACCGCACTGATATTCAATTGGCAGCCCTGGAGACCTCCACGACCTGTCTTATTCTAACTGGGAACCTTCGTCCAAGTCCACTGGTGATTAAACAGGCAGAAGAATTCGGTATTGCAGTTCTTCTGGTTCGCACGAATACCATGGAAACGATCGAGCAGATCGAGAAATTCTTTGGGAAAACACGCCTCGCTCAAGCCTCCAAGCTAAAGCAATTCCAAACCCTACTGGATGCTCACCTGGATAAAGACAGGTTCTACCATTCGCTTGGGTTAATTAAATAGGATATTCATCTACTAAACTTTCCAATTTGATCAAGCGCTTTGATCTATTACTATTTAAGCGCTTTTATTGCTATAAATTATTTAAATACTATAGCATTTCTGCTTTGGTTGTTGCTGAGTGATGCATTGGATATTGCCTCACTAGAATAGAAGTAGATACTATCTTTTTCTACCCGCTCTCACCTGCCAGGCGTGCCATTTGCAATAAAGCAAACCGCAACGCTTCCTGCTTCTTCTCTGGTAGCGAGCTTTCTTCAATCATCGCAATCTTGTCCACATCATTGAGCGCTCGAATAATACTAACTGGAATTTCGATATTTCCTTCAGTGAACGCATTAAGATACTCAACAGCACCTACAAGAAATTGGCGCATTTCATCTTCCACTGGGGCTGAGCGAATAAAATCTGCCAAAGCTGAAGAAAATTTTGGGCCACGCACAGCCAGCGGGGGTGGTCCATATGATCGCATGGTCGAGAACGAATATAAGGCAGTTGCCAGCTCAGTAAAGGATTGCACGCGTTGATAAATGGAATCGCCAATAACCTCCCAAAGGAGTGAGCGCCAAAAATGGATTTGTTCAGGTAACTGCAATAGCTTATCAACCATTTTCTTCCATTCATCATCAACTTCACCACGCAAATTACCAAGTAAGACGTCCAGTGTTGTATTAAACAAATCTTTTTGCAAAAGTACTGCCAGGTCAGGTCGTAGTGTTGGAAGCAGATCTTGAATGAATATTTCATTATTTAGAAAATCATTGACATCCAATCCATGCCGCCGAATAAGCTCCTGTTGGAATAGCGGCAGCATCCGCTGCATAGCATCAGCATCTTCGCGTAAAGCAACAAAAGCTGAATTGCCAGCGGGAAATGCTGTTTCAATCCGCTGGATGTATTCACCCGAGCAATCTTGATAGATGCGCAGAGAATGCAGTATTTCATAAACTGGCAGATTCGGTAGGATACGCTCTGTAATAATGCTCTCGCGTTCTGCTTCGGGAAAATTATTCTGGGCATAGTATTCTAATGCACGAAATAATCCGGTGGTTAGCTGATTTATTCCTAAAACACTGGTTTGCGCCTGATTATGGGCAATGGCACGCAGCAAGCTTCCTTGCCTGGCAAATGGGATGATCTCTGCAATGTTAGCTAGTATTTGCTGGCCGCGCTCTGTTCCTCCTACCGACCGCCTGCGAGAAGTTGGACGATCGCGAAGTTGGGGCATCGATCTTCCAATGAAATAGGAGATGATATGTATGCCGATCACATCCTCTTCTTTTCCATAAAGGATATGCCGAAAATGCTTCGTCAATTCTTTCAGAAATCCTTCATAGATAGCATCATTCGATCCAATTGTCAAACGCTCCAGCTCATGGATATTACGGTTCTGTGCACCAAGACGGCTTTCGGCAATCGTTTCAACTGCCCGGACCAAATCTCGCCGATGATCCTGTTGTGTTTGTCGAACGTGGAAAAGCAGATTTGCGTATTCAGCCACAGGCAGAAAGCGTAGCTGTTCGGATAAGCAGCTCTGGAAAGTCCTTAAATCCCCACCCAGAAATACTCCCTGAAGTGGGGTGACTGCGTAGGTTGTGCTCTTCTGGGCTGCTTCGGGTAGGTGTCTTGAAAACCTTTGTTGATTGTCTTTGAGTTTAGGAAATGCAGGCATACCAGCAATATGAGAATAATATCCACCCTGGCGTTGCATGGGTTCACCACTACCTAGTTTTATCCGTACTGTCTCTGCCAATTCATGCTCCGCCAGCCAGGTATGGACGCTATTTTTGGCTTTGAGGTATTGATAAGCACCATGGGCTTGGCTAATTTGCTGACTCAAATCTGAGCCAGCGACAAAAATCTCAGCAATTATTTCATCAAATCGGCTCTGTGGTGTTTGCTCAGTATGGCGGCTTTGGGTGGCATAATCCCAAACCTTATCCAGGTATGTAGGAATATTTTCTACAACATCGATTTCCTCAAATAGTGGAATTACCCAGACAGAAGGAAGATCTAATGCGGGATTTTCCCTTCGCACATTCTCAGCCTGGATACGCATCTTTCGGTCAAAGGAAACTAAGGCATCGGGCTTTGTGGAAAAACTGATCTGGACTCCTAGTGTCATACCTGGATTACCATATTTACCAGTGATCGCATTGATCTCCTGGATGTTATATACTGTCGTATCAACCGCAAATGAATCTCGTCCAGTAATAATTCCCTGGTGAATTCTAGGCGTAATCACACAATGTTGCAAAAGGTCGCGATACCCAACGACTTCACGTAACAGGGGTTCAACATTTATATTTTCTTGGATGGCAGGAATTAAAGCAAAGAGTTGCTTGCGAATTCTTTTGTTCAGACCGAAATAGGTCTCTAACATAGTTCGCCGTTGCTGCCTGAGCTCGCGCATTTTCTGTTCATAACGATCATTATGCTGCCATAACACCCGCACAGGATCACGCCGCAAGTGAAGCTGGGTGGTAAATCGTTGAAATCGGGAAGCATCGATTGTGTATGGCAAGACACCCCGATACCGTTGCTCCAGCTGATGGGTCAATTGTGTAATATTATTTAATAACCTGGAAAACTGCCTGCTTTTTTGAGGCAAAGAATCAAGATCTTCTACTAGCTCACGATTAATTTCAATTCGGGAGTCAACCTGCCTTATCAAATTCAGAATATGAGCCATTTTCCTGACGTTTTCCATCACAAGCGATGCGATTAAACAATGTCCCTGGCCAGAAGGTCGGTTGCTTCCATCCCAATCACTCCAAAAAGATAAGAATGGATGCAATGTTGTATTACAAAAAAGATCCGAATATGCTTCACCGGCAGACAGCGCATCAGAATCAAGCAAAATCTCGTTCGCTTCATTTAAGGAGTTAATGCTCACATTTCTACCAAGAAATTCTTGCAGCAATTCTTTTGCGGCAATTTCAATGTGAGAGGATGTGACGGATTGAGTGGAAACCAACCGTTCTATGATGGTATCAAATGCCATTTCTGCTTGAAGAGAGTATCTCTGTGTTGGATGTACAGTTCGATCATAGCATCTTAAGCGGAACAGCTCCTGCCGCCGTTGAAGGGAATCCTTCATGAATTCATGTTCCAACCTGCCAGACAGCCATTTTCCATCATCCCGCAAAGCCCTATTTACCATCTCATCACTGATTAGCGCTCTATCCTGTAATCGTGTTTGGAAAACAACAAGCCGTTCTGGAAGATAGCTCTTTATGAATTCTTCTCGTAGCTTATTGTTATCCACATGTGGCAAACTCGTTTTAAAAGTCGAATCATGATTGTCATTCAACATTCGGAATAGCTGTTCGGTGATTTTTTTCCAGCGCGACAATCGGTCGGATGTAAGGCTGTATTCAATTAAAGCTCGACTTTGGGTCAATTGCTTACGGTTGTAGCGGGCATTTTCCTCTGCAATAATTCGGTTAAGATCGATCAGCAAACGTCGGGTTTTTACCAATAATATGTCTGCGTGATCAGTTCCACCCAGGGTTAAGCGAAATGAGCTCCTCCCTCTATCATAACCCGCCTCAGTCCGTGCAAAAGTTGCCAAAGGTAGCAAGCCTATCCCACGTCGTGCCAGCGATGAAGCCAACCAGTCGAGTGATAAACCAGCTGGGAGGTTCCGAATATGGAGCAATGGGTACATACTACCAGCCGGGGGAATTATTTCTAGACCAAATGGGTTGCGGTTCGATGGCAGATTCTCCATAGCAGTCATTAAGGATTTTGATCGTTCATTGAACAGCGTGTTCCGTAACCCCCAATAGGTTTGTGCATCTTGTACTGAGCGCCGGTAAAAAAGATAACATATAAAAATCGCAACCAGGTTCGGGTAAATCAGGTCATTGATAAACTTAAATCGCTGGCGAAGCTTTTGCTCCCGGATTTCTACAACTGCTAATCTGGCACCAGCCAGGCAGTCTGTCTTGGACATTGAATGAACTGTGATTAATCGGTCAACACATGTTGCGCTTAAAATCCCTGTTCGCACAAGCTCATCCGCAATCTGTCGGGTAGTTTTTATCATTACCATGCCGTCAGCTGGAGCAACATTCTGGTAGGCAAGGTCATCAATGACATAAATATCGTGATCAAGGCAGTAAGCGATCAATTTTTGTAAAGATTCTTCATTAAAAATCCTACCAGTTGCATTATGCGGATTATTGACTACTACGGCACCCCGCTCCACCCAATGCGGATCGGAATGGCACAGCTGCTTTATTTTTATAATGATTGCTTCAACATCTAATTCCAGCGTATCCGTCAGCGGAACCGCATGTACATTGGGAAAGCATTGCTCATAGGACCAACTTAAATCAACGATAACAACATCGGTGATCCCGCAGTGAAAACCCAGTATCCCCAACGCTGTCCGTGACGAACCGCTCGCAATCATGCATGCTTCAGGTCGATATTGGGCTTGGTGATTAATAAAAACGCTAAGAAAACTCTTCTTCAACTTTTGAACCCAAGCTGGTTTGTGGCAATTATCAACCAATTGATCAATTAGCTCTCTTGTATCATAGGAGGCAAATTCGTCTAAAAGATCAGCTTTATGTCTGTTATCAATGATCCTTGAGACCATGGATATTTTCTCCTCCAAGGGAGTCAATAAGCGTTTAGTCATCTGATCATTGGCATTTATTAAATGCTCAAGATTATGTTCAATTCTCGATGCCAGTTCAACAAAGGTGCTATCAGCACTATTCCCAGCTCCACCACCCTCAATCCATCGTTGCCTCGGATAAATATCGACCTTCTGCTCTTCATGATGCTCAAACAAGTTTTGTGCCAACAAGTAGTTTAGAAAATCAACTTCTGAAGCAGATGGAGTGCCCTTTAATTTAAAATGAACATTTTCGATTACGCTCAAGATATCAGCATTACCGACCACAAATATCGGAGATAGCTTATCCAGGCGTTCAGCAAAAATTGCCGGGGATAATAATCGAATCACCCGTTGAATTAATTTCGCTTCCCGAGCCAGCGAAAGATGATTTGGAGCATTGTTGGCTTCTATAAAAAATAAGGCAGTTTTTGTACTATTCAACCGCAGTTTTCGGCGTGCCTCTTCGCCCAACAAGCATCCGATCAATACAAATGTTGGAATATTGGGCTGTTGATTTGTTAATACTTCTATCTGTTCACACGCGACTTGCTCGTCTTCTGCAAGATTAATGACTTGCAGATTAGGAAATGAGCTTTCAGGAATTAATATTTTATACTGATAGCAAAAGATCCGTGCTGGTGTAATATCAAGATAATCAGATAATGCTCGTAGGAGCACCCTAATTGTTTCATGGATTCCTCCCGAAGCGAGGATGATCTCACGTCTGGTGGATTGTTCTCCGAGATTGTAATATAACGGCTCTTGTTGTCTCTCAAGCCAACTGCGAAAAGCAAGAATTAATGGATGTGGTGCCTTGTGTGAATAACCTCCTCTTGGCATGTAAGGAATACTATTCTGGATGATGCGGATCAAGAATTCAAGCTTTGGTTTTTCATCAGCTTCCCAACCCAGATATTCCAGAACGGCCTCAGGAGAGCTGTCCTGCAGATCCGGCCTGTCCACATCAATACCAAGGGCGATACGCATGAAAGCCGAGGTTAGTTTAGAATCTTGAAGCGGATTCCCAATATGGAAATTGATCTTTTCATTATCAGGAATCGAAGAAGTGGCGGTAGTCTCACTAATTTCTGAGACCCGTGCGGCTCGAATTTGTTTTAGGCGAAAATAACTGAGAGGATCAGGTGAAGTCATTAACCAGTCTTCTTTGCATTCAATGCCTTTTGTAGAAATTCCTGGAATAAAGTGAGTAAATCTGATCCATGAGCCAGATCCTGAGGTGTTAAAGAAATAACCGTACGGGCGTTCTTCAATCCCTGGCTGGCTTCAGCCAATCTAGCTGCTTGAGGAGTCAGGACCAATAATTCGGGATTATTCTTTAGGATTTCTAATTCTTCTTTCTCAAATGCCAGGCGGAGGCGGCTGCGTTTTAATTCATCCTCAACACGTTGTTGAGCGATTGCAGATTCATACTCAAGCAAAATTTTCTCCAGCTCAGCTTTCCTTAATTCAAGTGTATGATCCATTTCAGCAATCTCTTCATCAGCCTGGAATTTTGCTTTTGCAGCGGCAACTCGCGCCTGATTATTGAGATGCTCTGTTTGTTCTAACAGTCGGGCTTGCTCCTGTTGGCGTAATGCATCTGCAATTTCAGCATCCTTAGCTTCCACAGATTGCACCACGAGTGAAATCAATTCGACGCCAAACTTTTCTTCTAACTCCCCTGAATGTTCGTTCAGAAATTCAACGATACCCGCAGAGCTTAACATATGAATTTCAGAACGTTCGGTATATTCCTTAACCAAGGCTTCTAGGAGTATACAAGCCCCTTCTGATGCACGTATCAAGACATCACTGTTCCAACCACCAACCCGAATCAAGGTTTGCAGGTGTTCCACGGCTGGAACAAATGCTCCAGCAAGTTTAACATTCAAGCCGAGGTTACCTGCAGCAGTTGCCTGAACATTTAATTGGATTGGATGGGTTGTGCGCCTGAGAGGGAGACTAAAATGGCGTGGATAGATTAAACCTTTACGAATTGATAGTTGACCTTTCTTTTCGTAAAGCACCAATACATCCGGTTGGCGAATCCGGTATTCAAAAACTAAAACCAGGATTACTAAAAGAAGTAACACTCCCGTGCTGATTCCTAAAAATATATCCATCGTCTTCGCCTCCTGACCTTAAGTGCCATAATTTTCGCTGAATTATAATCCCTTCCATCCTGGTTATATAAAATAGACATAATATTAATAATTTAAGGAATCGTCCTATTATTGTCTGCTTGTAAATCCAGGATATACTTGATTTTGATTGGCTTATTTTAAAAGTTAATACTCAATGCTTTCACCAATTTAGATGCCCCAATTTAAGAAGCTCATAAAGGTATATTTAAAGCTGAAAGATAAGAAATTATGAACAGGTTACCAATCAACACCCATAATTCGCATCAAAATAGTTTTAATAGATTTGCATGGAAGGAAGAATTGTTATGAATGTCTCGGAAGCTATCCGCTTAAAACGTGCAGTGCGTAAATTCTCGTCCAATAAACTATCTGAGGAGACCATCCTGACGATCCTTCAAGCGGGTCGCCGTGCTCAAAGCTCCAAAAACACGCAACCCTGGCATTTCATCGCCATTACCGACAGGGATATGCTCAAATCGCTCTCCGAATGTGGCGATTGGGCTGGTCACCTGTCTGGAGCGGCACTTGGCGTCGCAATTGTTCACCCAGATCCAGCTGAGAAGTTTCAAACAATGTTTGATATCGGCCAGGCAGCAGCTTATATGCAGTTGTCAGCCTGGGAGGTTGGAGTCAGTTCATGTATAGCATCGATTTATGATCCAGACCAAGCACGAATATTACTTGGTTTTCCTCAAGACTTATTCCTGCATATCGCCATTTCTTTTGGTTATCCNCAAGAGCCGGATGTTTTAACCAACCGTCCACAAAAAGGAGGCCGAAGACCTCTAGATGAAATTGTTCATTGGGAGAAGTGGTAAGCCCTACTGTGCAACTATTTTACAATTCATGCGTAAATAATGATGAGCAATGAGTTTACTGTGAATCGTTTCGAAGGAGGTTGAAATGTCCATTGATGAAAAGAAAAAATTACGCCGGTCAAGGCAAAATCGCATTTTTGCTGGCGTTTGTGGCGGTTTGGCTCAGTTTTTTGGTATCCATGCCTTTTGGTTCAGGTTGGGTTTTCTGCTTGCCCTGATCCCAGGCGGTGTGCCTGGCTTCTTACTATACCTGTTGCTTTGGATCATCGTTCCCAATGAATGAATCTTAGAATTTGCAGATATAAAAAGAGGCGCTTATGAGAAGCGTCTCTTTTTATATTATGCATTGATCGTCTATTCTAACTCTCACGCTCAGCCATAGAAATGCGTTTACCTAATGCCGGGTGGGAATACAGCAGCCATTCCACCCAGGCCTCGGGTTCGGCATCTGCGAGGTTTTGGTTTGCCAGTCTTTTTAGTGCGGATGCATAAGCCACACCGTTGTGGGTTAATGTCAGTGCATATTCATCTGCCCGGCGTTCACGCCAGCGCGAGAATCCATTTTCTAAGGGCATAGTCAACAACCCATACAACCCTAGAACCAACACAAATAACGGGAATGCAGCTATATCGGCCGGTCCAGTAAAATTAAAATACTCCACCCCCCAGAATAAACCTACCGAGGCAAGATATAATCCGACCAGGGTAGTGAAACTACCGAACAGGATTCCCAGGGGAATATCTTTATTTACCTGGTGACCTAGTTCGTGTGCCATGATTGTTTCTATTTCATCGGTCGTGAATTCGGTCAACAAGGTATCACCAAGAATGATTCGCCTTGTATTACCCAAACCAGTCAGACCGGCATTGGCTTGCTTCGTCCGTTTACTCATATCAAATTTAAAGACACCCTTTACATAAGTACCAGACCGCTTTGCCAGATTCAGTAACCTTTCTGCAAGTTCTGCATGCTCATCTCCTAGTGGGACGAATTTATTGAATATTGGCATAATCACCGTTGGTGCGATGTTTGCCAGGATCACGTTAAATACCAGTAAGATCCCAGCCGCCCACAACCACCAGGTTGTTGGATATGCACGTAAAATGGCATAGATAATTTCAAGTACAAATAATCCGATCACCCCACCGACGATGACTCCTTTTATTTCATCCTTGATCCAATCCGTCATTTTTTGGTTTGATAGTTCATATCGGTGAGGGAGAATATACCCCTGGAAAAAGGATAGGGGTAAATTGATGATGAAGAGGATTCCACCAAATACAGTTACAAACAATAATATAATCAGCCATTCAATGCTTGTATATTGGATAATCCAATCACGTAGGCTCTTTGACCAGCCAAAAAATAACCACGTTATTACATAAAATCCACTTATTAACAAATCTACTAGCATCATGCGCCGTTTAATGCGCGCGTATTCCTTGGCTTTTTGTTGCCGATCAAGATCCAACTCAACGGAAATATTTATTGGCCTTTGTTCCACTCCACCACCATCTTTCTCTGTTTATCAGTCTCAGGTGATATCTCATTATTCCCTGGAATATCCTTCCTTAATTCTTGTATCTTACCCAAAACGCTAACCACGGATGTTCCATGCCGAACCAGGTAACACCCAACCACGGTTCCAGTTCTACCCTTACCGCCAAGGCAATGGAGATATAANTTTTTACCNTAATAAAGGATTTGGTCGATCTCATCTAGGATATCGATCATAGTATGTTGGGATGGTGTGCGCCAATCTGGAATCGCAAACCGTCTATAAGCCATCTGAATGTTGAGAATGGATGCTTCATTATCTATAATAATTGGGTAATCAACATCCGCCTCTCCAATTTCTGTTAAATCCAAAATGGTGTTTATGCCTAACTCCATCAACCATCTCAATTTCAATTTGGTTGCATCTACTGAACCAATACTTGGNTGTTCACCAGCGCAAAATCTGTTGGGAATGACCCAGTAGGATTTCTGAATGGGTAATTTTTCAATGATCACGAGGTTTCATACTCCATCACTCTTTGATTAATTCTTGGATTACAGCGTTTAAAATCGGTTTTATCCATTTATAAAATCCGGTCCAACGAAAAATTCCGGACTTACCAGCTTTTCAATCAGCAATCCTTAGATCAAAACGCAACATCCACTTTCAAGTTTCTATTACCGATTCTACTCCATTGCGTGGGTGATTTTCCCTTTTTTACCAAATACTTATCCTGAGACTGAGATCCAATGCTATACTAAACGCTTCGTTGATTTTCCAATTTTCGTAAGTGTTATTATGGATAATGATGACCATTCAGCTCACTTCACGCCGAATATTTAATACTTGGTGGCCACTCGCTGCCAGCTGGCTATTAATGGGCATCGAGCTGCCATTGATCAGCGCTGTAATTGCTCGTCTGGAAAATCCCGAGATAAGCCTGGCTGCCTATGGGGGAATCATCTTTCCACTTGCCTTGATCATTGAATCACCCATTATCATGCTGTTGGCTGCCTCCACTGCTCTCAGTAAAGATTGGGCATCATTTCTTAAAATCCAGCGTTTCATGATGATCACAAGCGCAATCCTTACCTTTATTCACATGTTAATCGTATTGACTCCTTTATATTATGTCATTGTGGAGACATTATTCGGCGCTCCCCAGGAAATCATTGAGCCAGCTCGGATCGGTTTACTCATAATGTTGCCCTGGACTTGGTCTATCGCCTACCGGCGATTTCATCAAGGAATGCTGATCAGATTCGGACATTCCAAGTCAATCAGTACAGGAACTTTGATCCGTCTGGGTGTTGATATTTTGGTTTTAGCGATCGGTTATGCGATCCACGATGTTTCAGGTGTCGTCGTGGCATCGAGTGCAGTAGCTACAAGTGTCCTTTGCGAAGCAATATACGTAGGAATTATTGCCCGTCCGGTGATCGACCATGAGTTAAAACCCACTCCTCCAATCTCGCCAGCACTTACCTGGCGCGCTTTTTTTGCTTTTTATATCCCCTTGGTTATGACTTCTCTTCTGTCTCTACTCGTCCAACCGATTGGTGCAGCTGCACTCAGCCGCATGCCGGATCCCATTGACTCTTTAGCTACCTGGGCAGTTGTAAGTGGTCTGGTATTTATGTTCCGTAGTGGGGGTATTGCCTTTAACGAAGTCGTTGTGGCACTGTTAGATGAATTCCAGGCCGCCGCTATATTGTGGAAATTCGCTGGAAAACTAATCCTGATAACATCCGGAATTTGGCTGTTGATCATGGCAACGCCAATTTCAAGCATCTGGTTCCAAACCATATCTGCTTTACCCATTCACCTGGCTGAATTAGCTCAAATCGGGATTTGGATTACATTACCAATGCCTGCTCTGGCTGTTTTGCAGTCGTGGTATCAAGGAGCGTTACTGCACAGTCATAAAACTAGGGGAATTACGGAAGCAGTGGTCTTATATTTATTTGTAAATATTGCTACATTAACCTTGGGTGTTCTATCAGGCAAAATAGCCGGCTTGTATATCGGCCTGGCATCATTTGTATTCAGCACTTTANTACAGACGGTTTGGTTATGGCATCGTAGCAAAGGTTCAATCAGCGAGGTGCATCAACGGGATGAGGTTGAGATATCTCTACCACCGGCTGAAATTGTCTATTAGCTGAAGATGATATTGTTATCATTTACAATGACTCCTTGAATCATTAATAAGTAAGACTCTAATACTGTGTTTCCTTGTCACACAAGAACAATAACTACTTTTATCAACCGCTTAACCAGCCATCTACTTCTTTGAATCTCCTTCAAATGGATTATTTCAACCATTATTTAGCAAATGAATAATTNTCTTCTTCAGGGTAAAAATATCAACCATCTCTTTTGAACCATCAAGAATATGGAGAGTAAATAAGTAGGTATTTAAAAAGGAGGAACTATGACAACCATAAAAATTGATAAATATATCCAGGCTTCACCATCTGAAGTTTTTCTGTATTTCACAAATTCCACCGCCCTCAGAGAATGGTTGTGTGACGTCGCCACTACGAATCCCCAGGTGGGTGGACGCATTTATTTATATTGGAATGCAGGATACTACACGAGCGGAGAATATCTCAAAGTCGAACCCGATAAAAACATTACCTTCATCTGGTTCGGACGCGGAGAACCTCATACCACCAGTGTTGAAGTGAAATTACGAAAAAGAAAAAAGGGCACTCAGTTGACTCTAATTCACCGCAAATTGGGAAATACTTCAAAATGGATCGAGATTGGAAATGAATATCAAAAACAATGGGCGAAGTATCTGGACAATCTAACTTCTGTTCTTGAAAATGGGGCAGATTTACGCATTACTAATCGACCCATGCTCGGCATTCTGACCGATGAGTTTAACGCTTCTGTTGCAGAAAAATTGGGGATTCCGGTCACAGAAGGCCTACGAATAAGTGGGTTGGTAGAAGGTTTAGGTGCACAACAAGCTGGATTTATAGACAATGATGTCATTGTCAAGCTGGATGGTCAAGCCATTACAGGAGCATCAACCTTTGGAGCATTCATTGGCAGTAAAATAGCAGGAGATATGATTGATGTCACCTTTTATCGGGGGGCAGAAAGGAAATCCACCAGGGTGACCTTATCCGGTCGTCCAATTCCTCCCATCCCTGCTTCTGGAATAGAATTATCCAGACAAGTTGAACCGGTCTATAAACAATACGAAAGCGAGTTAGAGGCAATATTGAATGGTGCAACTGAGGAAGAATGCTCGAAAAAGCCAGCCTTTACAGAGTGGAGTGTTAATGAAATTCTCGCTCACCTTATCCATAGTGAGCGTGGATGGCTAAATTACGTCAGCGAGATTATTGGTGGTCATGAAGCTGCATATGATGACTTCGGAGGAAATGTTCAAGCCCATATCGAAGGGACCGTGGCTACCTACCCATCCAAGGATGCTCTATTCACACAGCTTAAAAACCATCACACNGAAACCCTCAACTTGTTTAGCCACATCNCTTCAGATTTCTTAAAACAAAAGGGGAAATACTGGAAACTGGCATTCCAGGCCAACCAAAACCCCTACCATCTTCAAACACATCTGGCTCAGATTCAATCTGCCATTCATTCTGGCAGGTCTACATAAAACGAATTTATATAACTATTCATTGAGCCCATGGGAAAGTTTCACCTGTGGGCTCATTTGATGATTTATAATCCCTTTTCAAGAACTTAATCGCTGTGTGATCCACCAAGAAAAGGACATTAATCATGTTTGATTATAAGCTCATCAGCTCGAAAATCCTTTTTGACCATCCGTATGCAATGGTTATCCTGGATACCTTGGAGCATGAAGGAGTAGAGCTTGTATACTTTTACCTCACCAGCCCTGTCGATGCAGTTGCTACAGTAGGACTTACTGATAAAGGTTGCATTATTCTCACACGTCAATATAGGTATCCCATCCAACAGGTCATCTACGATCTTCCAGCAGGTCATCTGAATCCCGGCGAGGACCCAATGAGCGGTGCCTGTCGTGAATTTGAAGAGGAAACGTGTTATTATCCTCGTTATATTGAGCGTCTGGGATATTACAATCAATTCCCAGGGGTTCTAAAAGCTGCCACTAACATTTTTTTGCCTCCGATTTGATTCAAACCAGGCAGTGTCTTGAACCTGGTGAAAATCTCGAAACGGTCCATATGCCGTTGAAGGAAGTTATCGACATGATACTCAACGGAGAAATAATTGACGGTTCACTTCAGTTGGGTNAATTATTAGCCCTTCAAAAAGNTTTCCTGGTATTACCGATTAATAATTAAGGATCTACATTAATACTTGCCATAGGGAGCAGAACATGGAATATAGGAATTTCGGTCACACAGGTCTAAAAGTATCTGAACTTTGCCTGGGTACGATGCAATTTGGATGGACAGCAGATGAAGNTCTGTCTCATAAAATCTTAAGTACCGCCTTTGAAGCTGGCATAAATTTTATTGATACAGCAGATGTATATTCGCGTTGGGTTGAAGGCAATCCAGGTGGTGTTGCCGAGGCAATCATAGGAAAGTGGATCAAGCAATCCAATATCCCCCGAGATCAATTGGTACTCGCTACCAAGGTGCGTGGGAAAATGGGATCTGGTCCGAATGACGAGGGTCTTTCAAGAAAGCATATTATGCTTGCAGTAGATGCTTCACTTCGCCGCTTGGGTATAGATTATATTGATTTATATCAGGTTCACGCATATGATGAGCATACCCCAATTGAAGAAACACTTCAGGCTCTCTCGGATCTCGTTCAACAGGGAAAAGTACGTTATATTGGCTGCTCAAATTTCCCAGCTTGGCGTCTTATAGAGGCGATATGGACCTCAAAACTACATCATTTTTCCCGTTTTGATTCTATCCAACCCCATTACAACCTTGCTCACCGATCGGAATTCGAGCGTGAGCTGGCTGATGTTTGTCGAACTTATNCTATCGCTGTTATCCCTTATTCACCTCTTGCTGGTGGATTTCTAACCAACAAATACCAACCCAATCAGGTTGAGCCCGAATCCGCTAGGTTGGGAGGTGTGAAAAGGCGATATTTCAATAAAAAAAGTTGGGCTCTCCACTCCACCTTGGANAATGTTTCACAACAGATGGAGAAGACCATATCACAGGTTGNTCTTGCATGGCTGCTTACCGATCCTTTGATTACCAGCCCAATCATCGGACCACGCAACCTCGAACAGCTTTCAGATAACCTTGGGTCAATTGGCTTACGCCTGATCCAGGAGCGGAAGAATGAATTGGATGCCGCCTCGATATGGCAGGAAGTTTAATTTATTTTTCACGTATATTTTCAGGAATCAAAACCCAATCCAAGACTATCCAACATCCTTAACCAAAAATTTCTCCGACCCTGGTTTCGATCAGCTTGATTTAGTGAATGGCGTGTAAAATTTATCACTGCAGACCGTAAAGGCTCTGGGGGAAAAGGTATTGGTTTTTTCCGGACCATCTCTAATCGTGTACGGTCTGTTTGTTTGCCATCCAACAGATCAAGCATCACCAAAGCGCCAAAACGAGAAGAACCTACTCCGAGCCCGGTAAATCCCATAACGTATGCTGTGCGGCCGCTGTGCGTTGTACCCCAGAATTGGCAAAAACGGGAGCAGGTATCGATTGCTCCCCCACAAGCGTGCGTAAAGCGTAATCCTTTCAGTTGTGGGAAGTTAATAAAAAAATGCTCAGCCAGGCGTCCAAAAACATCATAGTTCAATTCAAAGCTCTTTCCAACCCCATTATTCCGATAATAGACTGCATCATATCCACCCCATAATATTCTTCCATCAACGGTCATACGGTAATAATGAAACTGATTGCTCGCATCACCTAGTCCCTGGCGCTCAAACCAGCCAATCGACCTGCGTTGCTCAGCTGATAGAGGCTCAGTTACCAGAACATAGTCATATACAGGCACGATGTATCGGGAAAGATACTCTAGCAGGGGAGGAAATGCATTCGTAGCAATGGCAACCTTCTTAGCCTGTACAATCCCATAAGGTGTAAGCACACGAATGGATTTTTCATCATCTAGCAATGCCTTCACTGGGGTCATCTCATATAATCTCACACCCAGGTTTAAACACGCTCTACGCAACCCCCAGGCTAATTGTGCTGGGTTAACCATGGCAACACCTTCTTGGTTAAGCAACCCACCCAAATATAATGGGGAATTTACCAGTGCCCTGGTTTGCTCAAGGTCAAGCCATACAAACTTTTCTCCAAAAGGCGCACCTTCTTCCGGCAGATGGACCATGTCCTCTACTTGGTAGGGTTCAGTCGCTACAATCAACTCACCCGAACGAAGGAAATCGCATTCAATTCCCAATCGTCTTACCGTTGCATCGATCGCTTCAAGGTTAGCTTGTCCCAAAGCAGTAAGAATCTTCAACTCATCAGGCCAATGTTCTCGTCCATTTTCAAAACCATGGGTGAGAGAAGCCGCGACAAATCCGCCATTACGGCCACTTGCACCAATTGCCACTTCTTCTCCTTCCAGTAATACCACATCGCGGGATGGATCTGCTTCCTTCGCCAGAAATGCTGTCCATAATCCTGTAAATCCTGCACCAATTACAACTAAATCAGAGGTGATAATATCGGTAAGCGCTGATGAGGGTTGTGGTCGTATCGGATCATCAAGCCAATATGGGATTGGGGCTGCATCGGCCAGTGATTTAAGCGTGTCCGGATGCGGATGATGAGGAAATACCATATAAAACTCCTTGAAATAAATATTTCTGGTTATTATTATAGCTGAACAATTAGTTTATCTTCACCTCCACGCTTGATGGTTTATGGTTCAGATTTCAGTTGTACAAATTAAATCCGCAGATATACTCAACTTTTCTGCCAGTTTCCAACATTCATTGAATATTAACGCTGGGACTATTGACATATAATTCTTGCACCTGATAAAATCGTACATCGATTATCAATATTACCTAAATCATCTTTATTGGAGAAAATAATGACCCTAACTGATCAAACTACCACACACACAGTATTATTAACCCAACCCGCTGCTATTGCAGTTCGCGACATTATGGTCGAGAAGAATTTACAAGGTTACGCCTTACGTTTATTTATTTCCGGAGGTGGTTGCTCGGGTTATCAGTACGGATTAGCCTTCGATAATAATACACGTGAAGATGATTTGATTATTGAGAGTGAAGGAATTAAATTAATTGTTGATGAAGTATCCATCAAATACCTGCAAGGAGCCACCGTTGATTATGTGGATGGTATTACAGCTAGTGGGTTTAAAATCAGCAATCCCAATGCTGCATCTACTTGTGGTTGCGGTCAAAGTTTTAATTCAGCAGACAGTGATTCATCCAGTAGTTGCGGTGGGTGTGGCTAACAGGTAAAGAAGTATACATCCCATAAAAGGTCGTGAAGTAACTTTCACGACCTTTTTTTATCGCCCTCGGAATACTGAAATCACTAATCCAAATAAACCAAGCACAGTTAAACCAATAATTATAAAACCTATCGGAAAACCACCCGAAACAGGGTTTTGATTCGCTTCAGCATAAGTTGGTATTGAAAGTGGTGGTGGTTGTGTAAACGTGGGTAAGCGGGTAGGACCGACCTCGATGATAAATTGTGCCGCCAGCGTGGGATCAATGGTAGGGGTCACTCTGGGTGTCGGAGTTGGAGGTGGAACGATAATTTGAAGCTCGCCCCCTGAGATTATAACCAGGTACGTATATACCCATGCCACACCTCCATCCACAACCGGGTATGCTATCTGTACCCAATCTCCTCCCACCGAACGGCCGAGTGCTGGGACCCTCTCACCTTGTTGCAGAACACCTACGATTGGATAATCCTGGCTAGGACCAGCTCGGACATTTATTTGTTCCTGGTCTTGATTAACAGTCGCCATTGGACCAAATGGGCTGCTTGTTACAGTGGGAATAGAAACCGTAGGCTGCTGGGCGATTGCTTGAGATTGAACCGTATAGGTTAAGCCTAGCCATAAAAAACCGCCCAATAATAATAATCCAAATAAAAGCCATGCCTTGTAGAAACGCATCAGTTCACCCAAATTCAAAAATACCTGATGATATGTGAGGTATTCTTGAGTATGGCGATTATAATCTATATTAACTATTCATCATCAATAACCAATTAAGATAAAAAAACCTCAGGTTGGCAATTATCAGAACACAATTAGGAAAAACAACATGGAACAACGTATCTATCATGGAAATCTTACACCTGCTGATTTTGGAGTAGCATTGGTTGCCCGATTTAATCGAGGAAATTTGCGTGCTCAACAATTTGGAGATGATACCCGCCGAATCGTTCAAATTGGCTCACGACCAGGTTCCATGTCTGGAGGCGATACGGCTATTTCTGTGATTCTCCAAAAAGTAGAAGATGGAGTGGCAGTTAAATTAGGGCAACAAGCCTGGTTTGGTATAGCTGCCAGCCTTGGAACAACTGCCCTGGCTGCCTTAAAGAGCCCATTCAATCTTTTAGGCAGGTTGGATGATCTGGCTCAAGATATCCAAAATTTACAAATTGACGAACAGGTCTGGCAGGCTATTGATGAAGTGGCGAAAGCAGCTGGTGCTTCCAAGGATCTGTCTGAACGATTGCGTCGTGCGATGTGCCCTTATTGTCGGGTAGCAAATCTTGTTGGTGAGTCAAATTGCGTTGCGTGTGGTGCTCCTCTTGGGGAGGTTCAACCACGAACCTGCCCCCAATGTGGATATGTAGTAAAAACATCGGAATTGATTTGTCCGAATTGTAAAAGAACTTTACCTGTTTAGTTCATATCAGGTTATTAGATAAAAAAGAACACTGTGGGAACACACGCTACTTGTTTTGCTTCTTGATTATTCTAGTAATTTTACCTACGGTAAGATTGTAAGGATAGTAATTCTAGCGCGCCCTCAATTGATCGATGGCTACACGCAAGTAAGGCAAAAGATCATCGTCTGTTTTGCTCGAAGGTGGTGCAAACGACATCAAGAATTGACCATTTTGCCTGGCTTCCAACCGGTTGAATAATCGTTCTATTGCAGGCAGGGCTTCCAAATAACCTACCAATCCTACATAATATATCGCTTTTTGCCGGATTGGCAATGGATTTTTCCAATGAACCAAGATTTCTCCCAGGTAAGTTCCAACATACGGGGATGCGTTGAAGATATGATAAACCGATTTTTCTACCTGAATATTCGACAGGCATGCTTCTAGCAAACCGAATACCATGGCTTCATTGGTATTATGCAAATAGTTGATTATTACCTTCCTGACCTCATCTGAAGCCTGCTTCCCATTTGTGTCTATGGCGATTAAATCAGCCAGGATAATGGATACTCGCTGCCGTATGTTTATATCAGGATCATTCAGGCAGGTGGCAATCATATAAGCAACTAAAGGTGAGACTTTCTGCGCTCCAAGTTCTATTAACATATCCAATCCAAGCTGCCTGGCAGCAGGATCAGGAGCAGTCAGGTTCTCAGTAGCTTGCCACACTGGAGGAAACAGCTCGACAACATTCGTAACTGATTCCCCATAATCAAATAATGGCAGTTGCAGAAGAGGTATCGGTGTCAGATCCATTTTTATCTCGAATTAATCGGTGAAGCCAAGTATATCCTATTTTATCCCAACCAAATACCACTCCAGGCTAGTAAATTTATTATTAGCATATGGTCGGTAATAAAATACTCCTTGGATCGGTCGATTAGATCTACTATCTTTTGCCCTTCCTCCCAACCCAGCTCATTGGCATTAATATCTATACGCTCCTCACAATTGCTGGCATTTATGATGATCAAGATTTTGTCATCGTACCATTTTCGTAAAAAAGTATAACAGGCTGAATTGGAAATATTTTTCACACTGACAAATTCTCCCCTTCTCAATGCAATGTGTTGTTTTCTTAACTCGATCAATCGCTTTATCAGGTCGCGTAATTCTATATTACAGGATTTTTCATCCCACACAAATGCTCCTCTGCAGCTAGGATCCTTTCCTCCCGTTAACCCGATCTCATCACCATAATAGATCGCTGGTGCGCCAGGATATGCAAACTGGAATAGATAGACGAGTTTGGTCTTCTCAATGCTTGCCATCCGGGTCAATATCCGTTCTGTATCATGAGATCCGACTGGAACATACATGGCATAAGTATGGTCATGTGGGTAGAATGAAAGTAAACCATCAATTTTCTCAAAAAATTGTTGAGTATTTATAGTATTCGATACCAACAAGTCAGTTAATGCATCTCTCACGGGATAATTCATCAACCCATCAAAATGTCCTTCCCCCACCCAATGTGCATCAGCAGACCAGATCTCCCCCACCAGGTACGCCTCCGGATTGGTCGATTTTATAACCATTCGAAATTCCTCCCAAAAGCGATCATCATTGATCTCATTTGGTACGTCCAATCTCCAGCCGTCTGCTCCCTGTTCAATCCAATACCTGGCAATATCCATGATATATTTTCTCAGCTTGGGATTACCTGTATTAAATTTAGGCAGGCTTTTCATCCCCCACCAACCCAGGTAATCCGATGCTTCCCCTGGAGAATAGGCATTTACCGGAAATTGCTTGATATGGAACCAATCCCGATATGCAGAATTTTCCTGGTTTTCTAGGATGTCATTAAAGGCAAAAAAACCTCGTCCACAATGGTTGAACACCCCGTCCAGGATTATTTTTACATTGTTCCTATGGGCATGTTCAATCAACAGGTGAAAATCCTCAAGTGAACCCAGCTTGGGATCGATCCTATAATAATCAGTCGTGTTATAACGATGATTTGAGGTTGCCTGGAAAATGGGATTCAAGTAAATGGCGTTAATTCCAAGATCCAGCAGGTAATCAAATTTCTGTAGGATTCCAGGCAAGTCGCCACCCTGAAATCCCCCCCGCGTAGGCATTGATCCCCATGGCTGCACATTTGGCGGGTCATTCTCATGGTCACCGTTATAAAAGCGGTCTGGGAATATTTGGTAAAAGATAGCATCCTGGATCCATTCTGGTACTGTCATGTTAATCCTTACGGTTGCAGGTTTAATGTGTCTATTGCCTGATTGATATTATCTTCAGCGGTTTGTAAGGCAGCTGCAGGATCGATCCCATGTTCAAAGAAGTCCCTGATCGCTTTATCCAACTCGGTTCTATAAATGCTTAATATTTCGTTCTCGACTGTGATTGGGTATGGGGCACTATTTAAAAATGCCAACATTGCCTGTTTAATCAACGGATCCCGGGGTTGGGTGGTAGTCACGGTTGGAATATGACCTACTTCAGCCATACGCATCTGTACATTGGGATCCAGCAGATATCCCATAAAGGATAGTGCTGCAAAGCGATTATTGCCTGTTGTGTTGGAATTTAAGAATACACTGTCTGTTTCTACCCACCCAGACATATGGCCTGTACCAAATATTGGCCATGGATCAATCTCCAGATTATCAGTCCCAATGGCTTGAGCCAACAACGAAATATTCCAGCTTCCATCAATAATCGTTCCCACTCTGGCCTGTTTGAACTTTTCCAAATCATAATTGGTGTTGAATGTCACCGCTCCAGCTTCGTCATATGCTTCCAAGAGATCAAACCATTCCAATCCATACTGATCATTAAAAGCCGGATAACCATTCTCATCCATCAGCTGACCTCCCAGACCGACAATCGCAGGGGAAGAGAAATATGACCCTCGCTCAAGATATGAAACAACGACACCTCCATGAGTTATGTCTGGAGCCATNGATATTAGATCATCCAAACTTGCAGGGGGATCGGAGATCAAGAGATTATTACGGAACATTAATAATCCGTGTTCCGAAAGGGGAAGGCTGATAAGCGAATTGTCGTATTGTCCGGAAGCCAGAGCTGCAGGATTGATAATATCCAGGTAGTTAACAGGAACGAATGGTTTGAGATTGGTGACCAATAAATCCTTGAACAGGGTAGGACCCCAGGCAGATGGTCCAAACAGCAAGCTTGGTCCTTGTCCACGGTAGGCCGCATCACGATAGGAATTGAATAAATCATCCTGCGGAATATACTGTAAATTAAAAGTAACGTCTGGATATAAGCGTTGAAAAGACTGGATGATCGATTGAAGTGCGGCAGTCTCCGTGCTTCCCCAGGAATGCCAGATGGATACAGCACTGCCAGGAGGTGGTGGAGATAATGGCGGTCGTGGAGGTAATTCTGTGCGGGTTGCTTCAGGTGTGCCAGCACCCTGGGTCGGTATTGCAGTTGGATAAATGGTCCCTCCGGGTGTTAGGCCTGGGGTAGTCGATTTTTCAGGAGTAGGGGTAGCACGAGGAGTTGAAGTCACTGGTCCTGGATAGGCTGGCAATGTTGATGTATATTCAGGTCCTGGATAAGCCGGAGAAGTCGACGTATACAAAGGACCCGGGTATGGCAAATATAATTCCGAAGTAGGATTCGGGCTCGCGCCTGGATATGCTGGGATAAAAGTTGTGGTCGGTGTGGGTGTGTTATTTCCAGGCGATTGGCTAGCCTGTGGAGGTGGGTACACAGGTTGAGTGCTGGTTTCAAATGGTGGTGGGTATCCTGAACCAGGTGTAGCCATTAATGTGGGATAATACTCTTCAGTAGGTGGTTCCGGGTAGGGTATTTCAGTTTCTTGATCGGTAGGATAGGTAGGCAGTGGATAAGGCATTTCGGTCGTCGGTGCACCGACCGTATTGGTGGCTTGTGTAGTCGGTTGAGATGCAGTCTCAACAGGTGTTTGTTGTCCTGCACCCTCCGTTGCAGTATGCGTAGTCAACCCACCTGGAGTTTGAGGTATAGACCCGCGCCTGCATTCACCAAGGATCACAACTGTGGAAAGTAGAAGTGTTATTAGGATAAGTATTGAAGCTTTTTGCTTCATTTATTAAACCAAATTACCACAATCTTCCCAGAAGGTTTCAATCCTCCAGGAAGATTGAGTATGAAGATAAATCAATTATACTATTGTCCGATCGCCAACATCCCCACCTGGCTAAAGTCGGTTACTGTAAGGTCAGGTTGTCCAGCCTGACTGGCTGTATATGTGCTGAGCCAGCTCTCCTGTACTCCTGCTTCTGGCCATACCAGATCAATCACCCGTGTATGATTGGTGTCCGCAGGTCCTCCTCCAAAACGCCACTGTTCTGCAACCTGATTTACATCTCGCACCCGCATGACTCCACCGCTTGGATAACCCTCCTGGCCGAGAACCATGGCGGCGTATTTCCACTCCTCAGGATTATCGCCCAGAATTGAGGTTGGTATACGGATGGTCACACGCTGTTGTCCAGGATCAGCCAGGACCTGGAAATCACTACTCGTAGCGATTCTTTCAGCGCCAGCATCTCCTGGAACATATATTCCAAAGTCCCATCCCTCCACCGTAACGGCGTAATCCCAAGCAAAACCATCCTGTAAAGCCAGATTCCGACCCGGCAGGAAACTTACCCCTCCCTGTCCATCCCCATTGGTATCAATATATATATCGAATGTCTGGACTGATAGTCCGTTGGGTGAGCCCCATGGATTTTCCACCGGACCCCTCATTGTGAACTTGAAGACGATATTTTCTGCATCCGAACCTGCCTGGAAGTTGAGGATATCAAAACTCCCTACCTGGAATACTGCATCCGATGGATATGTATAAGTCCCCGGACCATAATCATCTCTTTCAGGGTCGGTAATCTCCAGCACCAGGTTTGTTGTGCCCAAATCTGGGACGATCAATGCCGCCGGACCACTGCCCGGTAAAACATCTGCATCCATCATGGTTACATTTCCTGCCAGATCAACTTGCTCTGAATGGATAGCGCGCAAGTTAATCCGGTCACCGGTCTCTGCATTCCCCAAGTCTGTTAATGGTATTGCCAGCTCAAGAATATTCCCAATCTGAGCCTTTTTCTCAATTATTATGGGTTCTCCCCAGGACTCATCCCCAATGGCTGGATACATAATGGCGGAGACAAGATTTCCATCCAGGAATTGAACCTCCGCCAGACGATTGGCAGAAAACCCCAGTAGTGTCCCATTGTCACTGAAATTATTGGTTGGTTCACTTCCGGGCACTTGTAAATATAGTTCGAGATTATTTGTCCCTGCAGGCGCTTGATATTCTGGTACTGAAGTGACCTTCAGGAATAGATCCTTGGAGGAGAATCCATATGCCAGGTCCTGGAAGTATGCCTGACCAGACGCCATAACACCGCCGGATGCCAGATAAACTCCTGCTGGATCCCATTCACCGCTGCTCACCTGCCCATCCACAGTGACCGTAATTAACCCACTGGAGGCAATATCCGCAGAAACCGGGTTGAGCGGGATGATCGGCACACCCAGGAAATCTGGTGCAGATTCACCAAGGCTTATATAGACTTGTTTTAGCGTGCTACGGAACTGTTGATCGAATGCTTCATCATTGCCAGAGTTTTGATCAGTACCGAACCACCAGAACCAATCTGAGCCTTGGGCAATATACATATAATTTTGTGCTTGATGTAATGCTTCAGGAGTTGTCTGGCGGATACCAGATATATATTTCTGTAACAACTCACGCGTTGTAGTAAGGTAATCCCAGGCACGATTTTCCTCATCTTCTCCTATCCAGGTCGTGAAATCATGCTTGATCCACGATCCTGCCCAAAGCGTTTCAATCTTGGGTTGGACTGGAGCCATGGCTAGGAATTCGCTCGGAGTTACCGTGCGGATTAATGGATCTTCACTCAAACCAGCATACAGGCTGTTCAGGAATTCCTTGCCATCGTTATCATAATTTTCCCAGGCGTTTTCGCCATCCAGGATCACCGATACGAGATGAGGTCCGCTGTTTCCATTGGCGATCAGCGTATCCCGAATGGCGTGGATCCGGTTGATGAAATCTTTGGCAGCCGCTGTTCCACTTACCCCTGAATAAGTAAACCCGACTTTATCCGAGATCACCACATCTCTGAAGACCATCGCCACAGGGTTGCCCTGCTTGCTTTGCACGTAATATGGACGATACAAAGTATCTCCTTCAGTGACCACCTCTTTACTATCACGGGTGAAACTTTCCATCCCCAGGCTGGCTGCCAATACACCTTCGTCTGAAGCCATCCACTGGATGCCCGCCGCTGAAACCATATTAACGATTTCCTGGGCAACGGATCCTTCCGCAGGCCACATCCCACGTGGGGCTCTTCCGAAATGGTCCAGGTAAAGCTGGACTCCCAATTGCACTTGGTCGATCGCGTCCTGTCCATAAGCAAATTCCTTGCTCGGCAGGTCCATGGTTGGGTTGGCGATCAATGCCAGGCGCGTGCTTACCAACAACGGCAGGATTGGATGTGCGTAAGGAGTCATGGTCACTTCGATCCGTCCAGCATCCTGCATCTCGCGATGGACGGGAATCACCTCGGATATCGACCGAAGGTGTTCAGAAAACACGATTGCTTTATCAGATTCGATAAAATTTGAACCTTTGCTAACCAGGCTGGCTAGTGGCTCTTGCGCCAGCCAATCGGGGTCAGTCCAGGCCAGGTTGAAGAGCACCTGCAAGTCTAGGTAATCCGGCGTGGTGTATTCGCCACCTGCATCCCGTTTATCCAATAACTCCTGGTAACGCGGGAAACGCGCAATGATCTTCCGGTTGGTGTCGAAGAAGCGATCCAGTAGGAATTGNTTCTGTTCATCCGTTAGCTGATCTGCGGGCACCTCTGCGATGACCCAGTATAAATCCTTCGCGCCGGCCTGAAAATCATCCAATTGGCGGATCAGGCTGGG
>Ga0031656_10000001_pt1 | contig 127846 bp, 138 predicted proteins | sample FrelakmetDIP11DI_FD_55080 | JGI IMG/M metagenome (GOLD analysis project Ga0031656, IMG submission 55080) | Freshwater lake sediment microbial communities from the University of Notre Dame, USA, for methane emissions studies - DIP11 DI | ecosystem: Environmental > Aquatic > Freshwater > Lake >... | reverse complement strand
TCTGTAACGACAGATTACCAGATCCATCGGTAACTACTGCTTGAAGGTTTATTCCATCTGAAATGGGGTAATTCAGATTAGATGAGGTTAAAAATGGTGTACTAAGTCTGCCTAAATCATTTATAAAACCTAAAGAATCTTGAATTTTAGTACCAGTAGTACCATCAAACCTCACAATAGAATTATCAACAGAAAAAGGTGGACCGGTTATTGGAGTTGCAAAATGAAGATGTCCCATACCATCTGTAATAATCATGTTACCTTTATTACTGTCCTCAGATGGATAAGTTAAGTCACCAACTACTAGTTTGTTGGTAACTGTGAGATCACAAACACAATCTTTACGAACTCTAAAGTTGTCATTAAATACTTGACAATGACAATTGTCTACCATTTTTAAGACAAAAAAATATATTTGTTGAAACTTTTTAAAACTCAAGCAATTTATCCATTTTAGTATACCATTCTTTAAGTCGTCTCAATGCAGTAGTACAATTAATTCTATTTAACATTATTTCCATCATACGGTTATCATCACACGTTTGAACATTTGTACATGTATAAGAAGATTCATTATATAAAAGTGTATATAATTCTTCAAAGTATGATACAATAGGTAAAAGTGATTCAAAAAATGTCTTTAAATCTGATGAATTTTTTTTATCATATTCAATCTCTTCTAAATTTTTTATGAAAGGTGTTATTTTCCTAGTTATAAAATATGAGTCAAAAGTATCGTCTAAAAACGTCAATCTTTGTAATATTTCAATTAATATTGGTATTTGTATACAATCTTTAACATCTTTTACTTTTGGAGTAGGAGTTGTTCGAAACTTTTCACATAATGAACGTCTTTTAATAGATTCTAGACTATTTGTACCTTCGTTTAAAATGTTTTTTGTCGATTCAAGTATTCTCTTAATCTTGCTTTCCATTGTTTCCACCGAATCCATTGAAAACATTGTTCAGTATTGGGCGTATCGTTCCTATATTAATAAATTTTTATTTAACATCTTCATTTAAAATGTCTTTTACACTATGAAATGAAAAATAGACAATATCATTCTTGTATTTGACTCCCGAATCTTTGGCTGGATTTATGTGAATAAAGAACAAATCATTATACTGAGCAAACTTAAAATCACATTCCAATGAGTCGCCAACCATTATATCATACCCTTTTATTCTATCTGTTAATAGATTTGGTTTACCTAAGTTAAAATACTTCAAATCGAAATTGTATTTTTCATATTCTTGAATATCTGTAACATAAACAATTTTATCTTTTACTTTATCCATAGAAGATATAATGTTATCAAAATCATCAATTACTAGTAAACAATCAAAACCTTGAATATCTGAAAAGAATTCTTTTGTTTTTTCATCTTTGGTTAGAACTAAAACTTTTTTGTTCAATGATTCGAAAAACTTTTTAGATTCTGTAACAGATGATATTATTCGATCTTCAGGAATATTTAGTTCTTTTGATAGTTCAAATGAATTAGATGGATTGTTAGTAACAATTAGGGAATCTAAAGATTCACATTGAATCCCAAAGGTTACCCCCGAGCAAAGCTCTTCGCTCTTCGCCAGACTGAAGGTTACCCGAGAGGTTTATCCCAAAGCTTCGCTCTTCACATTGAAGAGGACCTCCCATAATCCTTAACGTTTCATCTAAATCAAACAACACTTTATTACATTGAATAAGTGTTTTAACATTTAAAAACGATATTATGTTCAATACCTTTTCAACAGCCTCTTCTATTGTTATTGATATCCTGATATGATCTGGTTTATATCTTACTACTATTTTATGTTTTTTAAATGTATCATCAACTAATTTGTTATCTTTGGAGAATAATATCAAATATGGTCCATCATTCATAATAAAACGGTAAATAAAGGATGATGGAGTAATAGTTTTTTTTAGTTTACTTTTTATTCTTCTTTTCATATTATCGTGTATTTTGAAATAGTTATCGTAATAATCGATATTTTTCAACACTGTTAAAGCATTTGACTTTGCTAAAGTTGTTACTGATTTCATATTGTAGTTGTTATAAAACATTTCAATATTTGAAGATACAAGATTAGTCCAAATGCTTTTGAAAAGGTCCTAGTGATAACAATATTTTTGTAGTTTTTGATTAAAGATGTTAAAGAATGTTTAGGACTGTACTCATAATAAGCTTCGTCTATAATGAATAAACATCGCTTGTTCAGATTTAATAACAACTCAATCTGATCAACAGTAAAGCAATATCCAAGAGGATTATTAGGAAGACAAATATAACAAAATGAATAAGGATTTTTAATTTCGTTAACTATCTTATAAAAATCTACATACTCTTTAATTTCTAATTTCTTAACATTATTAGATTTTCTATCTATATATGTTTCCATATGCGGATAAGTAGGAATGAGAACTAAACATTTATCACTTTCTTTTATCAAGTATCCGATTATATCTAACAATGATCCATCAGATCCACAAGAAAGAAGAATATTATCCTCTACTAGTTCACTGCTGTTTAAATATTTAACAATTAAACTGAGTAGTTCATCATGGATTTTGTCTTTAGTTGGATATAAATTTACATTGAAACTCTCAGACCCGCGAGACGTTTGCTCCGAGGGTTCCGCTTCCTTCTTTGCTCCCTTTCAAGTTTCACATTGAATTCGCTCTTTACATTTTGAACAGAATATATTTTTTAACTAAAATAAATGTTTATAAATAAAAATCTAATACTCATTGCTATTTTATTTATCTGTTTTTACTATTCAATTGTAATAGTTCCTAAAATTTATAAATTGGGCAAGTTTCATAAAACTTGTATAATATCAAACGATAACATTGATGTAAAAACTAGAGGATATAACTATTTTATAAACGATCCCAATAATTCGATATTAAATCAATGTTTAGTGACTCAATGGAACTTGATACACGTTATATTATTTACATTTTTAACAACTTTTTACCCACATTACTATATTCATTTCTTTATTGGTGGTGTATTGTTTGAGATATTCGAGTATATGTTTTATGATTGTGAAGACTATCTAGATCCAATATACAATGGAATTGGAATCTTTTTAGGATTACAAATTAGTAAATTGTTATAGAATAATGAACAAAAAGGAACTTTATAGAAAAATTTTGTTTAAAAGTGATTTTATACTAACGTGTAGCGTAGGGTATACTTGCCACTTGAATACAAGTTTCTACAATGTTCCGCACATTTTTCACGATTATAAAAAAAGCTGCTTCATTATTTGGATACAAATTTGATTCTAATATGATTAGAATCAATTTTTGTACCACATTAAACGTTGACATCAAAATCGTCAACACTCCTGAACAAATACAACTCGATACAAAACGGGATCCGTATTTTTTGTACGAAGATGAGATGATTCTCTGGTTTATTAAAAGGAAACAAAAAGAAGCCGAACTTAAGGCTTCCCGTGGAGTCTCGAGTGATAAACAAAAAAAAGATCCCTTTTTTGAAAAGGAATTTGAAGAATCTCCTCAGTATCTTCCTAGAATAGAATTATCTGTTCAACTAAGTATTGGAATATCTATTTATATTGAAAATTTCTCATTTAAAGAATTTAAATGGAGATCAATATGGAATTTATGTGTTAGTTAAAATATGATGTGAAAAGTTTAAACTATCATTTAAAAATGATGTTATATCCACATTGTTAGGAAAAATATCGATATCGGTGTTAAAAGAAAAATCTATCAATAACTTCTCGCAATCATAGTTAAAAACGTTATTGATCCAAAACAAACATTCTATCGCATATGCATTATCTTTCGTGAAATGATCAGTTTCTAAAACATCGTCTAAAAAAAAATACAAATCATAAAGTTTAACAGGATACAAAGATACAATTTCTTTACAAGTTTCTTCAATATATGATAACAAATTGAAATACTCAATTTCTTCAATCATTTGATTTTATCACTATTTCATCTTAAACTATTAAAACTTTGAAGAAGACATTAAATTATTTTTTTTTCTTTCAATTTACCAAAACATTTTTCGATCAATCTAAAATATCTAATCTGTTCAAAAGTGTTTATACCGTCTAAAAGTTTATTATTTATCATTTTATCCACGACATTATTAAATAATTCATTATTAAGGTGTAAAAGCTTCATTTCATATTTCTTATCAAACTCTTTTTCACCATACTTACTACAAATATTTATCAATACTCTATTTTTGTTTCTTTCATTTTCTTCCCAAACCGATTTATCATCCTTTTCATTAAACCTGGCAACTTGTTTATTTCTTTTAAAATTAGGAGTTCTAACACTGTATTCTGAATCAGAATCGTCTTTTTCTTCAAATACTGTTTCTATTTCACCACTTATTTCTGATATTATAACGGTTTCGTCTTCATCATCATCCCATTTTGGCATTTTTTTATGTGAATCTTTAGAGAACGAAGCTCTTCTAAAAAGAATCCCTTTGGGATTCGTGAAAAGTAATCAATGTTAAAACATATTATCCAAAAATAAAATTTTAACATAAAAAAATGAGTTCTACTGGTAATACAAGTGTTTCTAATGACCAAAAACTATCTAACCTAACTGTTGGAAACTATTCTTTTCCAACCAAAAGTAAAACAGGACAAGCTTTGTCTACAAACAAGTCTAAAATACTATCTTTTGTTCCATCACAAAACAAGTTTATTGGTTATTGTCAAGTAACTTATCCTGGAGCAATTGTTCATGATCAACCTGAAGATCATTTATATGTAATTGATTACATCAATTTCATTCCAAATAGTGTATCTGTAGATACGACAACTCCATATACTATTACACAAATGGTTCCTTCTATGGGTAGAATTAAACTCCAACCTGGTAATTATTTGGTACAATGTATATGTCCTGCTGGAGGTAGTAATCAGTTTTTGATTTTGTTACGAAACGTAACAACTGGAACAGTTATTCATACTCCATTTATGACTCAGTTAGTAATAGATTATTTTAACATAAACACTCCGATACCAATACTATTAGAACTAAAAGTAGATAGTAACACAATGAATCTTCCATCTTTTGAACGAGCAACCATTGAAATCACTAAAATCGAATAGTTAGCAGTTTTTACATGATAAGGGACAAACTATGTTTAAATATTCAGTACACAATTCTGGTTTCATTTTTTTTCCATCTGTTATCCAATCATTACAGTTAGTATGATAATCCTTACACTCATTGGACTCGATACATTTTGTCTTACATGAATTGGGACAAGCTAGGATCATAAATAATCCGTTATCACATTGACCAGCTGATGCCCAACTCTTACAATTCACTAGTTTATCTTTACATAACTTAGAATCTGGTGCTATTGTCGTCGAAATCACGGGAGCAATTACACATTTGTTCCCATTTTTATCTTTATTATCCGTATTATCACAATTATATAATATGTTTATCTTCTTAGCATCAATATCTGATAATTTAAACTTTAATGAAGAATGAACTAGTTCAACATTAACATAAGGATGAATACTTTCTCCATCATTTTTAGAGAATGCATATCTTGTATAATGCATTATGGATTTGTAATCATAAGGCTGTCCCATATGATCGATATCCGTCTGAGTATAGCTTTTAAAGTTTACCTCTTGTCCTTTGATTATATTATCCCAAATGATTTTTACATATTCATCTCTATCTGTTCTGCTTTGTTCATGATAAAACCCTAAAACATGCATCAATTCATGTAAAATTGTTCCTTTAAAAATACATCCATCACCGATTGAAATACCTTGTTCACCTCCAAGAAATCCAACATACGAATAACATCCATACCCCTTAAAAATCTCTATATAATCTTTCTCGTAAGTCCTTTCTACAAACTTTATACAAGTTTGGTTCTCTATTTGCTTAAATGCATCGTTTATTGTTTCAATTTCTTCTCCACTAAATGTTTCATTGATATTGTAAAACACTACACCATTGGGCCATAACCTTTTTTTGTTTCTAACTGCATTTTTTTCTTGAATTTCACTTTCCTTATACGTTTTCTGAAAACTGGATACAAAGTTTGGAACCGATACGTTTTTAGGTAACATCATATCACCTTCGAAGATTATTGTACCGTCAATAAGCTCTTCAAAGTATCCAATATCATTTTTTATTACAGGAAAAGCAGAAGTTATTGTCAAAAATACCAATAAAAGAAACATTTTTACTTGATCGCAGTAAAATTAAACTCTGATCTTTTAGATTAAAAATAAAATTTTAAATAAAAACCAAAATTCTTTATATTAGAAGAAAATGGGAGTAAAAGGGTTCTTTTACATGATTAAAAAACATTTTAAGTATAGTCATACAACATTACCGTTTTATGATTATTTATTTATAGACGGTAATTGTATTTTACATTATTGTATTGAATCTTTTGAAAACGCAATTCCATTTTGTTTAAACGAAGTTATCGAAGCCATAATAAAAAAAATGGAAGAATTGATAAACAAATATTCAATTAAAAAGAAGGTTTATATCGTTTTTGATGGAATACCGCCATTACCAAAACAATATTGTCAAAAGGTTAGAAGAGAAAATTCTGATAAACTGTCAATATTTCTACTTCCAGGTACTAAAATGATGAGAGAAATAGAAAGTAAAATAGTTTCTTATTTCAAATCTGATTTTATAGAAATAGTAGAATCTGATAAAGATGGAGAAGGTGAACAGAAAATATTCTTAATACTGAAGGAAATTTATGTACCGGGAGAAACGTCTTTGATCTTGTCTGTTGATTCAGATGTGATAATATTGGCTTACATATTACTTTCTGATCCAATGTTCAACCACAAAATTTTCGTAGAATCTTCAGGGTTTAAAATAACAGTCAATGTAAACAGTTTAAAATTAGTCTTGCCGATAAACGATTTGTTATTATTTTGTGTTTTATGTGGAAATGATTTTTTTCCTAAACTAGAAGAGCTAAAATCATTTACAACAACTCAAAACATGAAGATTTTAAAAATGGTTGTAGAAAGCAATAATAAAATATTTGAAGACATATCAGAAGGGATATGTGTTTTAAACTGTGATAATACGAAAGTATTGAACTATTTGAATTTGATAAGATGGTATAAGGAATATTTCACAACAAATATTTCTAAACCATGCTTGCCTTATGATTATGAGATATCACCATGCTGTTATTGTATATCCACAAAGATAAAATCATTAAAAGATAACAATGAAGAGGTCAATCTAGATATTCCAGAGATACAAAATTATCTTCAATATGTTCTTCAACCAAATCAAATGTCAAACATTTATTGTTAAAAAAGATCCAAATATGAAATCGAAAGGTTAAATAATTGGATCTTTTTTTTGTTTATTTTCCTTTTATAGTGTCTCTATAATGTCTTTTACATTTATTTCTTCTCGTTCAAACGATCGATTGTTTATTACTGGTACAGTAAACTCTGTTGGTAATCCTATTTTGAAGTAAAATATGAATCTTAGTATTTTACAAACTTTTTCTTTTTGTAGACCAAACACCAAATTATCCTTTTGAAACTTCTCAATATACGACCATGGGAGAATGCTGTTTTTCATTTTTATCGGAATTATTACATCCCTATCCTTCAAAACTATTGGAAAGTAATAAACATCTTCTATTTTTTCACAAACAAAACTAGAATACAGTTTTGTTATCATTTTTTTGAATAAGTTTGTCAAAAAAACTTGAAAATAGATCATTTTTGAATAGAATAAATGTTAAAGAAAAAAAATTACTTTAATCTATAATACTCATTTTTTCGATACCTAATGTTTCGTTTGCTTCTTTTTCTTTAGCTTCTCCATTTTTAGACATTTTTTTATACAACTTTAGATTTTTCCTAGTTAATGTTAACCTCTTTTTACATATTCCAGTATTTTTCTTGTTAATGTGTCTTAATGGTTCTTTCTTATCTTTTATTAAATACTTTCTTTTCTCTATTACCGCTATTTTAAATCCATAAGGTGTAATTCTGCCTAAATATTCACCTCTTTTACGTTTTTCATTAACCATCATTTTCATTCTTTTTGATAGATTAAGTGAAAACGTGTAAGAATTTAAAACGAGCGAGAATAGTTTTTGGTGAACTATTATGTTACTATCGTTATTACATACTAATTCATCAAAAACGGAATGAATAGTACAATGTTCCATCAATTTAACTATTATATCATATAAATCAGTATTTCTACCTAATCTGGATATTTCGTATACTATTAAATGTTTAATACTATTGTTTCTAATAAATGTCAAAGTATCACCAAACTCAGTGAGTTTTGTAATATCCTTCCCACTTTTAGTTTCTTTAAACACTTTAATCACCTCATATCCTTTCTTCATAGCGTATCTAAAAGAAACAGATTCTTGATCTCTTAAAGACATTTCTCTAGAACAACTAACTCTACAATAGATGACACAATTCTCTGTTACGCAGTTTCCTTCCAAAGAGTTACCCATAAGTTTTGGATCCAAAGTGAACCATATCAAAAAAAAACAATTTTTCAATGAATAAATTACTCATTTTCTAAGATGTCGCAAAATCCAGTACCCATTCTACAAATTTGTCCTGTAAAAACACAAGATTCAACGCTTTTACAATTATCAATGCTTCTTAGTATGCTATTATGGTTAAGTTTTTTTATTTCCTTCTCAAACAAACAATTAGTTAATACCCCATCTATGTTACTTATAGATACAATATTACCATTTTTACACATCATATCACAGATTAAACTAATATATCTTTTATCAATATCAGCTCCATCAAACTTTAAAACGTTAATGATTTCGTTAAATAGACTTTTTCTTGCACCTTCTATACCAAAAACTTTTATATTTTCAAATGGATCTACAGAATAAGTGTGTTTAGTGTTTATAAAATCTAATCCAAGTACCGTCATTAATGAAGTTCCTTTTATTACAACTTCATAATGTTGTAAGTTTTCGTTAAATTCTAGTTCATAATTCTTTATCTGACCATCAACGATACAAAAAGAAAGAATTTGCTTATCGATTTCTGGAATCTTATTTATTAAACATTTAACCACTAATACTATTTCATATCGACTACCCATTTCGTTCTGAATGTATATATTAAACGGTATTTCTAATGATGTAACGTAATTACTAATTTTGTTTTTCAGATATTCTAGATCTATTTCATCATAGTTTTCCATAAAGTCCGTATTTATATCATATTTAATTGATATATTCAATGGAATCGTAATAAATTCGTACTCTAAAATAGAATTGTCTATTAGAATCGGTATACCTCCTATTAAATTGTTTTCCAAACCATAAATAGAATAGTTTACAAAATCAGAAAACGTTACATTTTTTATAGAGTTCAACCAATATTCACAAGAATTTTTCATATATACCTTTAATATTTTTTTCAACTCAATGTCTTCTGTGTTTATCAACAAATCTTGAAAAAAATCATACGTATCATCTTCAATTTGTCCAACTATTACTACATTTTCAAATGAGGATCCAGTTGATCTGCTTAATAATTGTGTTAACCTTTTGATTCCTCCTGAAATGTCCTTAGACTTTATTCCTGAATGATGGAAGGATTTTAACAACAATTGAGAAGAAATCTCGCCAAAATTTGTACCACATATTAATCCTATAGGACATCCAGGTTCAAACAATCTTTTAGCAACAATTTGGTTAAAATGTGTACCCAATTCAACTTTGTCCCAATCATTATCTGGTTCATCTTTATTTAATTCTATTAAATTGAAAAGATTACATTTCAATTCATCGTTTAAGAAGTTTGGTAATGTTAAGCCGAATGTACATTTGTCTAAATAAAACAAAAGTAATGCTATTTGTTTTTCTATACTTCCATAAATTTGAAATCTTTTTAACTCTTGATATGATAAAAAGTTCTTATTTCCATTTTTAGAAGGAAGTTTTTGTGGATTTAATCCATCTGATCCAAATTTGAATTGAATGATCTCTTTTGAAACATTATGTCTAACCGATAAGTCAAACTCGATAACAATGTCTTCTAAGAATTTACTTATTTTTTTAGTTAAATAACCACTTTCAGATACTTTAGTAACTGAATCAGCAACACCCCTTCTTCCAGCTTTACAATGCATTATGTTTTCATATTTGGTCAAACCTTCAAAAAAACTACTTATCACGAATCCTGAGTTTTTTATGTCTTTTTTTCTAGGAATGAAGCATGGTAAAGATCTACAAGTCTTCATTTCGTTTTTAACTAATGTACTATCAATACTTTGTTGTCCAACAATCTGTGTTATCTGAACAATATTAATAAAAGAAGCTTTTGCTCCAGAATTAATAATTTGAATCAGATTTGTTTCTTTTCCATTTCTTTTCATTTTGTTTTCAATTATTCCAAGACAACTGTTTATGTTGTCTTCGTTATAAAAATCATTATTTTCTATAATTTTGTCTGTGTTACAAGAATCTAATCCTACTGAGAATCCGTATATTGAAAGAAATAAGTTGGTTAGAGTTTGTATATTATCCATTAGTTCACAAGTTTTTTGAGATCCTATCTGAAAAACATAATCATGAACTATAGATTCTACTCCAGAACATAAAATGCTTTTTGTGATTGGTCTTGAATTATCTTTAATTATACCACATTCAATCACGAATTCAAAACATTTAAAATTGAATGTTGCATCGAACATCAACGAATATAAAAATTTACCACTAAAAGTGGTATCAAATGTACATAAAGTCTTTTTGTTTATTTTGTTCCACATTCTTATTTTTCTATCTAATTCAAAAGGAACTAATCCTAAACTAATAACCATATTATATACAAACTCTTTAGTAACACAAGTTGTTGGTAATGTTATTAAATAGCTTCCAATTAGAGAATCTTGAACTGGCGTTATTATAGGAATTCCCTTTTGAGAAGATATTATTTGTTCTGCCGGATTCATAAGTTCAATACATTCTATCCTAGCCATCAAATCTTGTAATATATGAACATTGCATTCATCTCCGTCAAAATCTGCATTTAATGGAGTAGTACATGGTAAAGGTAGTCTAAAAGTGTTACAATTCTTAATTATGTTTACCCGTTTTGCTATTATTGATTCCGGTCTTAAAGATGGTTGACGATTAAAAAGGATAATATCATTCTCTTCTAATCTCCTTTCTATAAAATCCCCCTTTTCTAGTTTTGAAATGATATTGTTCTTAGTTTTATCGGTTATTCTAAAGTAATTCCCATTTTTCTTTTTAATTCTGGTTGATTTGTGTACGGTCATCCATTCTGATATCTCTTCATGATTTATCAAAGTGAAAGGAACTAATATTACCATTTTTTGTATCATGACCTCTGGTACACCAATATATCCTAATTTACCGTTAGGGTATCCAGTTATGTTAGCTCTAGACGAGTGATCCACTCTTTTACCGTTTATATTTGAAGTTATTATACCTTCTTTACCTTGAATCCTGTCTTGAAATGATTGAGGTATTTTAGAGGAGTTGGGTAAAGGTTTAGATTTTTTTTGGGTTAATAACATTTCTAATTTTTCATAAATGTTTTTTTGATTCGGTATTTTTTTATAAGTTTCTTTAATAATTGAACTATAAATCGTTGATAAATCATTATTGTGTAGGTACTGATCGTCTTTCATTAGATATGGTCTAATATAAACAGGTACTACTAACAAAATATAGTTTAACAATGTAGAAGGATCAGAAGGCAATCCTAATAATTTCAAATCTTTAGCCATTTTAATGTTGTTTGTATATTTGATAAATATGTTGTCTAATATGTTTTTAATGTCAATAACATCTAATATGTTAAGTTTCTTATCTAGAAACTCTGTATCCCATTTCTTTTTATCTAGAGCGCTAGTTTTTTTTTCACTTATAATAATGTTTTTACCCCCACAAACACAGTTACGTTCCACTTTATCTAGTGATTTAATTTTAAAACTTCTTAATTCTGTATCATTTAATAGGAAAACGTAACATGAAGAACAAAAAAATTGTAGCACATTTATTATACACTTACTATTTTGAGGGAAATAATATGGTATTGGTAATTTGATACTACCATATCCACCAATACATTTTTCCCAATCAAATGAACAAGTTTCACATCTAATCCCTCTATCACACGTTCCCATATGTTTATCATAAATACAATTTTCATAGAAACTATTGTTAGCTTGACGATTTACAACACAATCAGCAATTTTTTGTTGTTCTTCATCGTTCAATCTATCGATTATTATAACATTTATTTTACCTTTTTTCATTTTGAATAGAAACACAAAAAGATGAAAAAAAAATATTTATACAAAACTAAAAAGTTTCTATGTTACATTAAGAACCAGTTGAAAATGATTTTCTGAGACTAAACTATTTTTTTTATCTCCTTCAAAAACTCCTTCAACAACCATATAAATCGTTTTCTTATTCTTATCAAAAGCAAAAGGTGAAGTCCATGCGTATTTTTCTTCCCATTCTTTAGTTTTAAATTGAATTCTTTTCCAAATCAACAAATTAATGTTGAAAATTATCATAGCTGTAACTATTTCACCTTCTTGTGCATAATTATTGTCTTTGTATGAGCTATAATATTTTTCTACACTCATGTCAGCCATGGGACCAGGTAATCCATATTTCTTGATATGTTGTTCAATCAAACTTCTAATCCGTTCATGGTTTTTTTGTGTACCAGTAATTTCTAATGATAAGCATCTGAAAAAGCAGTGTCCATCACCAATAATAGATAATTCAGAATTTTTAGAAGAATGTACTAAATCTGCACCAGTAGTTAAAGTAGGGGCAGGACCATATCGAGATAGTTGTACGACATCATCCGATAAAACTCCTGACAAATCTGGCCATTGTACATTTGTTAGACTAAATTTTCGACAAGTTTGAAGTCTCCAAATATCGTTAACCCTTTTAAATACGAAATCTCTTGGGGAAACATTCGTAAAATCATATTCTTTAGATGTTCCGGGTTGATCACGTGGACTTGGGGTTTTACTTTTCCCACATCTATTAGATGCTGGGTTAAAGAATTTCATACTTTCTTCTAACGCACGTTGAAATTCTTCGTCTTTGTCATCAGAACCTAACTCTAGTTGGTTACCAGCTTCTACCAATTTTAAACCCTGTTCAAAGCTTTCACAAAAAGCTTGTTCTGATTTACGATTTTCTTTACTCAAACTTCGAATAGTTCGTTTTGATTCTTCAAACTCTTCTCCAATCATCATGTTCAAAAGATCTCTCTTTTCATATAAAAGATCACAAGTTGCGTAATATTTGTTTTGTAGTATTGCAGAATTCTCTTTAAAAGGTCTTTGTCTTTCTACTTCTGCTTCAAGATTTTTTATCTCTTTTTGAAGTTTTTCTTTTGAAGAACTCATTTTTAGATAAAAATTTTTAATACTCTATACATTTGATATTGTAAGACAAAAATCCATTTTTAAATTCTTCGAATGTCGAAAAGATCTCACTTATCTCTAATAATGTTCCCTTATAGTCTTCAGACATTAATTGTCTATTCATTTCTTTATACATTCGTAACCTTTTACAAAAATCTATTAACTTAATGTTTTCGCTTTTAAGTATCAGATTCTCATCTTGAATACGTTTATCATGAATCATCAAATTTTCAAGATGTTTTATAAATATTTGTCTTGATACAAAAACATTTTGTTCGGTTTGTATTGAATGTATTATAAATTGGTTAATATTCTCTTTTAATATGACAAAATCATTTTCGATAAAGAATTTTAACACCACAAATTTATTGAACGATTCTATTAAAGGAATGTTTTTTTCTGTAGTTTCATCAAATGATCTGTCATAGTTTAAAAGTTGATACAAAAGTTTCAACTTCATCAGTTTTTGATCAATGCATTCTAAAATGAATGACAAGTTTTTCACATAATTAGCTTTTTTATCTGGAAAAGCATCTAAAAAGGAAATCATTTGTATTTGTATTCTTTTGCTACGATACTTAGTTTTTATTTCGTCTTCAGTATGTAAACCGGATGAAATATAATATTCTAAAGAAAGACGCTCAATAAAGTTTCGACAATCTAATATTTCCTTATACAAGATACTTCTAAGCTTTTTGTTATTGTTAAAAACGATTACCACAATCTCTAAATCGGATAGACCGACTTGTTTTTTGGAGGATACTGTAAGTTTCAACTTATCTTCAAGTTCATAATGTAGTTCACGTAGTTTGTTTTCATGTGTCATGATTTCGTATACAAAGTTCAAAATATGATCCAATTGTTTATTTGTACTTTGAACCCATAAGAACCATGAGGAATTATTTGTTTCCTCTTTTAATGTTTTCAGATTTTTACTGTAAAAGTAAAACTTCTTCGTCAAATCAAAATTGTTACATTGAATTTTTATTAAAGGTTCTTTGAAATGATAGTGTTCCGACATACTTGCCGGAGCCTGCGTAGGTATATTCACATTTTAGAACTAAGAAATCCATCAAAATTAAATTTTAGCCTCATAAAGTGTTGTATAAGGTTTTTCTTCCATATTCAATGTTCCAACATTTGCAGGTTTATAATATCCTCCAGGAGGATTATATGGATACGTTTTACCATAAGAATCAACTATCGATTCATGTATCTTTTTACAATTTCCATCTGCAATTTGAAAACTTTCTTTTCCGGTTACACATTTGTAAATACTATATATCGAAAAAACCATAGCAAGCGCTAATATTGCATAAACAATGTAATCATATAAAGGATCCCACTCCATTTATTTACAATTTAATAAATAAAAACTCGAAAATGTTAAATAAATGGATAATGAGGTTTTTTTCAACAAAAGATTAAACCACATCTCTACATTAAAAATGAAAAAAAAAAAACTGACTGATCAAATATGGACAGAAGAAATGAAACTTTTCTTACAATTTCAACAAGATAAGAGTAGAATCAGTCTATCTGCTAAAGATACGAAATATTTAGAAAGACTAACCATTAAAGTTCATAAAAAGGTTGGTCCAGTTGAATGAAATGTTAAGTCAACTTAATCTTTTGAATATGATGTTTTAGAATTTCTACGAATTTGTTGTAATGTTTTTCCATTTCTGTATAATTAACACCCGACATTATCACTCTTTTATCAAAGATCATAAAACAGGTTTTGTTTGAATGGTTTTTCTTTATTGTTACCGGTTTCTCTAAAACATCTAAATTAAATGTTTCGTTCCTTTTCTTTATAACTATGTATTTGATCATTTCGATATCTTCGGAGAACATTTTAAGATTAACATATTGTTGACTAGTTTGACCATAATATGAAAGGTATTGTAAATCATTCAAAACATTGTTTAACTCGATTTTGTTTATAATATATGGAAACGAAAAAGAAACGTTTATCATAACATTGTTGAATAAAAAAATTGGAACAGTGTTATCTATTATTTTTGAATTAAAGATCAGGTTAAAACCTTTTTCTATTATAGAAATGTGAGCAAAAAGTATTAGAATTATCTCAACTGCATCATTTATGAACTTACATCCAGCCATTTTAAACTTTCCATTTCGAAACAGCATTACACTTATTCTTCTACTAATGTGAACATCAATTGTAACTTGATGAATGAAATCATTTCTTTTCTTAGAAGAATCTTTTTTATTTTTCTTCTTTATTCCTCTCCAATCACCTTTATAGTAAACATAAGAGATTGTTCCATTTGATAAAACCAGTTCCTTATGATCATTAGTTGATAGTTCTTCCTTTTTTATCATATATTCCAAACTTTGATTGTCAAAAAAATATTTTGTTATCAAATCCAAATCAAAAACAATGTTAGATTCAACACAAACAGTTGCAGTAGATATTTTCAAGTTTCTAAAATTTTCCATTAGAATGAGACATACTTACTGTAGCTACACAGAGCTAAAAGCGAGACGTTTGCTCCGAGGGTTCTGGGGGGAGGGGGGTACCCGAGCTCCGCTCTTCACTCTCTGCGTAGGTATACTTGCCGTAGGGTTGTCCGAGAGCTTCGCTCTCTGCCGTAGTCTGCGTAGGTATATTTTCCAGTTAAAGGTAATCTAAAATTAAAATGTTTACCAAGAAAAAGATCCAACAACTCTACAACAAAGATATACCAAAAGAAAGGGATGAATTGGAACTTATAAACAAGTTTTTGGTTGAAGCTTTGAAAATCAATCAAGATGTTTCGGTTAAAAAACTGTTAGACAAATCACAGAAAAAAATATTTTCAATCGTTGAAAATAAGAAAAAATATGTTCCTAAAACTGCTAATATTGAAGAATCGAAGAAAAAAGGAGGTTTTGATAAACCAGTAAAAATTTCAAAAGAACTACAAACTTTTCTTAAACTAGACAGTCCAGAAACTACTCGAAGAAATGTAACTTTAGCCCTTAATTCTTATGTGCACCTTAACAAAGAAAAAACCGATGAACATCATTCAACTTGGGAATATTTGAATCCAAACGATCGAGATCTTCGAGACCCAAAAGATAAAAGAGTTGTAAAACTAGAAAACGATAAGGATTTTGCTGAACTACTTAGATATGATGAGTACATCGAAAATGTTAAATTGGATAAAATATTTAAGGATCACAAACTAGAAAAATATAATCAAATGGTAGAAAGTGAACGAAAGAAAAAAAGTAAAAGGAAAGAAGATAACACAGAAGTAGAATTTATTGTAGACGATGTAAAATATTTTAACAGAGGTGGAAGGAAATATAAAGTTAAACATTTGGAAGACACTAATAAGCCTAAAGTACGATTGATTGAAACTGATACGACTATTCTACTTTGTACTCTACAAAAATTAATCACTGTTCATTTTGATAAAAAAGTTAAAATTGAACCAAAAGATTCTACTGAATGTGAACCTTGTCAATCAACTTTGACAGTATGAGCACAATTTATTTTTATGTATAAACTTAATCATTTGTAAATAAAATGACCAGAGTATATAAGAATCAAGTTGATTTAGAATTTTTATACGATTATAACTCAATTTATTCGAATTGTAAGAACATAGATTACAATTCTGAAGAATATGTAGTGAAAAACTATGAAAGGTATAAAAGTTTAAGATATGTTGATCTCGTAATGAGATTGTTAGAGTCTTATAGACTTCTCTTAAAATATTCTATCAGTTCGACTTCAAGTTTAATCTTTAATGTAACTAAAGATCAACAAAACCTTGTATCTTTTACAATCATTATGGAAGAATTGGAATATGAATTAGAAACCGAAAACATAATACCATCCAAATATTTGGATATATTTTATGACATCGATATTCCAACAACAATCGAAAATCTAGAGTCATCTATACTAATTTTGAAAGATTTAAAAGATCACTTACAAAATCAACCCGGATTATCAAATGTATCAAATCTCAAATTTGAATCTATTAAAAGGATGATAGGATTTTCTATATATAGTTTTCCTTTCTATTCAAATCCAACTGAAGCATCTGTTGAAGATTTGAAAAGAATACCGAAAAAAAATGTAAGGTTACATGAAATGTTAAAGTTTTTGTTGAACTATATCAAAAAATATACAATTGACGAAAAAAAAAAGGTAGATACAGATAATAAAGCAAAAAAAATATTAGAGTGGCATCCAAAAACTTTAAAACTGGATGAAATTCTTGTATCACGAAACATAAAACCAGACTCCGACAAGTATACCACTCCAACTCGATGTCAACCAGTGGATTTGGTTAAATTCAGTCGCGTTACATCTGATAAGCATTCTAAACCAGTTATAATTGAAACCGTTAAACCACCTTTCGTAAATATGAGCCAACAATGTAAAGACATTATGATAGAACAAGGATATAAATACGGAGGCATAGGAAAAGATTTAAAAGGTAAAACAGATACTTTTGCTATAATAAACAAAACATCTGAAAATATTAGTCTGTTTCCTATAGTAGATGGAACTGATGGAACGTTTACATTTAACAAGCTTGGATACTATTCAAGCAGCATAAAAAAACTTTTTAATATCGAAGATACAAAACAAGAACTAGAAGCGTTAGAAATGAAGAAAAAGAAAAAAGAAGAAATGGAGGATTTAATAGACACATTTAAACGATACAAACCAGTCGATATGAGCAGATTTGAAAAAAAGTGATCAAAATTTAGTTTCAATGTTATTTTTTTTTCTTAAGAAAATGTATTCTCAAAAATACTATGAGATCTTGAAAAAGCGTCAAGAACTACCAGTATGGAATTCAAAAAACGAATTCATGGAAAAACTAAACAATAATGAATGTTTAGTTTTTGTTGGTGAAACTGGTTCCGGTAAAACTACTCAGATACCTCAATGGTGTCTAGAATGGTCAAAAACCACAAGACTAGCGGGAAAGTCTTTAAAAGTAGTTTGTACTCAACCTCGTAGGGTTGCTGCCATGAGTATTGCAACCAGAGTATCAGAAGAAATGGACGTTAAACTAGGAGATGAAGTAGGTTATTCTATTCGTTTTGAAAATTGTACTTCAGATAAAACAGTTTTACAATTTTCAACTGATGGTATGATTCTTTTAGAATTGACAAACGATAAGATTTTGTCAAAATATTCTGTCATTATTATAGATGAGGCACATGAAAGAACATTATCTACAGATATTCTAATGGGAATGCTTAAAATGATATTAAAAATACGAACTGGAGATAATGGAATAAAAATAGTGATTATGTCGGCAACATTAGATAGCGAAAAGTTTATCAACTATTTCGATAAATGTCCGTTAATTGAAGTTCCTGGAAGACCTCATTCTATTGAGATTTTTTATGTTAAAAAACAAAACATCAAATATTTAGAAGAAGCTGTTTTAGCTGTAATTCAAACACATATTAACGAAGTTGAAGGAGATATATTATTGTTTCTTACTGGTCAAGAAGACATAGAAGAAGCATGTAAACGAATAGATGAAGAAAAAAAAAAATATTCTTGTAGAGAATTAACATGTATTCCTTTATATTCTGCTCTTTCTCCTAGTCGTCAAAGATTGATTTTTGAACCATCGCGAGGTCGGAAATGTATAGTGTCTACTAATATAGCTGAAACATCATTGACTATAGATGGTGTTATATATGTTATTGATGCTGGATATTCGAAACTAAACGTTTATAATCCAATACTTCGTATAGAATCTCTTTTAATAACACCGATTACTAAAGCATCAGCAAAACAGAGGGCCGGACGAGCTGGACGAACGAGTCCAGGGAAGGTGTTTCGTTTGTATACAGAAGATATTTATCATTCAGTATTACCAGACCAAAACATTCCAGAAATTCTTAGATCTAACATTTCTACAGTTGTAATGCAACTTAAAAAGTTTGGTATCGACGATCTGGTCCACTTTGATTTTATTGATCCACCTGCACCAGAATCTTTAATGCGAGCAATAGAATTGTTAAATTATTTAGGCGCAATAGATGATAATTGTAATCTGACTAGTGTTGGAAAAATGATGGTTGAGTTTCCTTTAGATCCCCAATTATCCAAAATGATAATTGCAAGTTGTGATTTGAAATGTTCAAATGAAATACTTTCTCTTGCTTCAATGTTATCAGTTCCTTCATGTTTTATTGGTTACAATGCTAAAGATAAGTTTGCACATAAAAGTGGAGACCATATTACTCTTCTTAACGTTTATCAGGCTTTTAAACTAAATCATGAAGATATTCGATGGTGTAATGAGTATTTTATAAGCTACAGAAGTCTTAAAAGTGTAGATGATGTACGAAGACAACTAGTTCAAATAATGATTAAACTCAATTTGAATCTGGTTTCTGCTCCAAATGGTGAGTATACAAACATAAAGAAAGCATTAGTTGCAGGATTTTTTACTCAAGTAGCCAATACTGTCAAAATCGATAAGTCAAGAGGTCATTATTTAACATTCAAAGACAACCAGATCGCATATGTTCATCCTTCATCAGTTTTAAATAGAAGCCCGAAATGGATAATTTATAACGAATACATTTTAACCACTCGTCAATATTTACGAACTGTTACAGAAATTGAGCCCGATTTACTTTTACAAGTTGAACCAAAGTATTTTAACAATATTTAATATGAAACCTAAAATGAACATGAGTTTTCAATAAGTTTCTAATTTATTAATTTTTTTTTGTAATTGTAACATTATTTCTTCTTTTATTGGTTTATAAAGGGTGTTATAATAACCGGTTAGTCTAAAAAAATTGTAATATAGGTCGTTTCCAACGTCTTCTTTTATTTTTTTTGCATCATGGCCTGCGAATAAACACGTCAATACTGATGTATATTCATCTATTGTTATTATTCTTTCTTCTTCAACTACTTTTTTGAAATTAAAAACGTTTTCAATGATATCTTCATCACTTTGAATATTTCTTATTTTTTTTGTTTTTTCAGATTTAGAAACTTTTAAAATGTTCTCATCTTTAAACTCTTTTTCTGATGACGAGGGAAACCCCTCGGGTTCCGCTCTTCGCTCCACTTCACTCTTCACATTCAAATCTTTGTAAATCAAATATTTTTTTATGTAAGGTGTGTTAAAATAGAACAATAAGAAGTTAGAATCGATGAATTTGTCTTCAGGTTTACATTTTATTAGTAACTTTTTACCTTTCAGATTCTCTTGATTTAATGAGCTTTTATCAAAATTCTCGATTAATATGACATTTTTGTTTACAATATCTTCCTCTGTAGCCGAATCTACTAACAACTTCAATAATTTTGAATCATTATTTTCCATATCATATTTTATCATATCCTTTATAAAATCTTCAATTGGTTTGTTAAAATCTGGAATAAATTCTCTTGGATACTTTTCAATATACTTTTTTATTGTTTGAGTATTGAAGTAGAATAACGTTGCTAGCTTAATAATGTGAGCATCGTTAATAGGAATCCATAAATATTTACCTTTAGGATCTTTTTTATCAATACTTTCAATAAGTTCAGTATTGTAAAAATCTTCAAGAGTCTTTATTTCGTCTATTTTTAACACATTGCTTTTCTTTTTACGTAATGAATCTTCGTATAACTTTTCATATTGTTCTCTGGTTTCTAATAAAAGAGTTAATAATCCATCCTTTTTATTTTTTTCTAAGCTTTCATACAATAACATTGTATCTTCAAGATCATTTTCAAACAATATTGGATTCTCATCATCAATTTTTTCGTACACTTGCGTAGACTCGAGTGATCCACTCTTTTTTTTGTTTTTACTTTTATCAAATTCATCTTCATCAACAATTGGTATAAATGTTTTTGAATCTTTTTTACTTGACTTCATTTTTTTTTGATTAATAAAATGCAAAGGAAAGAAAATTTTTCTATAGTACCAACAGAATTAACACCTTTTAATCATGTATCGGTTGCACCAATCTTTGCTGAAAGTAGACACATTAAACCACCATATTATGATATTTATGAAAATCGAGTAAGAAATGAAAAAAAATTATACACAGATAAAGATCAAGATCCTCGACATTTTCCTTTCAGTCAATACTTAACAGAAACAAATTTACTACCAGGAGATGAGTCAAGAGTAAAGTTGTTTTGTGATGGAAGGACAAGAGCTATGAATTATTACAATTCTAGTTGGATTAGAAATGATATTGAATTTCGAGAAGAGATGAGTAGGATATTGAAAAAGAAACTACAAAAAAGATTTAGACATGAATGCAACGATACTTTTTCACCTTATCAAAGTTTTTGAGAATCCATTTTTAGTTTAACATATTTTTTTTTTTTGTTTCTTTTATTTGAAAACCAACGTCTTATTTGTTTTTCATTTAAGTTTGTTTTTTTTATTAATTCTATCAATACCAGACTAGTTAGATACTTATTTATATTGAAACTAGATTGTAATTCTTTTTTTTGTTTTACAGTAAAAAGTGTTCTTCTTTCATTTTTTAAAAGAATTGTTGAGGCATACTTGCCGGAGGGTTGCCCGAGGGGCAACTGAGGGGCACCCGAGGGGTACCCGAGCTCCGCTCTTCGCTCTTCGCTCTCTACGTAGGCATACTTGCGTAAAAATGCGTTTTGTAATAAGTTGTAATAAGGTAATTGGATTTCTTTTAATGAAAAATCATTTAGTATTGAGTGGTATCCTACAAGATCGAATCCATTTTTAGAATAAAAAATAGAATTACCCGAATAGTATCCAGCCTTTTTAAGTTCTTCCATTGTATTCTGTTTCAAATATGATTAAAGTAAAACTAAATTTTCAATTGTAGTTCATTCTAAGTCCAGAATGTAATGGTTTAGAATATTTTGGTGACCCATCACAATTCATATGAGTGTTTTCGTCTGTACAAGCTTCTCTCGGATCTTTTTTTGCTTGATAGTTGTCAGAAAGATAAATATCATCACCTAGAAACATAACTGCATTTTTTTGATGAGCTGGTCCCATAGTAGTAGATATACAATCGTTTTTTTCCATTTTTAGTTTGTAAAAATTTAATTTCAAAAAGTATATTTTTTACGTAATCATGAATGAATCAGAAATCAACGAATTATGGAAAATAAACAAAACCATTTTTGAAATGTGTAATGATAGAAAGTATAAAGTAGAAAATAACAAACTAAATCAAGATCTTATTGAGTTTACTTCGTATTTTAAGAACAAATGTAACGGTAAAAGAGAAAACATCAGTTATTTGTTTAAGAAAATCAATTATACATACGCAGCCGGCAAGTATGATGTTGGAATATTAATATTGTTCAATTCGGATTTAGAGAACAAAATCAGTAAAGGAGAGATAGAACATTACAAAAAACAATTATCTAACGATCCTTCACTAGAAAAAATAATCATTGTCAGTAAAAATAAGATAACGCCTGCAGCAGAAGCTTCGATTAAAAATAGTAAGATACAAATTTTTTTAGATGAAGATTTGGTTTACAATGTAACAAAACCAGAACTAAATCCAAAGTTTTTCTTGTTAGACGACAATGAAAAGAAAGAATTGTTAGATAAGTATAACATAACGACTATTTTGTTGCCAAGAATGGTATATGACGATCCAATATGTAAATATTATGGTGCAGAACGAGGAGATATATTTAAAATAATAAGGGAATCTAAATCATCGGGAATCAGTATTTATTATAGGGTTGTTGTTTAAAGTTAAAGATTAAACGATGTGAAAAGTATAATGGAAGAAAACGATGCCGAAATCTTATTGTTTCCGAATAGTTTTGATCAAGCTGAAACTTTTACTCTATCAGAAGTTAGTTTTTTTTTGTTAAAAAAGGGATCAGATTCAAAAATGTTAGATTATGTTACAAGATTTGATAAAATAAAGAATATTGATAATGTTAAAGTGTTAAGAATTTTATTGGATGGGTTACAACTTCACAAGTTTGAAACTGTTCAGATGATAAACTTTTTACCAAATAGTTCTGAAGAATGTTTAATTCTTATTCCTTCATTAAAAAATAGATTTAAAGACGATAAGACAGAATTGAATAATCTGATTAAGACCGTACGTCTGTTATAGTTCCACCATGAGAAACTTGTGTTGGAGTATCAAAAAAAGCTTTTCCTGTTAGTCTATCATAACTTTTAGCAAGTGCTTCGCTAAACATTCCATCCAATCTAAGACTATCTCTATTGTATCTAGATCTTTGAATTATAGGAACATCTGGGTACATAACTATTGGTATATCACCTCTAAATGGATCAGCTTGTTGTTGAAGTAGGTCTTTTCTTATTACTCTAGGTGCATGGACTTGGAAACTATAAGAAATAGGATCAGCTACATCTACATCGTATGGAGTCACATTTGAAGATACGTTAGGTAATAAATCTGAATCAATTCGATCTAATCGATCTAAAGTTTTCTTTTCACTCCATGATTTGGTTAATGGAGCATAATTATTGTTTTCAAATCTTTCTGAATGAAAAGGGTTTGTATGATTCGTTTTTATGTATGGTTCTTTTGGCTTCAACAGATATCGTGCACCAAAATATATAAGAGAAGCAACAACAATGAATATTACGATTCCAATAATTAAACCGCTATATTCGGAAAAGAAATCCTTTGTTCCCATTTTATTTAGAGTATTATTTATTTGGAACGTTTTTATCATTTTGATGATTTAATATAGGATACTGAAATTCATCTTTGGGGGAAAGTAATACTACTGTTAACGTTGATTCCAATTACAACTATTGCAATTACACAGATAGCTACATTATGTTCTTTTAAAAAATCTAAAAATAAAATCAAACATTTCTTATGATTAATTCATTTTAAATCAATTATGTAAAATAAATGGCTGAAAAGAAATTTAATGATACAATTCTAATATTTTCTGAACTAAAAACAGTTTTATATTCAATAGTAGAAAGTTATAGAAAGTTGATACACATTGCACAAAATGATAACACAAAGTTGGAGAAACTGTGTAAACTGACTTCTGCTATGGTAGATGAAAAAGGAAAACTCGTTTATACTCAAAAAATGTTATCAAACGTTTCAGATAAGATAATATCAAAAAGTATAAAAGAATCAGAGTATTTTATGGTTTTCTTTTATAATGTTGACGTATTTATCAATTTTTTAACAAGTTTAAAAAGTATCAAAAGCATAATCAACTACAATAATCCTACATTAATGATCATTATTGAAACTTGGTTAGGAGACAGATACAATGTTAAAAAGGATGAAGCATTGAAAATATTGATTAAGGAACTAAGAAATGAACAAATGAATATTACAAAACATGTTTCCAGAGAATTATACAGCGATTTGTCAGAGGAGCATTTAAAAATAGAGGAATATAATGACCGTGAGGAATATAATGATCATGAGGACACTGAGTTGTAAAAAAAATTTATCTTCTTCTTTACATATTTGATTGTTTAAAGGAAATGGATTATCTTATCTATAGAAAGAAAAAATATATCAGTGGGATTCAATATGAATCTTTAGACCCTCGAGGCAGCGGCACTCTGCCTAAAAAGAATCCCAAAGGGATTCAATGGAAACCTGAACTATTATTTGTAAACTTGAAAGACGAAATCGAAACAGTTGAAGAACTTTTGAAAAAGGTTGATTTGTTATTAGTTGTTGAAGATGAGTTTTTGTGCAGCATGGTTAAGTTTTTGAATCTAACAAACGAAAACAGTGAAAAGAATAAAAATATAATTAAAGCTGTCTGGTTATATATTAGAGAAAACGAGGAATCTTTAAACATTATTGATGTTGTAAACGATTTGGAAACAGTTAAAAAAGATAAAAAAGCTTTATATATAGAGACTATACTCGACTTTCATGTTCCAAGAGTAAACAATATCTTGAAAACATTAGCATATTCTAGATTATTAGAGGATGTTAGAGATATTAAAGATTTAAAGATAAAATACATCAATGACGTCATTAATCACAAATACCCAGAAGAAATAATTGATGATCGCTTTGAAGATATAAAGGCTACAAGAATAATAATAAAAGAAAGTGAATGTAGGATTCTTATATTGACTAAGATAAAACCTAAAATAATGTTTTTTAGAGAGATTAAATCCATAAAAATAAGACTTTCTAAATTTGATTCAAAACATACAGAAACCATGCAATATAAAATTTTAAACTTCAACATTGTAGATTTGAAACAAAACTTATATAGAAACGATTCAGTTTACTCTAATGTAAAGGATTCTATGAATAATGGCGACATTTATATAAAAAGTTTTTTAGGTGGGGAGGGTGTTGTCAATATCTCCGTAAAAGAGTATTTTACGGAGATATTCTTTCAAGACAGTGAATGGAACTATGATGAACAAAAAGAAATAGTTACTCAATTGTTTGAAAATTTCATTATATTAGGATGTAGAAAAATACATATTAGAGTTGATTTTTCTTCAAAATCTAAAATAAATGTAGGAGACATATTTATAATCTTGGATTTAATAACGTCGGGTGATAATAGTCATCACTTTTACATGAACGAACTAAAAAATGTTACATTTTCATACGACGAGGCTCAAAATAAAAAGAAAAAAGAATTAGAACCTAAAATTGATATATCTGTTGGCAAAACATCATTTTATATTTACAATATCAAAGTAAACATAATAAAATCGATAGATAATATCGTTTTTAGAATTGAAAAACCGTTAAATTCAACAATTCATCTAGAATTTATACAAAACGTTTTAAACGAACTAATAACCAACTATGATATCAAGTACAACGATATAAAATTGTTCTATAAGTCATTATTAACTACTAAACTTGTACCTAAAGTCGATATGAAGAAGGTTAAGATTCAAAAAACTAAACAATTAATAAGTAAACTTAGAGAATCTGACACAAGATTTGATGTACAAAGTTATACAAACCGATGTCAAAAGATTAAACAACCTCACGTATCAGACAGTCTAGATGAATTCAAAGATCAAATAAAAAAAGATTTAATAGAGAAAAAAAACTTTTGGAGAAAAAAATTAGAACTAAAAGATGATCAAGAGTTAAGCATAACAACATTTCTTGATCATCCAAAGTTTCAATTAGAAATGCTTTATTGGAAGTTTCCTGATACAGACAAAATATATCATTGTATCCCTAGAGACAATCCAAATGAAGGATATTTTTATCCCTCATCATCTAATGATATAGATCTTCCTTGTTGTAACAAAATATATAGAGCAGAAGTAAAAACAGATAAAAATGTTATAAAGGCGAATCACATCTTTGCAGCAGAAAAACTATTAAAAGACAATAGAAAAGGTCATCTTCCAGAGTTTTTAGCAGGATTGGATAGTAAAGATCTTTATAACAGAGAAAAGTTTAGTTTTCCATATTTTAAGAACATTTTGTTACAATCAGAAAGAAACTATGGTGCTACAGATGTAACTATTAAAGACATTATGTTTAAAAACAAAGATTACTTGAATATAAAAACAAAAGATCAAATAGATAAAATTATTGAATGGATTGATGAAGATAGTTCAAAAATAGATGATTATATTAGATTTATAACCTTTTTGATAGGAAAGAATATTATTATGTTTAAGTTCAAAAGGGAATTCAATTCAAATGTAATCGAATACGAATCAAGTTTGATGCTTTTTGAAAAAAGTATAATTGTTATCTCTTATGATGAGGATGATGAAAAATCTTATGAAGTACTAATTCCAAAAAGTGGAGTCACTACTTATGTACAAGATAAAAACACTAGTATATACACTTTTGCACAAATGGTTGAAGATTTAAAGAAGAGATATCAAATTACATTTGTTTAACCTTTGAAAAGAAGATAAAATGAACGAATATTCACAAACCAATCTTGTTGAAATGTATAATAAGATAAAACCAATTTTTTGTTGTTCTAACAATCCAGATAGTAACTTCCCTAAAAAAAATGATGAATCAGATGTTTCTTTTCCTTTGAGTATCGTTTCAAGACCAGATAATAGACTTGAAGATTCTATTCAAAACATAAATGATTTCTCAACAGAAATGTGTTTTTCATCACCTTTAGGTTATTATATCGAGATTCATGGAACAGATGAATTATTAAGAAGAGGATATTTTTTACCACAACCAAAAATCATTCAACCTAAAGACTCTTCTATTATCAAAATCAAGCTTTACAAATATCAAGACGTTGAGGATTTAACATTGCCATTTCATTCAGGTTTAAGTTTTATTCTAAAGAATTGTAACTATGCTCATCTAAAGAAACAAAAAATCGATTCTACCGAAGAACATACACAAACGATATCAGATCATAAAAACTTCAAATTTAAAAACCAACAAAAAAATAGTAATAGCTTTTTCGGATGATCATGGTTTAGGTTAGATTCTTCCTAAAACATAAATCATCGATTCACGTTTAGTTTTTAGTTTTATTTCATCTTTTTTCATCTTATAATCGCCAAATCGTTTACGAATGAGTATTATCGGATTATCTAAGTTTTTATAGTCTGATATTATCTCATCACACAAATCTCCTACACAACCTGATAAAAAAATAATAATCTGTTGATTTTTATCTTTAGGCTTGACGAATGTATATAATGTTTTTATTTTTGTGTTATACTTTTTACACTCAAACTTAAAATTCTCTGACAATTTAGGATCTGCTAATATATTGAGAGTCTTGTAATCAGAGTTCACGATATTGATTAACGATTCAAAGATTAAAAACTGATCTCTATTAGATCCAATACAGATTCCATACACCATTGCACCTTTTTCTATATAATCTGTATCAAAATTGTATAATTTTAAAAATCTTTCTTTCCATGGTAAAAATGATGGAATTATCTGTTTCAATTGTAAACATTGAATAGGTGGTAATCCTTTTATAGACTTAAACTTGTAAGACATTCTTTTCTTGAACAGCTTTATAGATTGTTTAAACATAAAAAGGATCAATTTGGTAAAATATTTAAACAAAACTTCAGAATCTAGAGTGTATTTATGAAACTTGTTCATGAGTCTTACTAAACATTTGTATATTCTATTCCAATTTTGATAAGATTTTTCTTTTTGTGTAAGTAATAGTTTTTTTATAGTTATGAAAGAATTTTTGGGCAAATCTTCTATACCGTAATCAATTGATAAGTAACTCTTTGGATAATCTTTTATCATTTCTAACAATGATGACTTGTTTAGATTTACTCCAATATAGATTTCTAATTTATCCCATTTTATTGGAATACTTACAGAACATTGAATCCCGAAGGGATTCTTTTTAGAAGAGCGAAGCTCTTCACATTGAATATAAAGTTTCAAAAGACGATTAACTTCTTTTATATCTCTTTTATGCTTTTTTTTTAGATATACATTCATTTCACTAGTTGAAAACTTATTATATCGTATATCGTATAACAACTTTTGAAATTTTGACTCGTTGTTAAATATTTCATCCCAATCTATTTTTTTATTCATCAAATTTCTTATAGACAAAAAAAATCACTAATAAATTGTTTATACCTACGTAGAGCGGAGCAGAACCCGAAGGGTTCCCCGGGAACCCTCGGGTACCGAATTTTTTTTTTGCTAATATATTACAAGAAAACAAATAATAAAACACCAGAAGTCACTAAAATCAATAATGCTATTAGAATTAATGCTTTAGTCGAATTTGTAATCGATAAAGATGGTGCAGAAACATTTTGTGTTTGTGTTCCGGGAGCTCCACATCTTTGGGTTATTGTCACATCATTCAATGATACTTTACCTCCAGCTTGAATGTTTAAAGCGGTAGAACAGTCTACTATCTGACACCCACCACCTAAAGCTCTAGTCATAGGAGTTGTTTGGTATCCTCCGTTTATACATTTTCTATCATTACACAACGGATTATAGTTAGCAGCTGTTAAAGGGGAGTTTATACAAGAACAATAAGGGTGATCCTTGTTTTCAGAACAAAACAAATCAAACGCTTGATCACATTTACCCATTCCATCAGCACTCATACACCATTCCAAACATTTTGGGTCAGATATGTCTTGACCACAATTATCCTTCATAAACTTAGAACAGTTTCCACCTGAACCACACCTATCCAGACATGCTTGAAAATAATCCTCTGGATTAGCAACACTAAACATCTTTGGATCATTACATATTCCATCTTTAGTATTATTCAAAATTATAGATAAAACACCACCAGACGGCCTTGATGAAGTACCATCTCTCATTTGTAGATTTATTCCAGATGTTTGTCTGACATCCCACATACTTGCTGCTGAACATGTATCATGTTTAAAACAATCTAATAATCCTTTTTTCAATTTCTCTCTTACGTTATCAGCGCTGACAGAATTAGGAGGAACATCTGCAGAGTATAAATAATTACCAGTAGGTACCATATGCCAACCTAAAGTATAAAAATAAGGTATATCCCATATATTTCCAGCCATTTGATAACTCTTTTTAAACTTAAAATTATTTTTCATCAAATAAATGAGTTATGTTGACATATATAATAACAGAGTAACGTGGGGAAACCGAAGATACTCAATTCTCTATCCATTTGGATACAATTTAAACAATCCTTACTTAAACTGTGGAGATGGAAACTGTTATGATGTCAACGGAGAACTATTGAACCAAGTAATAGCTAGAAAGCATTTAATGTTAAGAATGTTTCCAAGAACACCTTTTGAATATAATTTACCATTTAGATCACCAGTAACATTTGGTTCTTTTTTTAGGGGTATAAACAAATCTTTACAAAGAAGAATTCCTTATTCTACTTATGATACGAGAGATTTAAATACTTATTACCAAAGATGTGGAGATGGAAACTGTCCATCATTTGAAATTTGGAAACAAAGATATCGAAACTTTGTAATGTTAATGAGAAATAGAAACATATTTAACGGGCTTAAAAGGAGTGGAAGTGGTACTTACGAGTTAAAATTGTCAAGTTCCAAAAGAAAACGAAGTTCCAAAAGAAAACGAAGTTCCAAAAGAAAACGAAGTTCCAAAAGAAAACGAAGTTCCAGAAAATAAAAAAAAATAAAATCTACTCTAAACACAGCACAACACACTATTCGAGGGGTTTATATCTACTCTCCGAATTGGAGGTACATCAAGTATCTTTTGTCGGTATAGTTTCCATAGAAATCTTCCTCGGCTCTTTTGAAAGCGGCTTCCATATTACGAAGGTGGTTTTCCATATAAGCGAGGTCCTCGACAATTTTGAAACGTATTGCTTCATAAGTTTCGATGGCTTCCATATGTTCATCTAGTTTCGTGTTGAAACTGATGATCTGGGCAGTTTTGAATCTCTCGATTTTCTTTTTATCCGCAAACTCGGAGAAGTTTTCCAGCTCGATTTTGTCCTGCTTTTTTTGATCTTTCCAAAACCAGTCAAAACTTTTTGGTTTTGAGTTCAAATGATTTTGAAGATCGATCTCCAATTTGGTGACATAGTCTTTCACTTTCACGATGGATTCCATGTGAAACCTGAGGTTTCTAAAAAGAAGAGCGAAGAGCGAAGCGGGATATACTGAATTTGAAGAAATTAAAAATAAATTTTGATAAAAACTGATCAATTATGGTTCGCGATTCATTGAATTCCAAAGGCCTCCCCTCGACGAGGAGTAACCTTTAGTCTGGGCAGCGTGTCGCTGCCTACTCCGACGAGGGAGCTCTTCGCTCTTCACATTAGGAGAAATTCATGATTAAATCTTATTTTCGTTTATAATCGTCAAAACTATCATATTGATCTGTTCTATGAAACTTTTCTTTTTTTAGAAGAGCAAGGAGTTTGCTCCGAGCTTCGCTCTCGCTCTTCGCATTAAAGAACGGATCGCTACAAGAATTGAAATACTTGTTAGAATATAATCCGTAATCAGGTCCATTTTCCGGATTAAAGATCACAATGTTTTTATTTGTTTCCTCCATATTTATGTAAGGACGTAGTTTTCTAACTATTTTAAAGTTTTTATCGAATTCAAATTCCATTTCTTATTTAAAACTTTTAAGATGCAATTCTTAAATAAGATACTACAGAATTGTTTTCTATTCTGCTAAAACAAACTATTTCACCTTTTTTAATGTCTAAGTACCTTCGTATATTGTCTTCGGGTTTAAGTTTAGGAAACATTTTTACATTTTTATAGAACAAAACCATTTCATTTACCTCATCTTCATTTAATATCCTTATTTTTGATGGAATTAAATCATTATCGAAAATATTGTACTGTAATTCATCGATAGAAAGAAATTCTATTTTGATGTTTTGAAACTCATCCATATATAATTTAGCATTGTTATCAGAACCTGGTGATTTGGATTTATATATGATTATTATGTTTTTCGTAGCGAATTGTTTTTGAAACTTCAAAGACTCTGTTATTTTTTTTAGATTTTTAACTCCCAAACACGTAATCCAATATATTATTGTTACATTTGATTCTGATTCTAGTCTCATATATGAGGAACTCGTGTACCCTCCTCGAACATTCGTATTTTTATCTTCAGGTTGCTTTAATATATGAACATTTTTATCTTTATAAACATATTTTCTCATTTCTCCTCTTAGTTTACAATATTCAAGAATATTTTTTTTACTTTTATTTACAAGAAGATCGTTATTCATGTTTTGGATTTTTATATCGGGTTGGTTAAAATAAAATTTATTTTTTTTAATTCCTACGCATACAACAAAATGTCGACAGAGTTTGCGTTTCATATTGAGTCTAAAGAAATATATTGGGGACAATTTGATACTATTTTAGAAGGAGTAGGGTATTCAACTAAATGTGATAACGATGTTATGAAAGCTCCTAAAAGTATTGGATCAACTCATTATCAAGTTGTACATCAATATAAATGTAGAGCAAAAAATGGTAAATGGATAAAACAAGTTATCAATTTTAATGACGATAGTTTAGGAATATCAGATGTAGATTTTGTTGTAGTATGTCATGAAACAGTTAATCCACTTGAAATCATAAAAGAATCTTTAGAAACGACTTTTTCAGATGAACCTGATTATACTAAGGATTGTAGATATATTAACAGATACGATTGGGGCTATATTACTAGAACACATTTTGATAGGTATAAAATGTTTGCAACCAGTTTTATGATGGTTGACAAGATTTGGGCAGATTATGTATACAAATTTTTAACCGATCCATTATTTGAAGTTTCTGAGAGTTTCAATGTGAATCCCGAAGGGATTCTAAAAATAAGAGCGAAGCTCGAGGGGGGGTCTCCGAGTTTCAATGAAAAGTTGAATAAATGTTTAGCCAAACTAAAAACAAAAAAAAAAGTAGACGATGATGAGTTGGAAAAAATATTCGATAATGGAAAAGTTTTGGAAGATTCTCTAAAAACTTATGGAATATTTGATCATACTTTTAAAGAATATGATTGGATTTATGGGAAAATGTTGTTTGAAAAAGAAACGAAAGATTTAAAAGCATTTGTAATCACTAATGAAGGAGACACTTGAAAACAAAATTAACAATTTTGATTTTTTTTCTATTTAAAATGGAAGAGACCAAATGTATGATAAACGGTTTTCCTAAATGTGGTACTTCTGAATACTGTTATTCTGATACTGGTGATTGTTTTTCAACATCTGATAACGGTGACCCAAATGAATATGATAGCAATATACATCTTATAGACAGAAATATAAAGTTATTTGGATCAGATCTGATAACTTTTATGAACAATAGACTCTCTTTGTATAATATGGGACCTGGTAATGAAATGAATTATTTATACACTCAAGGAATGTTAGAAGGATTAAAAAAAGATGAATTAATAGATATAGCTGAAGATTATGTTACATTTAATGTTAGCAAATATACTAAAACTGAAATAATTAACATTATACTTTCAACAATGGTAGAAATCGATTTTCTGTGTAATATAAGAGGAGATATAATGTGTAATAGAGAAAGTTCTTATCTACCTCAAGAAAGTATAAAAAAATTACCTAGAGGTAAAACTAGAGAAGATAATGATGATGAAGAGGTTACGAGAGGAGGAAAGACATTATTTGATGTTGCTCATCAATCAGAAGAATCTGAATCTTCAGGAAAACGAGATATGGCATTTTTATGTGCTCAGGGTGCTCAAGGTGCTCAAGGTGCTCAAGAAGTTGTAAGGAGAAGTGATGAACAAGACAAATTGAAAAAGGAATTAGAAGAAGAAAAGAAAAAGTTAGAAACTATGGTAGAAAAGGTAAAAGAAATAAAGGAATTGCAAAATAAACCTCTAGAAAAATCACGCATAGATCATACTGTGCCAAAAATAAAAGAAAAAATAGACAACATTAAAAAGGAAAAAGAAGCGTTTATGGAACAAATAAGTGATCTATATGTTTCATATATAGATGCAAGTAAAGATGTGAAAGATAAAAAAGAAATATGGCAAAAAATTATGAATTTTTACCTTATAGAAAAAGATTACGAAACTTCATTGGAAAGGTATAAAAAACTTAGTATGGATTTAATGGATAATAAAAGTGAAAACGAGAGCTTATCAAAAGTTGATGGTACTATTATTACTTTGAATGGAGTAATAAAAACGTATAAAGACAAAATTGAATATGATCAAAAAGCAATCCAAATGATTTCAAATGAAAAACAAATCTATAGTTATTCGAGTATGGAGAAATTTAATAAGGATGATGGATACGTAAATATGATTTATTCTGGCATTGCTACTGCTAGTATTGTTGGTAGTATGATTATAGCGGCAGCAGGTATTGTTGCTGCTTATCGCGCTTTAACTGGTGGTGGTGTTGGTGTTGGTGTTGATGACATTACAGCTGATATTGATGCTGAACCAATAATAGCTGCAGCAGGGACAGCGGGGTCAGCTGCAATGGCTGCAGCAACAAAAATGGGATCAGCTGCAATAGCTGCAGCAACAAAAATAGTTCCATCTCTAGCAGCTGCAGCAACAAAAATGGCACCATCTGTACAAGCGTTTACTGAAGGTGCAATTAATGCGGCATCTTCAACTATGATACTACCAGTAGTTGTTGCTGCCGGTGCTATGGGTATGGCTGATATGTCTGAAAATATTGATGACCTAACGAAACTAAGTACAATAAACAAAGCTATTAGAATTGTACTGATCCAAATATTAGAGAATAGATTAGAAGGAGTAGTAGATTCGGGAAAAGAAAACAAAGAAATGAACGAATATATTGAGATAATGAACAAATTGGAAAAATCATTATATAAAATGGATCTTACCATGGTTAAAAACGATCTTAGTAAAGATAGAAAGAAAGAATTATCTAAAATTTACAATAATGATATTGTATACTTTACTGATAGGATAGGAGAAAACCAAATATATTTGAAATCAAGTATAGATTTTAAAGAAACTGTAATCAAATTAATGTCTTCAGAAATCGAGAAAAATGAAAGAGTTGAAGAGTTGAGAAAACAGTTAGATGAAATGGTAATGTCAAAATAAAATTTATATTTAAAACGGTTTAAAAACAGATTTAATCAGATAAAATGATAACTGATTTACCTTTAGAAGTACAGGAAAAGATTTTTACAATATTAGACGTAAAAAATTTTTATAAATGCAGATTGTTATCAAAAAACATTAATAGTTTGATATTGAACGTATCTCCTATTAATATACCGTTATATGATAAAGTTTATTCCAAAATACAAAATTCAAATAACTTTTTCAAGATTATAGTATATAAGGATGAAATATGTAACAGATGTTCATACCTTGACGGTAAAATAAACTGGCTCAAATATCCTACAACTTGTACATGTAAAATTATATTTGAAAGGACTATTATGTATAAAAATCAAAAAGATTTAAAAAGGTTTTCATATTTTTACACAATCTTGAAATGTCTAAGGTATTCGTTAAAAAAGTTGTTAGTTAATAGTTTGAATAAATTGGTGATCAACTTTATAAGAAACAATTTCATAAACTTAGAAGTTCTTACAGTTGATTCTATATTTGGAAACGAATGTTCAATGAAAGAAGTTTCAATATTATCAAAAAATGTAAACTTTTCAGTTTTTAAGTTAAAAGAAAAAGATTATTGGATAAAAAAGCTTAAAAAGGCTAACATTGATATAGGAAGTTTTAATAACATAAAATTGGTCCAAACACTTTTATGAACAAATGAATAAAGTTTTTTTTTTTAATGACAATTCGTTTATAAATGTTTAAAACAATCGTTTTATCTGCTGGAGCAGAGAAAGGAGTTGGTATGCTAGGTATCTTACATCGTTTAATCGTGAATAAAAAAATATCTCTAACCCAAATTGATAATTTTGTTGGGAGTAGTGTTGGAGCAGTAATATGTGCTCTTTTAACAATAAACAAGACTCCTATTGATATATTGTTTGATATAGTAAAACTTCTACCAATGTCTTGTTCAAAAGAGAAAAACAAGATTTACTCGTTATTAGAGAATCATTTTAAAAACTTAACATTCTTAGACTTATTCAATTCTACAAAAAAAAATCTTGTTATAACTAGTTTTAACATTTTAGAAAGGAAATCAGAGTTTTATTCTTATAAAGTTTCACCAAATAAAAATGTTTTTGAAGCATTGAAGGAAACCATTTCAATTCCTTTTTGTATGGAGGAATCATTCAATCAATCTTCTCTAGATGGATCACTATGTACACCATTTCCAATAAAACATTGTAAGAATGAGAATTATGGTAAAATATTTGGAATATACACATATCCTGCATATGATAACATATTTCAAATTAGAAATGTTTATGACGATATCAATGTAATGTTTTTAAGTTTGTTTAATTTGATATTGAGTTATGAGATAGCATTCTCAGATAAAGAGGATTATTTGATTGAATTGAAATATGAAGCCAAATATGAAAGATACTTTTTAGATTTTGAAACAGCGTTTAATTTATTTTTTTTAGATACTACTCAAATATAAAGCATTAGATTCAATAAATCCTCGAAACTTTATCTCGTGACTTTAAAGATAAAAGTTGTTAATGACTACAAATCTTGACATTGAGAAGATAGAAATGAAAAATAATAAGTACAGATGGACAATGTTGTTTATTTTAAGTGACCCGAAGAGCTAAAAGCGAGGGGCACCCGAGCTCCGCTCTTCGCTCTTCATTCTTCTTTTAGAGTTTTATAATTGTCGTTTACTTATTAAAAAGTCAATTAACTTATCATTATTTTTATATTTAGTTACTAATTTGTGAATTATAGATTCTTTTCTATAATCTATATAACCAATATCAGCACCATTATCAATTAATACGTCTAAAAATTTTATTTTTAGATCTTTTTCAATATTTGAACAGAATATTAAATTATAAATGATAGAACCACCATTGTTCACATAATTAACGTTTGCACCATATTCAATTAATAATTTCACTATTTTTAAATCGTTTATCGTTAAATATCTTCGTAAAAGAGTATTTAAAGGTGAATCATTGTTTAATAATTTATTAATATGATCAACTTTAGCTCCATTTTCTAGTAAACATCTAATTATTCGTATAGAAGTTTTTTTATTTTTTAAAACTGTTTGAAGAACAGAGTTACCTTCTCTATCAATATGATTCACATTTAATCCTTTATCTATCAAAAGTTTATATATTTTTATAGATGATATAACACTATCCTTCATAAGTAAAGATCTTTTTCTTAAATCTAATTCATCAATATTAGCACCTTTTTTGATTAAATATAAAAATAAATCTTCAATATATTTGTTTTCAAACTCTAAACCAAATAATGGATTCGGCGAATCTGGACGAAAAGTATCTGTAAACTCAGAATTGTTTATATCGTTCAAATTGATACCCATTGATGGTGTTTGTATATATTCAAGGGTTTTATATTTAGCAAGTAGTTTAAAAAGGTTAATTGAATCTACATCCTTTTTTAAAACTTTATCATATGAAATGAATAAAGTTTTAGGATCCATAAAAATGATAGATTTATCTATTTTACGTTCTTTAGATCTCTGAAGAAAGTGTGGTCTGTTTATACTACAAGTTTGTTCTGAATTAATACCTAAAATAATTGAATGTATATCAAAAGTATAATTCATTCCTAATATACCAACATTAAAACATTTTATTATTTTATCGTTTTTAAATAAATTATTGAAATTTTTACACACTTCTAACATATTCATATAACTTGAAACATCTAAAAACTTAGACAAATACAATAGACAATCATCAGTTAATTGTAACATGCTATAATTAGGTTAATTCAAAAACGTTACACAATATTTTCAATTCGTATCAATAAAATTTATTTTTTTAAATTTTATAATGAATAGTTGAAATGCGAAAAGCAATGGAAAATCATGATGAAATCGTTCAGCTGTTACACGAAAACTGTTATGTCTTTCGAAATGTTTACGAGAACAATGTTAAAAAGCTAAACATTATAAAAAAAAAGATATTAGACGTTCAAACAGAACGGAGAAACTATTATGCAGTTGCACGATGTTCAGGGTTACAATACGACTATTATCATAAAACTCTGAAAATGAAAACAGAATTGAAAGAATATCAAAAGGAAAAAGAAAATCTTGAAAGATTATGTGATATAAATGGAAACGATTTATACAAAGCCTATCAGAAATTAGATTCAATTGATCCACTTATAGTTTCTGGAGAAACTTTACGTTTCATTTAACCTTCAGTATCGTATCGCTCCTAAAATGTGAATCCCTTTGGGATTCAATGAGTGATCCTATACAAAATATATTGGTATCAACCCTACATCCCATAATTTTAACCAATATTTCACTATCTTTTTCAATAATTTTAGATTCTGAGTCTGAGATATATTTTTTAGGAATAAAACATGTTACCATCCCAATCTCACAAAAAATACCAACCTTGGTTACTTGACTAACTACAGCATTTAATACTTCTCCATTGAAAATTGTAAACACAATAGCTTTATACTTGACTAAATAGTTAATTGTACCTCCAATTTGTATTACTCCGTTATCAATACTATCAATCGTAGTCACAATTATTATAAAACCATACTTTTCATTACAAGTTCCTACTATTTCCGATGACAGTTTGTTTTTAACTGTTTCTAATACATTTGGTCCTAAATCTTTAGGATGAACAAATACATTATATTCTAAAGAAATGTGATAAAACATTTTTAAATGGATAGAATGCTAAAGACGAATTCAAAATTTATTTTTTTTTGATTATGATATTTGAATACCTAAACCCGCAAGTATGCTTCCATACTTTTCTGATCGTGAAGAAATTGTTGGCAGATCTATTTTCTTCAGAAACAATGAAGAAATCAAATCAATCGAAACTCTTTTAGCTACATCAAGAATAATTGGATGTGTAAAAACCCAAATGATCACCGTATCAGAAGATATGAATAGATTAGACGAACTTGAAAAGTTTACCATTGGTGTAAACATATCAGGGATCAATAAATGTCAATTTGTAATCATTTGTGATTTTTATGAGGACACGAGTTTAAACGAGTGCACCCTCGAACTTATTGGAAATGAAAAATGGAGTTTGAATAGTTTTAACGAAAATGTTGTAAAAATACTTTTTATAAGCGTTCTTACCCGAACTAATAACGAAACGTATCAGAATTCGTTAGTCAAACTACGACAGTTTACTCGTCATATAGGCAATACAATTGTAGTAGTAATGAGATGTTCTGAAGAACAAGAAAGAATCGGGTTCTGTGATGTTTTATCATCAGTTTATACGAAGTTTTACAAACACAAAGATGCAGATCTTATATCTATGAACACTGAAATAAGAGGATTAATACATAAAAAAAATAAAGCGGCTAATCGAGAGTGTAATATTAAACTTTGGGACTCATTTAAAACTAAACTGATTTTCAAACCCAAAAAGGTTTTAACCATGTTGTAATCATTCTTCAGATTTTATCAATGAAGGAACATAATTATACGTTTCTTCATCGTCTTCGCTCTTCACATTTAAACTCGGACTTCGTTCCCTTTCAGGTTTCACATTGAATCCCAAAGCTTTACTTTTCACATCATATGTGTTTGGTTCTTCTAAAAAATGTTCATCTTCTTGAATTGTTTCTAGTTTTAAAGTTTTTTTTGTCTTTTTATCTTCCGTTCTTGTAATAGGAGTTTTTAATTTTTCATTATCCATTACCAAATCAAAAGATCCAGTTCCACATCTAGCTAGTTTACCTAACATAATGCTTTCTGAAACACCTAATATCTTATCACAATCTGAATGTGTTGCAGCGTCTACTAAAACATCTAGCGTCTCTTCAAAAGAAGCTTTTAATAATGGTCCAACTTCTTGTTTATTGATACCGTGACGATTAATAGACATTATTTTACCGTTAAATGTCATCACATTACACAATAGGTTCAAATGTCTAGCGTTTACATAAGTTCCATCAAAACTTATAACTTTGTCCAATTCAATTTCTAAACTTTTTTTACAAGCTTCAACACCGAATACATTTAAAATCTCTATTACATGATTAGAAGTAGTTCTTAATATATCAACTCCATCTACTTTCAATATTTTTTTTAGTGCCAATCCATCTGTTTCAAATATATATTCATCATCTATAGCTTTAAATTCACCGTTTTTATCAATACAAATCTTTCTTTTATCACTTTCTGGTTTATACATGTAAACTTTAGATATTTCTGATATTCCTTTTACAGTTAGTGTATTCAGTTGAATCTTAATATTCTTTAAAAATGCTTTATCATTGATCATTGGTTCCTTTTTTGTCAAATTTAAAGATATTGTATATCCTTCAACTTTTACATCAAATGGAAAAATTTCTGTAAGATGATTTCGTATACTTTTTTCTACGTTTTCCATTTTAATGTTTCTACTGTTCATAATTTCTGAATTCAAATACAGCTTTAGAATAATATTTTCACCTTTATTGTCATCATATTCATGTTTTGAAACTATTTGATGAAGTGTTGTTTTTTCTATATTATATAGAATTTCCTTTACCTTATCAAAATTGTTAGCAATTGATTCAACAAAATATATTGTATTACTTGGTGTTTTAAGCTTTTTACTCACATTTATTATTTCTTTTAGTCTAGGTATACCTAGAGTGACGTTTTTTGAAGATACACCGGCATAATGAAATGTATTTAGAGTCATTTGTGTTGCAGGTTCACCTAACGATAAGGCTGCCAAAGGTCCGACCATTTCTCCAGGATTAACAATAGATTTGAAAAACTTTGTTTGAATGTTTCTAATTATCTGGAAAAATGAGTTTCTATTTAATTTATGAATGTCAATAACTTGTCTACAACATAGTTTTGATCTAATTAATATGTTAATCAATAGTGTGGCATTGAATTGAACTAGCTTTGATATTTTTTCTTTACCGTTATCAATTATTAATCTATTAGATAATTCTTTTACTTCACGAATGATTTCTAATGGTTCTAATGGACATTCGTTTTTAGAAGTGGGAAACTTTATTTTTGCATCATCTATTAACCTTTCAATGTTGCAAGGCAAAACTACGTGAGAAACATCGTTTGGGAAGATAAACATTCTTAATACTTTTCTGTCTACTTTCAAAGTTTCCCATTCTTCATCTAATTCTTTACAATTTTTATCGTTTTTAAATCTAAAATTGAATTCAAATTGTAAGTTAGATACTTTAAGTGTTGGTAAATCTTGAAACTCTAAAAAACATCCATCTAATCCATCATCTCCATATATAAACTGAATTATTTGATTTAAAGAGTTTCTAACTGTTCCATCATATCTAACCATACAAGTTTCCATCGATTTGATTAATCTTCTTTGAATATATCCAGAATCAGCAGTTTTTACTGCTGTATCTATAATACCTTCTCTTCCTCCCATAGCATGAAAAAAGAACTCAGTTGGAGATAATCCAGTTAAATATGAGTTTTCAACAAACCCTTTAGATTCTGGACTATAATCATTCTTATCAAAGAATGGTAAAGTTCTGTCCTTAAACCCAAATGCAATACGTTTACCTTCTACATTTTGTTGTCCAACACACGCCATTATCTGGGCTATATTGATTTTAGATCCTTTAGAACCTGAAGTTACCATAGCTTTTAGATTATTGTTGTTACTTAAAGATTTTTGTGTATTAGATCCACATTTATCACGAGCTTCGTTTAAAATCAGATTTACTTTGTTCTCGAAAGTTTGTTCAATAGTGTTTCCAGGAGCTGCTAATAGTTCACCTCTTTTAACTTGATCAATGTTTTCTAAAACTTCCTTTTTAGCTTTCCTTATTGTTTCAGATATAATTTTATGTGTTGGATAATCGACTATTATATCTTCAATTCCAATAGTATGACCTCTAATAAGAAGCCAATTGTTGACTATCTTTTGAATATTTGAATAAAATGTAGATGATATATTGTCATCAAAGTCTAAAGCTACAATATGAATGAGTGAACTATTTATAGGTCCTAATGTTTTTTTACATAAAGTTCCACATAATAGTTGACCGTTTCTAATAATAACTTTAGTATCTTCTTCAGATAGCCATTCTTTAATCATTCTACTCTCTATGACTTTAGATTCTATATCAGTCGGGTTATACTTAATAATCTTAGAATATCCTGGTAAAATGTACTTTTTTATGATCAATTCATCTTCTTTTGTATTTTCTTTATCAGGATGTTCTGAATTGTTTCTTATTATGTTTACATTACCTGGTATAACAATTGAAAATAGTTGTTTACCAGACCATAATGTTTTGGGTTTTAATATACACGGTAAAGGTATTTTACCGTTCCAATCTTTAATCTGTAACAATAAGTTCATAAAATCATTCTTTTCAATAAAAGTATCTCTTTTGGTTATATATTTAGATCCTAATAGAGCATCTTGAACTATTCCCATAACCGGTCTATTAGATTGAGGAGTGAGAATATTCTTCGATACCATGAAGATTTCTTTGGTTTCTGATTTCGTATTCAAAGATTGGGGAAAATGTAAATTCATTTCGTCTCCATCAAAATCAGCATTGTATGGGGTAGTAACAGATAAATTGATTCTAAATGTTGACCAAGGAAGAACTCTTACTTTATGACCCATCATAGACATTTTATGTAAAGTAGGTTGTCGATTGAAAACAACCAAATCTCCATTTTTCATATGTCTTTCAACTATATACCCATTTTTTAGGAATATTTCATTATATTTGTTTTTTTTAAGATCTATTATAGATTCATCGTCTCTAATAATATATCTAGCTCCAGGATAATCGGAATCTCCAATTAAAACCAGTTTTTTCAGTTCATCTATATTATCTGGAGTTACTATTTCAGGGAACGTTAATGTCTTTGCTATACTCTGTGGAACTCCTATTTCGTATATTTCTAGATTAGGATCACCTCCTATTACAGTTCTAGCACAAAAATCAACCCTTTTACCCATTAAATTGTCTCTTACTCTTCCATCTTTACCCTTTAATCTTTTTTTGATACCAACTAATAGTCTCCCATCTTTATGAGTAGCAGGGGTTACATTAGGAATTTCATTGTCAAAATAAGTTGTAACATGATATTGTAACTTTTTATTCTCTTCAATGATCATATTCTCGTTTTTTTTTTCGTTTACAATTGTTTCTTTTATTATGTTCGAACTGTATACGATATCATGTAATTTGAACGTTAAATCGTCTTGACTTTTAGTAGCTCCTGAAGTAACTGGAGGTCTAACTTGAGGAGGAGGAACTGGTAATACAGTAAGTATCATTCGTTCAGGTCTACTAAACATCGGATCCATACCTAATATAATACAATCTTTGTCACTAATACCAACAAAGATGTCATATATTCTTTCAGAAGACAAAGTTTCACTCTTTCCTTTCGAATAATCTATAACAATATAATGTCCGGTTGAATTGGTTAGTTTTTTATAAGAAGGTTGTTCAAAGTCACATAATCTCACACTTTCTGTATCAGAATTATTCCCTCTTACATTTTTACATTTTGGAACCTTTTTTTTCATAGTTAGCTCATAAATTAGAGTAAATCTTTTTTTTGGTCTGGTTTTGGTTGAGTTTAATATTTCTAACATATCAGAATCTGTGGTGTTTTTTAATATTTTTGAACATCTGAAACACACACATCTAAGATACATAATGATCTGTTTTATGAATTGAACGTTAATTATTTTTGTACCTAGTTCAATATGACCAAAATGTCCTATACATTCGTATCCTATTCCATTACAAGTTTTACATTTTTTTCCTCTTTCTGTAACACCTTGCCTTGGATCTAACAATCCGTTTTCCTTTGGTTTACCGTCTTCATTTATTTTATACGATTTCACTTCAACTACTGATTTTTTTCTAATTTCATCTGCACTAAAAATGCCAAATTGAACTCTTTTGATCTCTTTAATAGAATTTGAATCCATTGGGAAGTAGTTTAGATTTTAGTAAAATATTTTTAAATTATTAAGCAAGAGCAAATAGAGTCTCTAGTTCGGAGAAAAGGGAAAACAATTTGGTTACTACATCGTTAAACACTTTAACATTGTCATCATTGTAAGTTTTTAAGACTAAAATGAACTTACTTTCTGATGGATGAGGAAATTTGATACCAGAAAATTTAACCCTAGGATCTTTAGACAGTTCTTCGTTCAATAGATTAGCTAATGTATGATTTTCTTTAACAATAGTGTACACAAAACAATTGGTTTCGTTTTTATCTTCTATATAAGAAATCTTTTTTTCACCTTCAAACAGAATAAAAGAATGATTTGGAACCGGTTTATTCATTTTTATCTTCTAATTCGCATTGAATCCCAAAGGGATTCTTTTTAGAATCTAATGATTCACATTGAATCGTGAAGTTTTTAAAATATTTAATTAACCTTGACGATATTGTTTAACAAAATCCTATTAGGAATGTAAGTATAGCTACCATCGGAGTTAATAAACGGTGTTCTTAACAGTCCTGGTTGATCAAATTTTAAATCTGGATATACCTTAGAGTAATTTGAAACTTGTAAAGTATCTCCAGTTTTGTATTGTGGATACAGATTCAATATTATTGTTGATATAATATCAGATGCAGTATCTCTGATTAAAAATGAAATACTACCAACAATAGTAGCAAAAATAACAGCAGTAGGTAAACTATCCATTATAACTAAAGAAAAGATAATAAAAACTAAAATACCTAAAGTTTGAATGATTCTTATCTTTGAGGTAGATAAATTACTCGTTTTCAATCTTTTATTGACATAAAACATTATAATGAGAAGAATTATCGGAATTATAACACGATGCATTTTATTTAAAACGAATTAAAAACATTAGGCACAGAGCATTTTTCATACTTATTATAGTATTCGTTTTTAACTGATACATAACTTGGAGTCTTTTTGTTTAGTCTTCGGTTTACAGAATCGTGCGCCATGTATGCCCAATAAAAACATTCCTCATTACTTCCTAGATATTTTTCCAACTTGAACTCTTCTTTTATTATTTTTTTGAAATGATCCTGACAAATCTTACATGGAATGAATTTTAGAATAGAGTATATAAAATTCTTAAAATCAGTTTTTAAATGTGGTTCATAATTAGCCGCGCTAAAATGAATAATCGCCCATATTTTAGGTCCATACTTTTCAATTCCACTCGTTTCTGTCTTCATTTTTAGAAAAAAAAATTTATTTTAGCACATTTTTGATTAAAAATAATAAATAAAAGATGGATAAAAAAAATGTATCAGAAAATTCGCTCAATATTATCAATGAAAATGAAATGTTGAAGAAAAAAGTTGAAGCATTGTTAATGGAAAACTTGGATCTTAAACATCAAGTGACTGAATTATCACTTTCTTTACGATACAAAGAAACGATCGGAGAAGACAAAATAAATCAACTTGCTGAGTTTGATTATGATGATCTGAAAGAAGAAAGTTCTTCAGATGAATCAGAAACAAACGTATTACAGTATTCTGACACAGAAAATAGTTACAAAGAGGATTCAGATAACGATAACTAAAAATTTATTTCTTTTCAGGTTATTTTTTTGTTTTAAAATGGGTGAAGAAGTTTATTTAGATCTTATCAAATCAATTTTAATAAATGGAGAAGACAAAGAATCTAGAAATGGGAAAACATTATCCTGTTTTGGTACTACCTCAAAATATAATATTTCTAATTTTACTGTTCCACTGTTAACAACAAAAAAAATAAACTTTGACGTTATTTTGAAAGAACTGTTATGGTTTATTAGTGGAAGCACTAATAGTAGAGATTTAAAATCTAAAATATGGGATAAGTGGTCTGATAATGGTGAATTGGGACCGATATATGGTTTTCAATGGAGACACGCTGGAGAGGAATATAAAACTTGTTACGACAAATACGAAGGAATCGATCAATTGCAAAACATAATTGATACGATTAAAACGGATCCAGGTTCTAGAAGATTGGTTATTGATTCGTGGGATGTATCACAAATAAATAGAATGAAGCTACCACCTTGCCATTATAGTTCTATATTCTCAGTAACCAATAACAAAATAAGTTGTCATCTTATACAAAGAAGTGGAGATATTGGTATAGGAGTTCCATTCAATATTGTTACATATTCTATTTTAACTCATATAATTGCTAAAATGTTGGATTTAGAAAGTAAAGAATTGGTTCACACGATAAGTAATGCTCATATATATTATCCTCATATAGAACCATTAAAAGAACAGTTGAATAGAAAACCTTTTATGTTCCCGAGGATAAAAATTCCTAAGTATAATGACATTAATGATTACAAACTTGAAGACTTTGAACTAATTGGATACGAATCTCATCCTAGAATCAAAATGGAGGTTTTTGAATGAGAGCGAAGCTCGGGTCTATTAAATGTGTCCTCGGGTAAACCCCCTTTGGAGTTTAATTTATTTTCCTAATTGATTTTTTTCATATTTGTTAACTATTTCCATCATATAAAATGAATGCTTCCTTCAAAACGAAATATTCGATTCCAAAAATTGTGTTGTTGAATGAAATTAATAAGAAAAAGAACAATATAGAGAGAAAAAAAAGATATATTGAGTTTTTAAAGTATGTTTATACTGACTTTGATTTGTTAAACAATGAACAAGATGATCTAATTAATGAAAAAATAATTCTAAATTCTTTACAATTAAGGTTTAACGTAGAAGACTAATTTTTTTTCATTTACAATCGTATATCATCGACTTTTTAGTCTTTTTTTTCTCTAATATTCTATAATAGCAATAATGACAGTATATAATTGTTTCTTTTATTGTAAAAGTGTTTTCTTTTGTACATTTTGGACAAACATAAGTGATTTGATCTTCGAGAATATGATTGTCCATACTTACGCAGAGAGCGGAGCGGAACCCTCGAGTAACCCTCTTTCTTTACTCCTACGTCAAGACGGTAATTCTAAATTAAATATTCTTTTGTATTGTAAATAGTTCCACCTCTCTCTATATACCACTCCAATCGCTTATTCCAATGGTTGATAAACATTGAATGATCATCAACAAAATCAAATAAGCAAAACGAATATTCTCGAATTCTTCCTTCAGCTTGTAATATTGTTAACACATTATCTAACATAATAATGGTTTGAAAAGGATAATATTCTTTAGACTCTTCTGATTTATTTGTATGATTAGGTGTTATACCAGTATGAGATGAACAATTTTTATCAGAACACTTTATTATTTTATCACTTCCCTCGTTTTTATAAATTTTAGAATGAATATCTATTATACTCGATCTTTCATCAAATCCAACTCCTATTTTACCAAATGTTCCTATTAATATGCTCGCATTTGGACAATATTTATCTTTGTTTCCATACTTCGCATCGATATGGTATCTAGTTGATAGTTTTGTGTAAATGTATTTCAATGTAGGAACATATTTTGTTAAAATAATTGTTTTGTTGTTAGTATTCTTTTCTTTTTGAAATTCAACTATTTTATATATATTGTTTACGATATCGTCTAATCTTTTAGTGTTTTCAGATAATTTGGACAACATTTTAGTGTAATCTAAACGTATTTTACCTTTTATAAATCTTTTCATCTCTTCAGGTTTATATCGTAAGAAAATTGGGAAAACGCTTATATTCTTGATTTCGAATCTGCTTATTGTTTGTTTGAAGTAATGATGACAGAATAGATCTATTCTATCACTGGCAGAAAATGCAAAAAGATATTTAGTTTCTAATGAAAGCAGTATTTTTGTAAAGATTAAATCTGTATTCATATGACATTCATCAACAATGACCATATCGTAACATATTCTTTTATCTTTTTCTCTGTTTATCTTGTTCCAAAAACTTAGTTCCATACTTATTTCTATCAAATCTGAATCTATCGTAAATAAAGATTTTTTGACATTTATCCATTGTACTTTGATATCTTCTCTTGGTATTAAGATCAGAGTTTTTAGTTTGTATAGGTGAGCCAAAAAGAGACCAATAACAGTTTTTCCATATCCTGTTGGTAGATTGAAGAAACACGAATCACTTTTCAATTCTTCTAATACTTCTTTTTGTGAATCTCTTAGAATATCAAAGTATGAAGAATCTTGTATCTTTAAAAGTTTAGAAGGGGTTTTATATGCAAAAGGAATCAAAGTAAGGATTTTATCGTTCTTGCTAGTATAATTTATTAATGTTTTATGAGTTTCAGTTTGTTCATCATATATTGTAAGTAACTTGTTCAATATTTCATTAGGTTGATTGAATAATGACGAATTATTGATATCACAACTCATTTTAAACAATAAAATATTTAGTTTAAAAATGGAATCAGAGATTCTTTTGAACAGAATAAAGGACCATGAATACAAGATTAATGAGAATATTGCGGATTCGAATGGTTTTAATATAAAGGATTTGGTTTCTGGATATGAAGAATATAAGTTTGGGTTCTATAAAAATCTGATTCCAAGGAGAAAAGAATATTTAGACCCTTTTAACACAATTAGACATTTATTATTCTCTCACTTGTATAACTTGTTGAATAATGAAATTAAAGAAAAAATTAAAGAAGGAGATATAAACTACTCAATGGCAAAAGAATGTGTTAAAAACAATCTCGAAAATAAAAATTTGTACGTTAATACTGCTATAAATAGTTATAAGAATGTAATATTTCATTTAGAAACACTTTATATATCAGTTTCATATTTTAAATATCTAATTGAAAAATATAAAAAGTTTATTACAGATTTAGAATCGATAGATGAATATATGTTTAAAAATTGGGTAGACAAAGTAATCAAAGAATCTCAATTTTTTGATACTAAATGTGATAAAACTTTTAAATACAATATCATCAAAAACAAATTTAAAGAAGCTATTAACGATCAAACTTATAAATCTATTTTTCTTTTCAATGATTGTTATAATCAATGTTTCAGATTCTTGAAGATAAATAGAAATAATACACCGTTAGAAAAAGAAATCCAAAATATTCAATTAGATTGCATTGAAAGACTAAACGACAATACAGATGTAATTGTAGTTCAAAATAAAGAACAAAGTTATAAAGTTATAAATGGTAAAATGAGAAAACAAATAACTAAACATGAATTTGAGGTTATACTTGCCGGAGCCCGCGTAGGTATAAATCAATCAAATTATTTGACATTATTTAAACCTTTTAAGTTTGAACTCAATATGAAAGTCGAAACAACTTCGGGTTTCAATATGAAGAGCGAAGACAATGTGAATTTTATACGATCTAGTCTAATTGTGTTAGCGTATCATGAAAACAGATATAAAAGTATGTTAATAAGTAATTTGATCTACCCACAAAAAAATGGAATTCCACAATACAATCCTAAAGGCAAATATTATGTTAAAATGTTTTTGAATGGTTTTTGGAGACTTATTATGCTTAAAGATATGAAAAACATTTTTTGGGTCACATTATTAGAAAAGGCATACATAAAGCAAGTAGGAAATAGTATTTCTAATTTTGAATTTGAATGTTATAAATTTACCGGTTGGATTCCTGAAGTCTTAAATTTGAATACATTAGAGGACAAAAAAATATTTAAAACAAAAGTGTTATATTCAATATATTTGAACAAAATTAACTTTTTATGTGGTATTAGTTCAAAAGATAATAATTCTTATGCTGTTTTAGATATAAAGTTGAACAATGAGAAGGATTTTTTTTTATTGCTACAAAATGCTTCTAATCATTTTTGGATAAAGGTTGATAATATGTTTCAATCTTTTGATAAGTTTGTATGTTTGAGGAATCCTAAAACATACAAACACAAATATGAAATTCATAATAATTCTGTTTCAGACACTCAATTTGTAGTCAAATCTGTTCCTCAATTATTAACTATTTTTTTTACACACCATACCGGAGAGCTTTACTCTGGAGTATTTATTCTTTCAATTCGTTCAACTAAGAATAAAAAGGATATAAGAGCACATAAAATAGGTAGCGATACGATTCTTTTAAACTATTTAACAACTGAATATGAAAATTTGGTTTCTATTGATAGAAATGACGATACATTTGATCCATTTTCATATACAGTTCAAGTTTATTCCTCAAAATCTATCCAAGTTTTAAAATAAAATTTTTTTATTTGCTAATTTTTCACATTCTTCATTCTATGAAATGTTCTTCAAATGTATGAATTGGTCTAAAATATACTCACCAAATGTTATTTTTGTTACAGCTTTTGATAAAGACAATAAAATACGTAATATCGAAATAAAAGGATTTAAAAACGTTTTGTTTATTGAAGTAGCAGAAGAAAATCACAATGAAAATGGATTGTTACAATTTATTTCCTATTTAAAGAGAAAAAACATCAGAGTAGTCGATAATAAATGCAAAGTGACTAATAAGTTTACATTATATGGACATTTAAACATTAAATGTTTTGAAGTTTATGTTGAAGGAAACATTTACATAAAAGATGAAGACAAATACACTGAAACCAATAAAATTTTCAATCACAATATTATCAACAATGATATTGATGAGGTTGTTAAATATGTTTCGTATCGAAACATTAACTTTTGTGATTGGATTGAGATAAAAAATCCGGTAGAAGTGAATTCTGTTATTACTTGTAGTTATGATGACGTTTATCCTGTAGATATTGATCATAAGATACGTTGTATACAAATTGTTCCCACAATTTTGTATTTTGATATTGAATGTGAAGAATTGTTTAAAAACGATGAAGATGAAGATGAAGAGGATGAATGGATTGATGATGATGAACCAGAAGTTATTTTACAGATATCAATAATAGTTACTTCGATTGAAGATACAAAAATATATCTGATAACTCTTTATGATGTGGATCCTAAGTTTATTATAGATCCATTTGAAGAAGATGTAAACACATTTTCTGTAAACATTAATCATGTTAAGATTATCAAATGTAGCTCTACTAAAGAGGTATTAGAAAAGTTTTTTAATATCATAAAAAAGGAGAATCCTCAAAGAATTGGAGGATATAACATTTTGGAATATGATTGGACCAAAATATTAAAAGTGTGCAAACGCGTCGGTGTAAACGAATTCTTATATATGAGTGATTTATCATGTAGAATTGGTACAAGGAACACAATAAAAAAGTCTACTTGGGAATCAGCGCAACAACAAAGAAAAGAGTTCCAATACCTAAAAATTGTAGGCAGAAGTAATATGGATGCTATACAACATGTGAAAAAATTTACTAAACAAAGTAGTTTTACTTTAGCAAATGTATCAAAAAATGTCTTCCCATCTGACAAAATCAGAAAAATGGATGTTGATTTTAGAGTAATACAAAAATTATCAAAACTAAAAAGAAGATGTGACTGTTTTATTGAAAGAACAAACAACACAGCTGAAAAAGATCTTTTGAAAAAGTTGTTATATATTGTCAAAGATTACTTAAAAATGTATTGTTTTTTAGAGATTATTTACAATTTTCTTATAAAAGTATTAGAATCTAAAAGTATTGATGAGTTTTTAAAATGTTTCATAGAACCATTTTCTATAATCGGAAAGTATTGTATTGTAGATAGTTTATTATGTGTATGTTTAACAAATCGTTACAGTATAAACGAAAACTGTCAACAATTTTCAAACATTTGTTACTTGTTACCAGAAGATGTTTTAGTTAGTGGTAACCAAAAAGGAATTATTAACATTTTATATGAGTTTGCTACTAAAGAAGATATTATATTAAATAAAGCAGAAAAAGAGTTTGATATGCTCAACAAATCAATATCTGACAATTTAAGCGGAGCTTATGTTCTAGATCCTGTATGTGGATTACATAAAGGCGTGATACTTTTGGATTTCAATTCTTTGTATCCAAACATAATCATTAACTATAATATATCTTATGATACTCTACTTTTAGAGAAAACTGAAACTTCAAGAACAATAACAACTAAAGAAGGTGGAGAGTTTTATTTTGAGCACGAAAGTGTAAGAGTTGGTTTGTTATCAAAATTAGAAAAAAAACTAATAAATGATAGGAAACTAACCAGACATAGAATAAGGCTATTAAAAGAAACGGATAAAGAGAATCCACAAATATTGAGTTTAGAATGTAAACAAAATGCTCTAAAGATAATAGCAAACTCGGTTTACGGAGCTACAGGAGCTAAAAACGGCAAAAGAATTCTGATGCCTGCTGCTGCCAGTATATGTACAATCGGGAGAGAATTATTAGCAAAAGTAAGAGATTTTGCTCAAGATGATGGATATACAGTTTTATATGGTGATACAGATAGTATCATGGTTAGTTTGAAAAGTGATATTATGAACGATTCAAAACTGTTTTTAAACGATTTTGTAAACAAATTGATAAAAACCTATTATACTAACGAAGTAATATCTTCATCTGGACAAGAATTGATCAAAAAGATAATTGAAGAGTTACAAAACAAAAAATATTTAGGTTTATATGGTGATTCTGACACTTTCACGCACGATCAGAATTCTTTATACATTAATAAAAAGACACTCAATTCTGATGTAACTGATCCTAACATGTTTATCCAATATTTGGTAAACACATCACTTAAAGAATGTTTTCCTTATGATACCGAAGAGAATATTATCAAACTAAAAAGGGAAATATTCGGATTTACAATTGATAATTTGTATACAGATAATAGATTCAAAAACTTTACAAACTTTAAAATCGTATTCAAATCAGAATGGAAGGATGTTGTTAAAACGATTATAAAATCATATTTTGAAGACGATGTCTTTAATAAAATAGAAGGATCAGAGTCTTTTTTGGATATTGATGAATTTATTGTTGATAATGGTAAGGAATGTTGTTTTTCCATATCAAAACTGTTAAAAAGAAGAGTAGACATCATAGGAAATTCTCTTTCAAAAAAATTCACAAGTAAGATAAACGAATTAGAAAAAACTGAGTTTTATTTGGAGTTTGAAACGTCTTTTGAAAACTATTTACTCATAGGTAAAAAAAATTATGTAGGAAGTGTTTACGATTCAAACGAATTGATTAAAAAAGGTGTTATGAGTGTAAAAAGAATTTATAGTACAGCTGAAAAGAACATCTATGATGATGTCATAAAACAACTATTTGGAGGAAAAAATATTCTAAATAATATGGCAGAATCGTTTTTATCGCTATTCAATTGTAAAAAAACATTTGTAAACGATTTTATACTGTCGATGAATTTTAAAAATTTAAAATCGTATGCAAAGAAAAGTATTCCTGGATTATATATCGATAAAGATGGTAAAAGATTCAAAATAGAAGGTGATAGTAGAGAAAACATGAATAGGTTAATTTTTAGTAAAATAGGACCACACTTAGCTGTTGCTATTAACTGTTTTAAAAGAGACGATCCTATTCCAAACAATAGTAGAATTGAATATGTTTACTTTAGAGATAGTTTAGAAGGTAATTTTATGAAAAACAAAAAGTCGAATAAGTGTGACACATATGAATATGTTTATAGAAACAAGAAAAAAATAGACTTCTTAGAATATTTAACAAAACTAATTCCTCCTTTATGTAGAGTAATTGAAACAATAAAAATACGAAAAGCTCAAACTCTATCTACAATTCAAATACATATTAAACTAGCAAAAATATATGAAGAAGATCTACCAGACATAGATGATGTAATAACCATTCATCAGCTAAGAATGGTTGATAAAGAGCCTAAAGAATCAATAGCAGAATCTGAGAATGAAGACGAGCCCGGTCCTTCAACAAGCAAAGATCCTCCAAAAAATTTACCTTCTAAAAAGATCCTTCTAAAAGGTATCGACAAAACAACTTTATTACAAGAAAAAGGAATAAAATATTCTAACCTAAACGATAGAAACACCATTATAAAGAGTCTTAAGAGTTCTGGGTATATTGTGGGCTTCAAACAACCCGTTATAGACAAGTTTTCATTGCTATTACTCAAAAGATATTACTTCAACAAATATAACAGAATAGTAGATGTTGAAGTAAATAACGAAATATTTGATGCCAAATATATAAAATCCTTATTTTCAATCCTAAACAGTAAAAGGATAATAAAAATCATAACACCAGTAAGAAATATGAAAAGAAACGAAAACATAATAGAAGATATTTATAAACCTCATGAAAAATATAGAAAAGTGATAATAAAGATCAATAATTACTTCCTAAACAACAGTAATATGATAATGGATGAGACACCGGTTTATGATGACGAAGGACATATCCTATACAATATGGTTCTGAAAAACTTATTACTATAAATTCATTTTAAACACATTTTAGAAACAAATGACAACTAGATTTATTTTTTTTCTATTGTTTTCAGTGTTAGTTTCACAAAACTTAAGACGATGCAGTAAAACTTTGATTCGTAGGTTAAGTATAATATGTAATCATGAATACAGAAAAGGAGATATAGAGGATGGTAATATAGTAAAAACAGAAGATCATAGTACAATTGAATCTCATACTCACGAACCATCTGAAACTGAAACTAAAACTGAAAACAATGATGATTCACTTGTAGGTAAATGTTGTAGGAAATTATGTTCTTATGAGACTTTAAAATCGTACTGTAAAAACGATTGAATCTCAAAGGTTTCACATTCATAGAGCCAACTTTAAAACGATAAATATCCCTATTATCCCTAATATTATCGCTCCTATTATCAATATCGGTGCAGATACAATTGAACCTATAGCGTTACCTACAGAATTTATTATCCCGGCAATCGGGTTTTCCTCGGCTGATGTTGTTTTTTGATCTATAGTGTTTGCAATAGTGCTTAATACCTCTTGAGTTGCAGTATTGTTTAACATAGCATGGGCCATTACCGTAGCTCCTTGTTCCATGGTAATATTAGATAGGGTAACATTTCCACCAACAACTGCTGCTCCAATACTTTGATCCTGTGTAGTTTGGGTGATTAAACTCGTCGATGTTATATTCTCGAAAGAATTTGACATTTTATTGGTAATATCTGATGCAACGCTAGATTTTGTGTTACCTAATGCTGATAGAACAGCCTGTCCTTTACTTTCGGCATGTTCTGCAACAGCATTGCCAACTTGTTGAGCAACTTCTGCAGTCGTTGCAGAGGATGCTGCACAAGAAGCATCAACACTTACAGATTGTGATAAATTAGTTTTGTCTAATGAAAAATTACCACCAACGTGTCCAAAATTAATTGATTGACTTTGAGCTGTTGATGTTACACAAGACATCATAACTTTGGTAGTTGCGGTCATGGCTATATCATTAAGAATTTTAGAAGTGTTATTAGATTGTGTTCCTCCCATTTTAAGTTTAAAAATTTAGTTTGTTCACTTGTTTTATTTTTTTACTTCTGTTCATATGGATCAAACTATACCTACGCGGGCTCTGGCAAGTATACCTACGCAGAGAGCGGAGAGCGGAGAGCTTCGCTCGGGTGCCCGTATTTTGCTATCATCGAAAGAAATAATACGTAGAATATATATTGAAACCTATAAACATTTGGAGAAGAAAAAACAAGATCTTTTGAGAAATAACATATCAAAAGAGTATATAGAGTTGTTTATTTTACCATTAAATAGAAACATTCAGGTTTATCTTTCATCTAAACTTAATGACCTGACCACACAAAACGTAGAAACGAAATGTGAATCAATTTTGATAAAATGGTTAGCGTATGAAGTGTTTTTAAGTTCATCATATAGAATGGACATACAAAAATACAAAAAAAAAATGAGTGACATCAGAAAATTAGAAGAAATCAAAAATAATGGAATGTTAGAATGTAGACTAAAAGCTTTACAAGTTAGAGAAAGTGTATTAGAAGATGAATTAGAAAGTAAAGTTAAACAATTAGAAGAAAATGTTACCGAAAATTTAATTGAACAGAATAAACAATTGAAAAGAGAAAATGGTAAATTGAAAAAAAGAATCTTTCTGATGAAAAGACTAACCAAAAAGAAAAATGATGAAAACAGTAAACTTAAACATTTGATTTCTACAGATGCTACTGTATTTTTATCGTCTTATGATGTTTTTCAAAGTTTAACCGCTCTTAAGTAAAAGTTTTTAATAAATGTCTCAAAACGGAAAACCAAATAACCTTGATAACAATGAATTTACAGAAAATTTTGAAATAAAGGAACTAAAAGATAGTCTAGTATTCTTTAGAAAAGATGATCAAGCGTGTAAACGATTTAATGTTTTTTTTTCTAATTTATCGAAGAAGTATCAACAATTTGTATTTTATGTTACAAGTTTAGATGGATCGTTAAGCAAAAACGCTAAAGAAATGGGATATGATATCTACAGAACACCAAGTTTAGTATTTTTTTCAAATGGTAAACCGATTACCAAATATAACGAAAAAAAACTATTAAATGAAGAATCAATAGACAATTGGATAAAGGATTTAAACACAAAACACAATAAGAAATGATAAACTTCAGAGAAGAGGATTTTGTTAAAGGTTTCAATATCAAGATGTCTGGAATAGTTTTAATATATTTTAAACAAGAAGGATGTCCAGCATGTAAAGCTTTCGATGAAGTGTTTTTCAGAATGGAAAAGAACAAATCATTGCTAAAGTTTTCAAATATACAATTTGTTGTCGTTAATCTGACAACATCTAATAGAGTCTTACAAAAAGCCAGTGAAGGTAATATAGTGATCGATAAAACTCCAACCTTGATTCTGTTTTATGAGACCAAACCGTATGCAAAGTTTAAAGGAAGTGGAGGGGTTATAACCCAAGAAGATGTATCAGAATTCATCGATAGAGTGATAAAAGATGAAATACTAAAAAAAAAAATAGAACAATATGAGCCGTTAGATAATTCTTCAAGGTATAATATGCAATCTGTTTTTACTCCATCTAAAAAGAAAAACAAAAATATAGATGGAAAACTATATGATAACGAGTTTCATAATTCTCTTTTTGATAACTTTACTGATGAATCTTTAATTTTGAAGGGAAAACCTTGGATGCCAGACTTGAAACACAATAACTTTTAACCTGTCAAGCTACGCTACAGCATATTTTTGTAAAGCTTGTACCACCACCAATTTAATATAATTAGGATCTACCGCTAAAAACTTCTTTGCAATAAACGTTAGGAAAAAGAATTCGGTCAAGAATACAAAGAATAGAATAATAAGGTTTTCTGTAAACAATTCTCCATAGTTAATACAGTTTTTGATACTATTAAGAAGAACCTAAGCAAATAAAAATTTACACATTGAATCCCGGGGTCCACATTGAAACTCGGAGACCAAAGGTTACCTCCTCGAGCTTCGCTCTCCGCTTTTCACATTGAACTTTGTTTTTTATTTTAGAAGCTCTTCACATCACAATAAAAATTTATAATTATGTTATTTTTTTTATATTATGTTTGAAATGGATCCCATGATCAAATATTACGAAATATTTAAAAAAATAGATGACATTATTACATTCAATAATGTTAGGGCTACTTGTAAACAATTCAAAGATGTTATAGACTATCTTATAAAGAAAAATAAATATCCAAGAATAGAAATTGATAATCTATTTTTAAGAATGGATTATCGAAACAAATTATATTTAGACGTAACAAATGTATCCTTACAAAATTTTTTTGGTAAAAGAGCTTTTAAACTCGACAAGTTGAAGTATTTAAAATGTGATACCATTGATATTAGTTCATTTTACAATAGGAGTATTAAAACTGTTTTAGAGAATCTTCACACCTACAAAAAGATAATATTATACGATACTGTGTTCGAATTTGGAACTGAAAAAAATTATATTTCATCCTTTTTCAAATTGTTTGTGTATTTGAAACATTCTAAACTCTATATTACAGAAATACTTTGTTTTCTATACTACAATACAAATCTAATTTTAAAGATCCAAAAAGGTTTATATCAAAATGAAATAAAATGTGTGTTTTTAGATAAAAATTATGAACTTATGAAAGTTCTTATAGAATTGATGACTACGCAGGAAGCGAAGCTCTCGGATAACCCTCCGGCAAGTATACAATATATTTTTATCGATATTAACGTACCGAACAAAGACTATGTTCAGTTTCTAATTGATAGAAAAACAGATTTAAAGATAGAAGATACTCAAGGGCACACTTTAATGTATTATGCTTTAAAATATGATTATAGAGACATTATTTCACTTCTTATTGAAAATGGATATGATGTAGTAGAATATTGTGAAGAATGTATGGTAGATAAACTCTCAAACATCGAATATATTAAGTTTTTGATAGAAAGTGGTATTGATGTCAACAGAAGAGACAAAAACCATGATACTATTTTAACTTTTATAGATGAAAGGTATACAAATCTTTCTCCAATTATAAAACTGTTTATAGAAAACGGTTATGATTTAACAGTTATATTTTCTATAACTTCTGTGTTTAATGACTTATACTTGATAAAATATATCTTTGGCCATAAAGACTTTAGTTTAAACAATTATTTGAAAGACGATGTTTTTTATCAAACGTTTAGATACGCAGATAAAAATGTAATCGAGTTTATGTTAGATAAATTAGATTACATACCTGAAGATGAACAAGAATTTATTCGTTTATTAATAGATTGGAGATGGAAAGATATGGAAATGATTAGACAATTGTTAAGAAAACACAAAATATATATTGATGATGAGTTTGATAGAATTATAGAAAATATTTTGTTAAACTATCATGAAATGGATATTACACCATATGATTCATTAGATATAATCAAATGGTGTATTAAAATGGGAGCTAAATTATATGATAAAAACCATACATCTCCACATTTAAAAAATATTATTGAGTTTGTATACCCAGAACATCTAAAATTCTTTCTAGAAAATGGTGTTATATGTACACATTTCGATTTAGATGTTGCTATTAAAACATTTTTTAGAGAGGATAATAATGAAAGAGAACAAACATATGATATGATTAATCTCATTTTGTCAGGAGTCAATGTAGACCCAATTATGTTGAAAAATGTAAAAGAGAAATACTATTCAATTGTAAGTAGTCCTGAGACAAGCTTAGCTTACGGCCAACAGATTCAAAAATTAATAGTTTTATTGTCTAAAACAAATGCATCTGAAACCTGTTAACATTTATGACAATCTGTATACAAAAATACGAATCGACAATTTTACATCTGAAAACTGTTATTTTATTCAAACTGAGTGTTGTGATCATTTGATGAGCATACAACTCAAACCTTTTGAAATCAAATACATAAAAAGAAATATGGACGAAGATTTGTGGTACTACATCAGTGGAGACAAATATTACGATTCTCCTGTTTATCTATTAAAACTATCTGCCAATGTAATTGAGATAAGAAACTCTGCAAACCATTATCAAGTAGCTAACTTTTTCAATACGACTAAATTCAATAATTAATACGAAGTTTTGTTATTTTTTTTAAAATAATAAAAATGGTACGTAGTTTGATAAGCTTTAAAAAACGATTAAGTCTTATGAGAAGGGGTAGAAGTAGTTCAAGAAGGAGTTCAAGAAGGAGTTCACGAAGAAGCTCCCGGAGAAGTTCAGCTCGAAAACGAGTAGGGTCTCGTCGTCGGTCGCGAAAAGGGTCTCGTCGTCGGTCGCGAAAAGGGTCACGAAGGAGGTCACGAAAGAGTAGGTCTCGAAGGAGGTCGCGTCGGAGGTCACGAAAGAGTAGGTCTCGAAAGAGGTCGCGAAAAGGATCGCGTCGGAGGTCACGAAAGAGTAGGTCTCGAAAGAGGTCGCGTCGAAGGAGTCGGTCACGAAGGTCTCGATCCAAAAACAATTTTAAGAAAACACTCAATTTAATGAAAAGAAGTAGCAGAATGTCAAAAAAGACACTTAATTATTTGAAAAAACTAAGTAGGTAAACATCTCAAAGTTTTATTTTTAACTTATAAAAATGGAAACAGTAAAAATTCTTCTGAAAGCATTACCAGTATCAGATATCAAAAAGACTAGTTACTACAAGAATTTAGACTTTTCTAAATCTAAAACAACAAAAAGCAGAATTACGAAAACACAATTGATAAATATGATCATGAAACAATGCAATTCAGAGGTGAAAAGTAAAAAAACTCGGAAGGTTAAAAGGAAAACTTCTAGAATATCTAAAGCAAAATTAAGCTCGGCAATTATACCTACGGCAATTATGCCTTATTCATATAATCAGATATATCAAAACCAACTTATGGTACCTAATACTTGTTACTTTGGTCCCATTATGTCGAATATATATTCTAACACCATCAATCCATGTTATTACCCTACTAACAGTAGTTTAAAAATGGTAAAACTGAAATCTGATTACCAAGGGTCATCAGGGTCATCAGGATTTTTAGGTGGTTTAGGTGATGTGGCACAAGGTGTTGTATCGTTTATACTATACATGATTAAAGGAGTGTACTACGTTTTTAAATATACAGGGACTGCATTACTTAGTGCTACAGGATTTGTTGCTAAAGGTGCATTAACCGCTTTAAATTATATGGGAGTTATTGATTTCAAAAGTACAGGTGAAGAAACATTTTATAGAAGAATTGCCAATAATATCTTGGGAATATTTTTTAAAAAGGGAGAAACATATGAAGGGTTAAAAGCTGAGAATTTTGGTACCAATTTAAAGAAAGAAGGGGCTACAATTATTTTAACAAGAAAAAAGGGAGAAGAACTTCAAAAAGAAGGTTTTATAGAGAAATCACCGCATAAATTGGAAGACGTAATAATCACAGATGAACATAATGTCTCGGAATTTATGGAAAAACTATTACAAAAAAAAAGCTAAAGCTCAACAAAAGTAAAAAATCTTTTCGAGTATAATAAATGGGCGATTGTTGTTTTACTAAGATTTGTAAGTTTCCAATAGTTTATTCTACTTGTTACCATAATAAGTGTTGTCCAACTAAATCTACTTTAAAATTCACAAAAATGAAAAATGGTAACAAAATTAAACCACCTAAATATAAACATGTTAATTATCTCCCCGTTCCTAAGTTTAAAGGAAAATTTAATGACTCACCAAAACCTGAAGCCCCTGAAGCCCCTGAAGCCCCTGAAGCCCCTGAAGCCCCTGAAGACCAATTAAGGTTTCCAATTCCGATACCATTTCCCTTTCTAAAAAGGAAAAAAGTTGAGTTTAGAAAACCCCCAATATCTCAAAATCCTAAAACTTCTGCAGAAAGAACAATACAAAAAATGAAAGAAAGACAAGAAAGACTAGAAAGGTTAAATAAAAGAGGAACAAGACTTCCATTAGCAAATATGTCGCACAAACCCCCACAACTTAGATGGGGTGAAAAATGTATTGAAGAATTACACAATTTGAGAGGCCGAAACCGTTGGCTTACTGGTGTAGTTACTGGATTAATGACTGCGGGTAGTATCATGTATGGTCGATATGGTCAACCTGGTCGATCTAAACCAGATTCTAGAAATCGTCCTCCAATTCTTCGAGATGATTCAAATATATCAAACCTGAATAAATTATTTGAGTTACCATCATCCGGACAATATGACTCTCCATATCTACATAACCAATCTGTTCCAAAGGTGGATGAATTACTTCATTTATCAGTTTCTACCGGACAATATTACTCTCCATATCTACATAATATCCCTGCAATTGGATCAAATTATGAAAGATTTAACCAATTAAATGATATAAACAAACAATCTAGATCAGATAGTACCCGAGGGTTGCGAAGCTCTTCTAGTCCAAGATCTTCTAAGATTCCGAGTAATCAAAATGTTGCATTCCATATTCCCCCACCCAAACCTTCTAGTCCAAGATCTTCTAAGATTCCGAGTAATCAAAATGTTGCATTCCATATTCCCCCACCCAAACCTTCTAGTCCAAGATCTTCTGAGTCACCACGTAGACCTCTTACATCTGACGTTGATAAGATAGTCAGTTTAGGAACTACCCGTAAACCAATAGTACCCGGGTTTGATCGGAGGGTGATAGATGAGTTAACTGAGCAGTATGATCCTCATAGATCAAATTCAAATGCAGATGAATATGCAAATCCTAATGAATGGGAGTTTTCTCCTGAATCAGGTCGACGAGGTACACCAAGACCTTATCAAAATCCTCCTCCACCACAATCTGATGAAGACCTAGCTTATGTTTCACCAAGACCTAATCAAGACCTACCTTATAGACGACCTGAATCGTTGCCACCTATACGCGAACAAGATGAAGACGAAGTTAAAGTTAAGGGAAATATACAAGTTGATAAAGGATTATTTCAAACTGTTTTTATACCAGAAGATTCTAAAGCATCTGAGAAGGATATACGAGCATTAATAGATGCGCATAAAAAGAGAGCGAAGAGCGAAGAGCGAAGAGCGGAGCTCGGGTACCCCTCGAGTAACCCTCTCGCTCGGGAGCAAACGTCTCGCTCGGACAACCCTCCGGCGAGTATACCTACGCGGGCTCCGGCAAGTATACGACAAGATGAAAAACCTTACCGTTCTAGATCTCAATCTTATGATGAAATGATAAAAAAAATAGAAGATGATAGAAAAAGTAAAGAAGCTGATATTAAACGATTTAAAGATGACCTCTACAATATAAAAAGCCAAAAAAATAATGCAGAAAATATTTTAAAGATGGAACAATATTTAAAAACTCGGCAAAAAGATAACGAAGATAGAAAAGAAAAGAATAGGATAAATGATGAAAAGAAAAAGATAAGTGAACATAATAGGCAAAAAAAATTTTTAGAAGAACAACAAAAACTTAGTGATGATAATATGGCTCAACTAAGAAGTTTAAATGCATCAATAGATCAATTACGTAAAGATAATAAAGAAAGTAAAGCTAAAAGTGATAAAGAAATTGAAGATAGAAGAAAAGAATATGATGATACAATTAGAAAAAAAATTGAAAGTGATGAAAAAAACGATTTTTTTAGTCCCAGATACGGGAGTGGTAGAGTTAAACGGTCATATAATCCAGGTGGTCCTTTGTATAAAGGTAGTTTAATTGATGAGGATGGTGAGCTCGACTGAATATTTAACTCCAATCGATCGGTTGATCGCCAATTTCAATAAGTTTTTGATTTATGCTTTTAAAGATGTCAGATTTAAAAAAACCTTTATCAGCAGTTCTTGATGCTGGATGAGTACAATGAAATTTAAAACCTTCAGGGAATATAGAAATGAATTTTTTTGCTTTTGCACCAAATGATACACAAATACATTTTTCATTACCATTCTTTATAAACCTTAGTAAATGATCTATAAACGATTTCCACAAGTTTCCATGTGAATTGACATCGTTTTCGAGTACAGTCCAGGCAGAGTTTATTAAAAATACTCCTCTGTTCACCCATCGTTCCAAAGACGGATTATTCTTGTCTACTTCTATTCCTTCAAACTCTTTTAACTCTAAATAAATGTTGTTCAAACTATTTGGAATGATAAAATTAGAATCAGAACAAGGTTTTAGTCTGCAATGTGAAGAAAAAGCTATACCATCTGCTATTCCTCTTTGAGGATATGGATCCTGTCCAATGATTATGACCTTGATTTGATGTGGTTTTATCAAATGAAATATTCTAAACACTTCATGTGGTTTTGGTAATATCTTTTGAATATTCAAACCAATACTCAAATCATTTGATATTTCGAATATATCATCTTTAAACTCTAAAATGAACTTTATCCAATGTATCGGTATATTGTTGAACAAACTGTAAAATAGTCCATTATCTTTGTAACTTTCTATTTGTAAATCGTTTTGAACAAAACATGTATGTAAAGATTGATTTAGTTCAAACTTATCACTTTCAGATAGAAAGATTTCAATCTTTTTATTGTTTATCTCTACCACAAGTTTACCTTTTTTGTGTGTTTTATTTTTGAAGTTGTAGTTCAAAAGATATAATGTTTCACATTGAAACTCGGAGACCCCCCCTCGCTCTTCGCTCTCTAAAAATTCACATTGAATCTTAAAGGGATTCGCCATCTATTTAATTGAAAATTTTAGATATAACCAAAAAATTTAAATTTTATGTTAAAATCGAATATAAAGAACAAAAATGAGTGATGAAGAATCTGAAGAATCTGAAGAATCTGAAGAATCTGAAGAAGAAATAGATGAAATACCAGATACAACCGAATTAAATCCAAAAAAAAGATCACGTGAAAACAGAACTACTGTTCCTTTTCTTACAAAATATGAAAAGGCGAGAGTTTTAGGTGCTAGAGCTGTACAAATATCTCAAGGTTCTCCATTATTTGTTGAAAAGGAAGGAGAAACAGATCCATTATTGTTAGCTTTAAAAGAGTTAAATGAAAAAAAAACTCCAATAACCATTAGAAGATTCTTACCAGATGATAGTTATGAAGATTGGAGTATAGATGAATTAATAGTGAGATGATCATTAAAACAAAAAAAAAATATAAAATAAATGAGAAATTATTCGGATCGTGATTTGTTGAAATTGTTTCTAAAACAAAATCATAACAAACCAAGATACTACTCATGTTACTACAATTATGGTAATCCATGTGAAGAATATTGTTACAATGATGTGAAATCTAGCGTAAAAATAGTAGACTTCAAAAATAGAAGTCTTATTCTACCTTATGGAAAAGGAGGTAAACCTACTCGTAGTAATAGCTTAGGCAAAGCAATAAATCCACCTATCACTTTTACTTATGTATTTACTGGTAAAGGAGGAACTCCTGATGATAAGGATAAATGGTTCCATACAAGAGCTATGGAAAAATTTCGTGGTGAAAAAACTTAAAAAAGATTAATAATCACTAAAAGGACCGTATTTTTTTTTCTTGTCTAGTTTTCTATCATTAACTTCCCATATCTGTTTACATCCAAATTTCCATTGTTCTTTAATTGGTTCTGTTTTATAATAAAACACTGAATCTGTTATATCATTGCTTACATTGTTATGGATTATGATACATCCGTGCTCTCCAGTCAATTTTTCCATAGCGTTTACAAAAAGCTTTTCGTCTCCAAATACTCCCGCATAGTTCTCAAACAGTTTTTTTATATCTTTCATGTTAGTATACTTAAAAATGACTATATAAGTAGCTGAAGATCGGATAGAAGGAGGAAATTCTAAAGCATATTGACTGACTAATAATGTCATCATACACCAATGTCTAGATCCTTTCTTAAATAGATCGCTAAAAAAGTTATCGTTGAATGAGTTCTTGTTCATTGTAATATCATCTAAAATGTAAATACAGTATTTGCTAACGTTTTTAGAGTTTGCCATTCTTACCTGTCTTTCTTTTATAAATGCTTCTTCTGTTTGTTTATTAAACTCTGAATGAACGAATAAAGGAGGAAAGATTTGACAATATCTTTTATGTGGAGGTGGAACAGAACAAATTACTTTACAAATAGCATAATTGTTTCTGTTATTGTATACTAAGTTTTCTATAAAGGTCGACTTCCCAGACCCTGGAGGACCTAAAATTATCCAGCTACTACTTCTTTGAATGTTTCTAATATCAAATTCCTTTATTTTCATTTTTTACTTGTAACACTTTAAAACAAACATCTCAAAATCAAACTAAAAAAAATACTTTATTCATCATCCATTTTCGGGATTTGTATGTAAAAATAATATTTTTTTGTCATAAATATTTTTTACACTTATTCTCGTACATTCCTTCACACATCCACAAAAATCTATTTTTTTAAAAAGTTTAAAAATAGTTTTTAAACTTTTACAATCTTCACCTTTAAAAATAAATCCACCATACATTTTTGATGCTAATTTTTGAAATATACCTACGCAGGCTCCGGCAAGTATAGTATCTTCACAAGTTTTATACTCGCCGGAGCCTGCGTAGGTATAAATAATGTCATTACTATGAACGATGCATAAACATTTAGTTTCGATTAACAATTTTACGCTTTTTATATTTTCAAAGTCTATATTTCTTCCATATTTATTATTAATTACAAAATAATCTGGTATCCGCATAACTTCACAATAACTTATTAGTTCGTCACAATATAATAAGTATTCATTGAACATATATAAATCAATACAATTTTCATAATATTCATTGTCTTTATTAAATGTGAAACCTGAAAGGGAGCGAATACCATCTTCCTTATTTAAAATAGTAAGTGGAGTTTTATATATTAAATCATCTTTAATATGTTTTGGTAAAGGTAATTCGTTTACTAATTGTTTAAATTTTGTACGTAAACTATGATAATCATAATCTGTTTCTTTATGATTACTAAAATCTATGATACTATCTATTTTATTCTTGAATATTAGTTTATAGATTGATTTTTTGATCGAAAGTCTTGATTCATATTGGAGGTTCATCATTGAAGAGGGTTACCCGAGGGTTACCCGAGCTTCGCTCTCTAAAGATTCACATTAACTTAAAAAAAATGTTCACTTTATAAATTTTTTTACGTATCAATTGCTTTAAAAATATGTCTATACAAATGATAATCATAAAAATTTTGCATAAAATATAAACCAAAAGTACAAATAAACAATCCAATAACAGATTCTTTGAAACTAACTCCAGTTACTATCGAAAATGGAATAACGAATAAAAAAGGAAAAAATGAAACTTCTTCTCCATAAAATGACAGAACATGAAAAATTTTTTGTAGCTTTGATTTCATTTACAAGAGGACTATTTTCATTGTCACAATAAACTTCCTCTGTAATGATATTTTTCAAACTATTATTAGTACATCCTAACATTTTACGTTCTTCCATGAAAGCGTGGAGAAGTACAAAAATTAGAAATAAAATTATTATAACTTTTAAAAGATCATATATGTCATCCATTTTAAACGATGCATAAAAATTTAGTTTTCATAGTATCAGTATTTATATACTCGCCGGAGCCCGCGTAGGTATACTTGCCGGAGCCTGTAAAAAATGGAAACCATTGCTTCACAATTGTCATACTTAGATAAAAAATACATTTCTTTATCGATTAATGGAGGAAAATCTGATACAGATGATACAAATGAAATATGGTTAATAGATGTATCGGGTTCTATGTCATCTTCGATACGTTTTATGAATGATGTTTGTAAGGAACACTTCAACAAAAGATTAAAAAAACCATTTGTTATACTGTTTAATGATTCGGCATCTTTGGTCGATGATATATTAGATTTAACTGCTTCTGGAGGAACAAACTTCCAATCTGCTTTTAATTATCTTAAATCCCTTATAATAAAGCAAAAGTTAAAGAATCCATTGGTTCTATTTATAACTGATGGAGAGGATAGTGGAAGCACATTACAACTAAATGAATACGTTAATGATGTGTTGCTTCAAGATATAATTGAGTATAATATCAGTTTTAGTACAATTGGATATGGAAATGCTTATGATTTTCAAAGTATTAAAAAGATAACCGAAAGTAGAAGTACAAACACTTTTCAATTATGTAAAAGTGTACATGATTTAGAAGAGGTTTTTGATAAATTCTCATCGATGAGAGGTCAAACGTTTAATCTAATTGTAAAATCAGAATCAGATTCATGTAAAAACTTCACAGTTGATCCAATTAAAGATGAAATATTTTTTGAACACGATGATCAAACACTTATTGTTAACGATATAAAAGTAGTTCCAATAGAAAAAGAATTATCTGTTGATGACAAATATAATATACTTGAATATGAAATTAAGAAGCTATTAGATCATGAAAATCCGAAAGAATTGTTATCTCAATATGATAAAATATTAGATTCTATACAAACAGAAAAAGTTGACAACAAAGAAAAAAGAATTAAATATGCATCCCGATTTGTGATCATCAAAAAATTAATTGGGACCATATATAAGTTATTAGCTAATGATTTACCTCAAGAAGAACTTTTAGCTGGTAAGTATTCAATAAGAACTGGAGTATCTAGGTTTGATAAGAAAATTAATAAGACCATATTATCTAACCAAAACTCTACTATATATAAAAATATAGATGATGAGTTTTCAAAACTTGATTTGGATGATTTATATGGTCAAGCAGACAAGGATTATAGATGTGTTATAAGTGGAATGGATTATCTAGAAGCCATTGCAACCAAAGATTGTCTTGGAATAACATTCACTGTTCAAAGAACTGGAACTAGTATAATGAATTATGAGATGTTACGAATTGTTAAGGTAAATTTCGATTTTATGACATATAAGACGTTTCAAAGTGTTTTGAAAAATAGTCTTTTATATGTTGACAATATTGAAGAAGAAGAAAAAGCAATTGGGAATATAAAAACAAAAGATAATGAAGCTATTCAAGGAGTTCTCATAAAAGATAGAATCATTTCAAAATGTAACGCCTTCTTACCTCTTTATATTACAGAAGATCATTGGAAAATGGCTAAACATTATATGTCATTGGCTAACGGATTCAACTTATCAGGAGATGAAAGATTCATTCCAAACGAAGGTATTAACAATGTTATTCCATTTTTAGTGTTATCAAAGGCTTATTTGGATTTAGGTACATTAGAAATAGAATTGAAGGTTTATGATGAGATAAAATTGACCTGTCAAACTATTATTGATCCGAATATGATCAGTTATTATCCATTATGGATAAAACTTTTAGAACAACTTGAATATAATAAGACAAGATGTGCCAATTTATCGTTATTCATCGGAAGATCTTTGACACTTGGCCATATTTTTAATGAAAATGAACTCAAAGCCTTAATATTAGAAAACTTGAGAAGAAAATGTAAAAATGAAAAAGAAATTCTACCAAAGACTCATGTTTTGGCATACAACGTATACAACACTTACGAAACATTGATAAGTAAAGTAGATACTAGTAATGTGAACAGAATATTTAACTATGGAAAATGGTTAACACCTTTAACAAAAAATCTTCAATTCACTATACAAGAAAAAACTATTTACGCGTTATGGGCAATACATCATTCTCAAGATGATCAATCAATTATTGATACCAAGTGTCCTAATCCTTTAATATCTTTAGAAGATTGTGGAAAATTCATTGTTAGTGTGTTTATATCTAAAACAATGAAAAATATTGAAAAAAATGAAGCTTTGATAAAAATTCATAATGAAATGACAAGATTCTGTCAAATAATCGATAAAAATGAAATATCTGTAGACATCACTCCAGCAATCCATTTGTATGGATGGAGAGGTTTATCAATAATGCTAAAAATATTAAGAAGCGAAAGATATTCTAACTCAAAAAAACAAATAATGAGTTTAAGCTTGCTAAAGATGGAATACCTACAAAAAAAATATAATCTTAAATTGAGCAAGCGAAACGTTGGTGCATTTAAGTATCAAGATGAATTAGATTAGTAAGAATTACCCGCTTTCAGGGTTTGTGTGTAAAAATATTATTTTTTTGTCATAAATAGTTTTTACACTTATTCCCGTACAATCATTCACACTTCCACAAAAATCTATTCTCTCTAACAGGTTAAAAATAGTTTTTAAGTTTTTACATTCCTCACCTTTAAAAAACAAAGCTCCCAATAAATCTGAACTTATTTCTTTAAATAAAGCCTCGGATGATCTTTTGATGCGTGTTTTATAAATGATTCCAGTCCAAGCTGATATACATAAACATTTGGTTTTGATTACTAAACCAAACTTATTTTTGTTTCTGAAGTCTATATTATCACAATATGAATTTTTTATCACTAAATAATCTGGAGTAGAAATAAGGTTACAATAGTTTACCATTTCATCCCTATATAACAAATAATTATTAGATATATATAAATCTTCCAACTTGTCATAAAAATCTTCGTTGTCATTAAATATAAACTTATTAACATTGAATCCCGAAGGCCCCTTCTCGAAAGTTGGGAAAGCTTTGGGATTCAAATTGAAAAGAGGAGTTTTAAACAATAAATCGTATATAATATGTTTTGGTAAGGCTAATAAATGCAGACTCCGTTTATATTTAACATTCAAATCACGATAATCAAGGAGACAACTATCATCAATTTCAATAGAATCAATTTTGTCTTCAAATATTTGTTTATAAATGGACTTTTTGATTACAAGTCTACATTTGTATTGAAGAGACATCTCATAGATCTTTTTTATCCTATTTATGAAAAAAATAAATTTTATACAATTTAATGTGAACCCCTCGGAGTAGGCAGCGGCACGCTGTCCAGACTAAAGGTTACTCCGAGGGATTCACACGCTGCCTAAAAAGCTTTGGGATTCAATGTGAATCTCGAAGAGATTCTAAAAAAATGTGAATCTGAATTTATGGAGGATAGATAGTATCTCTATATTTGTAAGTTAAATAAGCTAATCCTCCACCAACAAACTCGGAAATTATGTAAAAAAATGTTTTCTCTGAAGACAAATCTCCTCTTAAACCTAGCGAAAGACTAACTGCAGGATTTACAGATGCTTTAGAGAAAGATTTAGTAAGATATATTACAAACAATAGGGTAGCAGCTATTGGCACTGGTTGTCCTACAAATAAAATAATAGAAACAAAAATATAGGTTCCAATAATTTCGGCCACATAATCCATTTATTAAACAGATGATTTTTTTTCATCTTTTTCTGTTTGTATCAAGGAATTACGAATCGATTTTGAAAAGAGATCAAAAGAACTCTGGACCCGTGCCTCTGGCGGTTTTGTATCACAAACACAAATATTATATATTTTCAACTTACAAATACAATAAAAAAGCAACACAATAATTACTAGAACCAACAATATAGTTGATATTGTTGTTACAATTGATAAAAATCCATCATTTCCTAATATGTTTGATAAAAATCCACCTTTTAATATCCATTTGAAATATGGACTCAAATATTCTTTTTCTAATGTAGAAAAACCGTTTTTAAGATCATTCCAAAATACTGATTCATTTGAGTATTTTATTTCGTTTATGGATGGAACATATTTTATGTCCAAAGATTCATTTATTAATTTTAAAGTGAAATTCATTGTGAAGTTGGTTTCTCCGTAAGGACAGTTAGTAAAACATTCATGATTAAATGTCTCCTCGTCATAATATAGTTTCCTTTTTGTAGAGAATCCGTTTTCATTACAAAAGGTTTGGAATTCTTTGTCTCCACATGTTATAGTTGCAATAGCCTCACCGAAATTGGTTTTACACGTATAAGATAAAATTGCTCCCATATTACATCTAAAACATCCACTTACCTTATATTCCTTAATATAGCATAAATTATTGTAACTATGAGAAGAAAGTTTAAGATTGAACGGTATGATTCTCATTATTGATTTGATTTCCCGATGATCAAGTTCAACTTGTCCATGATTATATTTTAAAGTGTATCCACCCATACTAATCGGAAGAAGTTTATCGCTGTTAAAATAAGTTTCTAATATATGTTCATTACACAATGAACAACTCATAGCATTTTTAAAGTCTTTTTTACAATTGGAACACATTGAACGACTTAGTTTACAATGTTTAAACTCTGAAGCTTCCTTTACTGATGAACATTGAACAGCACCAACGTTTTCAGGACTTAATATTCCTTTTGAATTGGCATCTATCTTTATCGCTCTTATACCATTTATAGATACGAATTTAGTGTTCAATGTTAGATCAGAACCTGTAGTATGTTGATGAGATATGCTAAAATGATCAGTAATTATTCTTTGACCGATATATAATTCCAGATTTTTATATTTTATAGTCTCATTACCCAATTCTATTATCAAATTGAAATCTACTGTCGATTTAAAACCATGACAACCAAACACTTTAAATACTGAATCTGAAGTGGATAAAGCGTATTTTCGATAAAACAAACAAGTATCAGTCTTAAAAGTACATCTGAATGCTTTGTAGCTTGGTATACACATTGTATATCCTGGACTATTGTTAGCCTCATCACTAAATAGTGACGCTGTTTTGTTATCATCAGGATATTCACACAAGTTTCTCCATTCTCCCCAATCGAGGCCATTTCCTAACCGAATGTCCTTACAATATAGTTCTCCAGGACATTGATGCTTACTAATAATCTTTGGAACGAATGATCTGGTGTAATAAACATCTTTATCAATGTTACATTTTGATGTGATTCTGTTTACTTGTATCATCAGTTTTCCAACTATAGAATCATTTTTAATGATTGAAAAGCAATATTCTTTATTTTCACCACCAATAGAGTCAACTTCTATTTCATAAACATCTTCTACAGTACATTTCTCTTTTCCTTTAATATCTTTAACACATGAGAACTTATCTCCGTGAATAAATCCAATTTCTACACATCCCAAAGAGAATTTCATTAAAAGGATAAAAACTAATACAAAACTTGAAGATGGATATATCATTTTTGATATTTTTCATAAATTGGGAACTTTTGAAGATCAAAACTAAGACAATCTACCCATAACCAAAACTAAATTAAATCATTTAGTTTGTTAGTCAATATGAACCTCTTTTTGGTTTCACTTTGTTAATTTTCCTTTACAACCGCATCCTTTTTTTGAACCTTTTTGTTTGTCACTTTTAACATTATTCTCACTCTTCTCATTCTTGTCACTCATTTATTTATAGAGTAAAAATTTATTTTTCTGTTTTTATATTTTTAAAATAGATTCGTGAACAAATGAGTAACAAAATAAAAGGAATTGATCATTCATTGGTTCAACCAGATGATAAATATTCTTCAACATATAGTTTTTACTACTTATGGAATGTTTTATGGAAATATTCCAAAGATCTTAGTATATTATGTTTATATGCTGATAGGATTGAATCTTTTGGTAAACATTTTGAAGATATGAAAACTAAAAAAGTTGTATATTTGAATTTCATAATAAGAAATCCAAAAAAAATAGAAATAGATATACAATTTGATGATATGATAATAGATATATTAGCTCAAAATTCTGCACGATGTTTCTTTTTTGAAAAACATTATATTTGTACATTTAGTAAATATTATACTCATATCAATGATGTGGTTACCATTATTGATGATAAAATATTTGAAATAGGATATAAAACTGAGGTATATGGTGGAGATCCCTATTGTGTGTTGTTTATAAAAGATGAAATTAAAACGAAACGTGAAGATTTTTATAAACAGTTTCTAATCTAAAGTTTATCAAAATTTATTTTGATAAAACGATTTTACTTAATATTGAATCCTGAAGGAATTCTTTTCACATTGAACTGGTGTGTAATAAACAATCTAAAATGTCTCCATACATGATACATTTAGATGTTTCTGGAAGATTTTCTAGTACAAATTATAAAAGTATCAAAAAATATGTTGATTTAGAAGTTACTATAGGAAAAATTGAAAACCTGGGTCGTTTAATAAATAAAAACAAAATTGAAAGTGAAGATGAAAATGTAGATTTAATTGAAGATTTGCTTTATTCAGATGTAACAAAACTTATTTTTCACATTGAAACACAAAATAACATATTAGATGATACTCTTATCGAATCGTTGCTTGGAATCATTAGATCAAATTGTGGACGATATTTTTCGTTTGGATATGAATATATGTGTATATATACAAACAATGTTGGATACTTACCATTTATTACAAAAAACATCACTGATACCATCATGAGTATAATAAGCGGTAATCATAATTATTTTACTTTAGAATATAGAGAAGTAAAAATAATAGATAATTTAATACCTTTATATACTACAAAAGAAAATATAATTGAGTTTTATGACACGTTTATTAACCAGTAATACGTCAGAATATGTTAAGTATGTGGAAGAAAAATTTTATTTTATCTTCTTAATGTATTGTTTCATATAATGTACTCGTTTAAAAAAGATATCGACGTATATATTAGAGTTAAAGACTCTTTTGTACTCATAAACTCACTATCAGCAGGAGATTACAAAATAAAGTTGCTTCCTAGAGGAGTTGATATAGTCAAACATGATAAACAATTTATCACTTCTCAAATGGGTAAACATTGTTTCAATAAAAAACTTCCAGACAAGTATTGGTATACTTCTTTATATAAAAGAGGGTTCAAGTTTACAAAGAATGAACTTATAAATCTAGATGAATATGAAAAAACTACACGGAGAGCGGAACCCGAAGGGTACCCTCTGATAAGTATCACCAAGATTCAATATGATAACGTTCTTTTGTTGTTAGTTTACAAAGATAACACTGAAATACTGGTACCCGAGGGGGTTCCGAGTGAAGCTCTTTGTGCAGGTATACGGAAAAATGAAGAAATAAGAGATTTTTTGAAGTTTGATAACATTGTATACAATATTCATTCAATATCAAACGATACTGAAGAAATAGGATATATGATAAACTACGAATCTACCTTATCTTTAGAAAATTGTAAGATGATTTCTAATTTTTTAACATTTGATAACAATTGTAAATATTTTTGTATTTATGACTACGGAGAAATGGAAAAAGAAGAAAAAAATGGAATACTAATATCCGGGACAATGGAAAAAATACCTAAAGATTATAAACAATTAGACTGTATGGAGCAAAACAGTCCTTTATATTGGAGCAAATGTATAAACTTAACAGTTCCTAAGCTGTTAAAATTCATTGAAGAACAATAATTAAAAATTTTTTTTGTTTTGATCATAATTTTCAGTTATTCTCGTTGAAACATGAATTCTACTGAAGAATATCCAACTATTACTTATGTTGAAGATATGTTACGTAGTCCTTTAAAATATTTAGGATTGACTAAAAAAATAGTTGATACTAAATATTTGATGATAAACAATGAAATGGTAGAAAAAGAAGTTTTACATTCTCCAGCGTTGATACAAGCTTTTGATGAATTACTAGTAAATGCTGCAGATAATAAACAAAACGATCCTAAAATGAGCATGATAAAAATATTCATAGACAAAAACAAAATAAGTGTTTATAATGATGGAAGAGGAATAAAAATATACAAAAGAATGGTTGATGGAGTTGAAATGTATTCACCAGAAATCATTTTTAGTGTTCCATTAACATCTTCCAATTACGAAGTTAAAAAAGAACGAAATACTGGTGGATCTAATGGAATCGGAGGCAAAATATGTAATGTCTATAGTAAAATGTTTACTGTGGAAACCTGTTTCAAACAGGAATCTAATAAAGCCATTTATTATACAAAAACTTGGTATGATAACATGTCTAGATCAGATAAATGTGTGATAAAAGAGTTTGATACTTCTGAGTTTACTTGCATTACTTATGTTCCAGACCTAAAAAGATTTGAAACTGAATCATTAAACAGTGATATAGTTTCATTGTTTTATAAAAGAGCTCATGATATAGCTGGATGTATGGGTTTAAAAGTGTACTTTAATACCTACGCAGACTACGGCAAGTATACTGAATTAATATCCATAACCAGTTTTGAAAAGTATATTGAACTTTATACGAAAGAACGAATATATTTTGATAAAGGTAACAAATGGGATTTTGGTATTACATTGTCTAAAAACTTTAAATATGAAATGATTTCATTTGTCAATTGTGTAAGATGTAACGTAGAATGTAAACCAATAGTAGATCTAATATGTACAGAAATCTTACAATCGTTTAAGAAAAATGAACTTGTGAACACTATCAAAGATGTTAAAAAACATTTAAGGATATTCATAAATTGTAAAATTAGCAATCCCAAATTTGCAGAACTTACTAAACTAACATGTAAAAATGACTTATTAGAAGATATTGATTTGGTGTTGAGTCCTAAGTTTTTGAAGAAACTTTCTTCTAAAACATCCGAAATAGTTAAAAGGATAGAAGAATATTCAGAAGAAAACAATCAAAAAAAACTAAACTCTAATAATGCTTTGATGTTGAAAAGAGATAAAAAGAAAAAGTTTATTAAAATCGAGAAACTGGAAGATGCTATCAATGCTGGAACAAATAAATCTGATAAGTGCACAATAATTCTAACAGAAGGTGATTCTGCTAAAGCATTCGTTGTAGCTGGACTGTCTAAAATAGGAAGAGAATATTTTGGTGTGTTCCCATTAAAAGGAAAAAGTTTAAACGTAAGAGACAAATCTGATAACAATATAGATGAAAATGAAGAAATACAAAACCTTTATCGAATTATTGGTTTAGATAGATCAAAAACTTATGATACTAAAGAAGAGTTTTTAACTTTAAGATATGGTAAAGTGATGATAATGAGTGATCAAGATCCAGATGGTTATCATATTAAAGGGTTGATAATAAACTTTTTTCACAAGCTGTGGCCATCACTTATTCAAACACAAAACTTTATCGAAACATTTATTACTCCTCTAATTAAAGTGAATAAAGGATTACAGAAACTACAATTCTTCTCTAGTGCTGAGTATAATAACTGGAAAAAGGTTACACCAAATTGGAATCAGTTTCATATAAAGTACTATAAAGGGTTAGGTACTTCAACAAATCAAGAAGCGAAAGAATATTTTAGTAACATAGACATGTATCGTAAATACTTTGAATACGTAGATAATAATGATGATAAGGCGATTGAAATGGCATTCTTAAAAAAGATGAGCAAGGAAAGAAAAGAAGTCATTTTAGCTGAATATAAAAAAAATAAGCTATCTGATATATCTGATTGTCTAGAAAGTTATTTGTTTAACATTTCAATAAAAAGTGCAACATATAAAGATTTTATTTCGAAAGAGTTAATTCTGTTTTGGATTTTAAACAATGATAGGATGATACCTTCAGCTATTGATGGATTAAAACGGTCACAAAGAAAAATATTATACACCGCGTTAAAAAGAAACGATAAGAATGAAGTCAAAGTGCCTAGATTATCTGGGTCAGTTTCAGAAATGACTGCATATCATCATGGCGAAGAATCATTATCTGAAGCCATTATAAAAATGGCACAAGATTATACCGGATCTAATAATATAAACCTATTGTTACCAATAGGACAATTTGGATCTAGACAACAAAATGGAGATAATGCAGCTGATCCTAAATACATTTATACAAAACTAAATCCATTAACCAGATGCTTATTTCCTGTTAGTGATGATAAGATATTAACCTATCTAACAGAAGAATCTCAAAAAATAGAACCAAACTACTTTTGCCCAATAATACCAACAGTTTTAATAAATGGATCTAATGGTATTGCTACAGGATTTTCTTCGAATGTTCCGATGTATGATCCATTACTAATAGTCGAAAACGTTAAGAATATGATTGAAAACAAACCATTGATAACGATGTTTCCTTGGTATAGAGGATTTAAAGGCGATTATTTTATAGGCACACAAATAATTATGACAGGAAGAATAAACATTGTAAAAAGCGTTAAAAATATAATATTCTTAGAAATAATCGAATTACCATTGAAATATAGTATTCAAAAGTACAAAGAATATTTGATAGAAATGGTAGAATCAAATGATATTGAAAAGTTTACGGAATATCATTCTGATTCAGAGATAAAGTTTATAATAGAAGTGGAAAAAGACAAATATAAAGAAATTGAAAACATTTATAAACATTTTAAACTTTATGAGACGATTAGTACATCAAACATGCATTTATTTGATTCGAACAACATTCTTAGAATCTTTAAAACGGTAAACGAAATACTAGAGGACTTTTTTATTGTAAGAAAACAAAAATATATAGAACGAAAAGCTAGTATTGAAGAACTTTTGACTTTACAATCTGTAAAGCTAAACAATCAAGCCAGATTTATAAACGAGAAAATAGAAGGACTAATTATTATTGAAAACAAATCAAAACAACACATCATAGACACATTAATATCTAGAAAATACGATCCTTCAAAAGACTCTAATGATTATGAATATCTATATTCTATGCAACTTATAAGGTTATCTGAAGAAGAAAGAAACAAGCTTTTAAAAGAAAAAGATGACAAAATAGAAGAATTGGAACAGATTAAAAACAAAACTTGGAGAGATTTATGGCTAGCAGATCTAGATCTATTCTTACAATCTTATTGTAAGATTCCTCGATCAGAAGACTACGTAGACTCCGGTGACTATCTTGAACCAGATATGAATTTTCTTCAATCTAAAGATATCATATTCAAAAAAAGATAATAAGAATCATTTTGTAAGGTTTTGATACAGACTTTTTATATTCTTGTTTATAAGACTTGAATATTTCAAATTAGAAGGTTTACCTTTTTCAGATTTACATACGACAAGATTGTTTTCGCACAGATATTTCCAAATTATCCTAAATTCTTCATCATTGATTTGATCAGTTGCTAAAAAATCATTTTTTATTTCAGAACCTTTTCTAGATAAATCCTTATCTATAACCAGTTTTTCATATATGTGTATGAATTTCATCATAGTATCGTTTAAGTTATACTTACTTTTTTTTATTCTATTCTGTCTTATTTTTTCGTAAATATCAAAATTTTCAGCTTCTATTTTTTTTATTTCTTGATCATTAGACATCTTTATATCAAATATCGTCATAAAAAGATCATTTGGAAATTTTTGGAATATCTGGTCTATTAGTTTCTGTTTGTTTTCCTGAAAAAAATTGTCAATAAACTTACTCAATTCCCCTCTTAATTCGTTTTCCATCATTTATATTAGTTACTCATTTAATTGTGAATCTTTTTCAAGATTCAATACTTGCCGGAGCCTGCGTAGGTATATGAAAATCAAAGAGCGGAGAGCTTCGCTCTTCAAAAGGTCTTTGATTTTCAATTATAAACCAGTTCATATTTTAAGTTTCGTCTTTCTGGTTTCATAAAACCATATTTCATCTTCAATCCCAATTGATAAGACGGTATAACCGAATCAATATCTACATATTGTTGAGGTGTATTGATTATTATTGGTCCAGGAGTTAACATTTGATTGTATCTTATTCTTTGAAGTGATGAATTATCCATTTTTATACAGTTAAAAATTTTTTTTTTTTACCAACTTTGATTAAATAATCTAAAAAGATACTTAGGTATACTTGCCGGAGCCTGCGTAGGTATACGCAGTCCAAGTATGAATCGTAAAACATTTTCTGGTGATTATGTGAAGAAGATGTTAAGAAGATGTAAAGACTACAAAAAAAATACATTAAATCAAAACATTTATCTCATCGGAGAACTTCATTATGATCTTTCAAATGGTTTTTACGCATTTGATGAAAAAGAAGTACTTCTTAAAATTCTACACAAAATATTTAATAATATAAGATTCAACACTCACGAAGAATTGATGGAAACATTGATTGAAAGAGAAGAAAAACAATTATATCAACCAATAAAAGAAATAGTTAGTAAAGTTGACAATGTTAATGAAGTTGATGAAGTTGATGAAGTATACGAACTAAGTTGTGAAATTATGTATCAACATAGAAACATATTACAAAAATCGTTAGAAAATCAAATTAATGACGTAATGTCAATTGTTAATCGTATATCAGTAAAACAGTATCAATACATCCTTTATAGATTATTTCCTTCTGAAAATTTCAGATCATATAAAGGATTGATTGCGATTTTAAAACAGAAAATGAAACTTCACGATTAAAAGATTTCAAAATAAAAATGGAATCTCAATGTGTTTTTAGGAATACGATAAGTGGTGAAAGGTGTGAAAACGTTGCTACTAACCATCGATCTAATTATTGTACGTATCATGAAGACACATTACAATCAATAGTTTCTAAAGATAATGATTTAGAACTGATTAAAGTGAATAATGAATATTTTTTTAAGAAAAATAATTATATTGTTACAATGACTGATGGTAAGAGTATTAATCCAATATTGTTTAAACATATAGAGCTTTTAGAATCGAAAGGATACAAAATTAATCCTTTAGTTTTACAATATTTCGAATCTTAAACATTTTTTTTTTATTTTTTTATTAAATCGTGAACAATATAAAAATGAGAAGATACGTCAACAGAAAGGATAAGGAATATTTTAAGTCAATTATGGAAGATAAAGGATATGAAATCAATGATATCGATATCAGACAAATTCTTTGTATGATTGATTTTTGGAACAAATATGTGTTTTACCTAAAAAATGAAGATACTAACAAAATAAAAATTGTTACACTTGATAGAGATTTGAAAGAAATAACGATGAAATACGCTACTGAAAGGGAAGATGATTATGAAGGTGATGAAGATGATGACGAATACCCGAGGAATAACCGAGGAAATGAGTTTGACGAATACCCGAGGAATAACCGAGGAAATGAGTTTGACGAATACCCGAGGAATAACCGAGGGGAATTTGAATATCTAAACGTTAGATCCAAAAAATACAATTATGGCACTAAAAATGAAATAATTGATATCGTAAGCGACATTATAAAGTATGATATTGACTACGATTATTGGGGAGAACCAACTGAAAGTTTAAAAGATTATTTAGAATGGGATGACGATTTTATTGAAAGTCATCCACTAATACATTGAAAATCAAAGACCTTTTGAAGAGCGAAGGTTAGAACAATACCCCGAGCGAGAGGGTTACTCGAGGGGTACCCGAGCTCCGCTCTTTGCTTTTCACATTGAAAATCTTTGATTTTCTTTTTAGAAACCTGAAAGGTTTCACATTAAAAAAAAGAATTATCAAACCTTAGAAGTTGATAATTCTTTTTTTTGTTAAGAAATTAGTTATTACGATTTAATTGTTAAATCTTTTATCCGATACTACCGCTTGGAGGTTTTCTTATTCCAAACCTTTCGGTTTGGGCGAACAAAGTTCGCGTATCATCTACATGCTTTAAGAGCCTAACACACACACACACACACAGCAACGATTAAATTAGTGATTAATCAATTGATCGAGATCATATTCCAATCCAACCATGACCTTGATGACCTCACAACATTCGACCTTATCGTGATCCGAAATATTGACGTTCGTTTGAACGAGATAGATCGCTTCAAGAGCCTTCTCTTTTGTTGCTTGGATGGTTGGTCCTGGAGTGAATTCGACATTCCACTTCTTCAGATAGAAGAAGAAGAAGTTGTTCGTCATTTTGATTCCATTCCCACGAGCAAGCCTCTCAGTGAAGTCTTGTCCAGAAGTGAAATCCATTCTGTTAGGGATTGCCGTAGGGGTCCCGAGGGTTACTCGAGGGTGCCCGAGCTTCGCTTTCTGCGTAGGTATACAGTAGAATATGAGTTCTAAAAACAAATTTTGATAAATATGTATCTATTTTATCATTTTAAGTTTAAAATTGTTAAAAAATGAACAGTGAAGTTGAAAAAACGGTAAAACTAATGTTTCCTGGAAAAGATGTTAACGAGGAATTCGTTTTACGTCTTTTATGTGTAATAGATTTTTATGAAAACGAAGAGTTTACAATTATAAACAAAACTGATCCAAAGGACATAACTAAGTATGAAGTGAAAAAAGATGATACTATCAGTTTAAACAATGTTATATCAAATAAAGGCTATGTAGCTAAATATGAAATCTTTGTTAAAAATAACCTAGCATTGATGTTTCGTAAGTTATGCGAAAAATATAAATATGATGGAGATGAATTGAAAACGTTAAAAATGTATAGAAACTTCAACCAATCAAAAAAGAGGAAGATAGATAAGACTATCGAGTTTATGTAGTAAGTTGAATATCATAGATAACCATAATGATTTTTGATATCAAAGGTCTTTCATTAAAACTTTTTATAGTAAACATATCTTTTACCAAAAATATCTTATCATCATCATTCTCAAAACAGTAAGTATAATCTGAAAGAACATATTCACTCAAAAATATCAATTGTTCCTCTTGATTACGACATTTTGTCTGATTTTTGTCATTTGTTTCAATTATCCAACATTTATCTTTTTCATCATATTTTCTTTCTATTTTTATGATTTTGCTGTTTTCATTCGATAAATAACAATAATCCTTATAATACAAATCGTTCATACATAAAACAATCATTAAATTTATATGAGACAACCTAAACGAGATGAATCCCTCTATCAAGAGTATTAGATGTTCCTTTTCATCACTTGTTAATAATCTCATTTTGTTTCAAAACTATGTTAAACAAAAAAAAAATACGAAAGTACTTTATGATCATTGTGGAAACAATGGATCCATTATTTCTCCTTCAACCAGGTCCATATACCTTAAAATCTCGTTTAATTTATCACGATTACAAGTATTTTTAACTTTAGATTCGATAATCGTTTTAAACTCTTTCAACAAATCAATTAGAATCTTATCAAAAATCTCATTTTTTCTAAAATCAATCTCTGTTAGTATCATATTGATTGGTAACAAAAAAACACCTAATGATTGTTCTTGTTTAGAATAAGCATATTTTTTAATGATCCTGAAATTTTTGATAATAAGGAATTCGTGTCTCGTTTTCTCTCTTTCTTGTTTTGGTGTCGATTCAATGTAGAAACACTTCACTTTCTCATCAAATGTCACTCTCCTTTGTTCCATTTTAAGAAAGAACATAAACATACAAAAATAAATTTAAAAAAAGAATGACCCGATCAATAATGATCGGGCTAAGAAATTGGTTATTATGATTTAATTGTTAAATCTTTTATCCGATACTACCGCTTGGAGGTTTTCTTAGTACAAACCTTAGAATCCCTTCGGATTCAATGGTTCGTGTATCTTGTTGTTCTTTTTTTTGGAGCAGAGCTCAACAAAAGTTTTCGGGGGTTTTCTGGTACACATATAGTCAGGCTAGGATTAGAGATTCGATTTCCGTCCAGTAATCGATCTCGTCCTCAGCTGGAACAGGATTATTCCATTTGTCGAACAAATCTTTCATCCAGACTTCACAATCTTCCCAACCACAATCGAGATCTACAGAAGCAGAGCTCTTTACTTTGGAACAAATGGTGAGACATCTTCTCGGATCGTGTTTCAGACGGAAAGCTTTGACAGCTTTATACGTCTTAAAGTAGATCTGATCAGTGTTCCTGATCCAATTGGCCCACGTGAACTCACGTGAACTGGTGATTGCGATATCTTCCTGGATTCGTTTCTTTTGTAGAAGAAGAAACTCAGGAAGAGTGCGTAGTTGAAGATCCTCTTTCCTACGAAAGTCTTTCAACTCTGTATCAAATTGACAACAATTTCTAGTCCATTCGAAAAACATTTGGACCTTACTTCTCTGATAGGATGCTTCTTCAGCTTCCCAACAAGCATAGCAATAGCATTTCACAGCCTGCATTGTAAAAAAATCGCCCTTGATTGAATGATCCAATCAAAAAAAAATAAATTTTATTCAAAATCTACCAATTTTCAAACATATATTCTCATTATTAGTCTTACAGAACTCTTTAGCTGCTCGTTTCAATTCGTACAAGGTTTTTGCTCTGTCTACGTCTAAAAATGATATTTGATTCATTCGGATGTCATAGATTCTTTTGTTTTCAATCATTAGAATTTGTCTAACATTGTAATTACGACGAATTTTTGCTAGCAATTGTTCTTCTTTATACCAACATCTTATCATCCTGTCAAGCGTTTCAAAATATCGTCTATTATAAATAGCTCGTTCCTCAGACCAACATGCTTTACAATAACATTGGATTCGCTCTTCACATTTAGGCAGCGGTACTAACCTCTGAATCTTGAAAGGATTCTTTTTAGAAGAGCTTCGCTCTTCACATTTAACGTCCATTTTAAGAGAGATTTTGCTTCAAATACTCAAACTTCTCATATAAAAAAATAAATTTTGAAAAAGAATGACCCGATCAATAATGATCGGGCTAAGAAATTGGTTATTACGATTTAATTGTTAAATCTTTTATCCGATACTACCGCTTGGAGGTTTTCTTAGTACAAACCTTAGAATCCCTTCGGATTCAATGGTTCGTGTATCTTGTTGTTCTTTTTTTTTTGGAGCAGAGCTCAACAAAAGTTTTCGGGGGTTTTCTGACACAGCACACAAAAAAATCATTTGTTTACAAACTTCTCTAGGAATTCCTTCTCTCTGGCTTCGATACGCACGGTGAGATCTTCATGCTTGTTTTTAGCATTAGCAGCGAAGTTTGCTAGCCTGGCAACACATTGCCAAGTAAAAGATCCACGGGTCTCGTACATCTTTTTCTTATTTTTATAATGGTCTTCTAATTCGATGTACATCTGTCTCTTCTCCATCAACTCTAGAAGATGATATTGCAAAACATCCTCGTCAAACAAATACTTGTTTGCTTCTTGTTCCTCTGGTGAAGTTATTCTTGAGGAAGAACGTTCAATTCGTTCCAACAGATCAAGAGTTGACTGTTTGTGCTTGTTCAACAGATCAAGTCTCATCTTATTCCTAATCTTGTGAACGACAGAAACATAAGCAGGATCCATCGTTAGGCAGCGGTACGCTGCAAACAATAAAAAAAATAAATTGTGATCAATTGTGATCAATTATGACATTGAATCCCAAAGGAGCAACGAGCCAAGCTCTTCGTTCTTCGTTCTTTACTTTTCACATTGAAACTCAGAGACCCCCCCCCCTCGAGCTTCGCTCTTCGCTCTCTAAAGATTCACATTGAATCCCGAAGGCCCTCGACGAGGATTACTAAAGGTTACCTCCGACCAAAGGTTACCCCCGACGAGGAGTAACCTTTAGTCTGGGCAGCGTGCCGCTGCCTACTCCGAGCTTCGCTCAAAGCTCTTTACTCTCTAAAGATTCACATAAAAAAAACAAAGAATCCCTTTCAGGATTCTTTGGTATTTGTGCGTGTGGGTCATTTTAAGAAATTAGTTATTCAAAACTTTTAGGTTTTGTTTTTATCCGATACTACCGCTTGGAGGTTTTCTTATTCCAAACCTTTCGGTTTGGGCGAACTATTAGTTCGCGTATCTTGTTGTTCTTTTTTTTGGGAGCAGAGCTCAACAAAAGTTTTCGGGGGTTTTTTGACACAGCACACACAAAGCTATTTTAGGTTAAATAGTTTTCCATATAGGTTCCGTATACTAGCTCCAAGTCCTGGGAAACCTTTTCGAGGGCCCTTACACAGTCCACATAAATGTCTACAGTAGGACATTCCCCTATCCTAATAGAGTAGAAACGGGTAACTAGTTTGGTGTACATCGCCTTCTTCTTGATCAAAGACCTTATATTACGAATCATTTCTGCTTCGAGCGAATTGTTATCAACTTTGGTGAGAGTTGAAGACATTGTGAAGATTCTGATCACAGGATGGGTATTATGTATATTGTATTAACAAAAATAAATTGTGATCAATTATGACCGATTTTGTTACTTTGTCATAAAATCTTCATTTGATCTATTTCATTAAAATAAACACTTATAAAAAATATGTATGAAATAACTGAGGAAGATTGTATTAGATGGAAAACAAACAATAAAGTTAACCCTAAAACTAATAGGAAAATACAATTTGGTAAGAAAACTTTTTGTAAAGTTGATAAAGCTATTACTAAATATGAGATGAACAAACTATTCAATCTATCAACAAGTTATAATAAAGAAGACCCGATAACTTTAGAAGAATTTACCACTACATTAAAAAACTATGAAATCGTGATGATAGATAAGAAAAATGATAAGTTTCACTGTTTTTTGATAGAAACGTTTTTAGAATACGTAAACAAAAACATTAACAATGAAAGAATTATCAACCCATTAAATCCTTCATATTTTTTAGACAAAAATGATTTTGATCAGATTAAAACAAAAATAAAATATTTGAATCCAAAACTGAAACTTATTTCTTCTAAAATGGATTTTTTCATAGGTAAATACGCCTATTTTGAACTAACTTTTTACCTCATTTTAATCTTTTGTAAGGGGGTTATATATGAATGTGGGGTTTTTCCAGCCTGTGAACCAGAATGTGAAGATATGTTACACAAACTATACACATCATTTAGAAATGATAAAATCATTTTATCGTATAATCCGTTTTTATGCATATCTAAACATTTTTGTAGAGACGAACAGTTTTGGTGTGATTTTAACACAGATAGTCCAAACACTTCGGGGATCAATGTGAATAGGAAACTACTATTAGAGTTTATAGACATATTAAACGGGATTTAATTTATTTCTGATTGATCTTTAGATTCTATTCAAAATGGCCAAGCTATATATAAAATCCAAATCGGAAAATGAAATAGAATTTTCGTTGACTAATATAACTTTGAGTGTTGCTAATGCACTTCGTAGAGTAATAATTTCTGAAGTGCCAAAATTAGCGTTTGATTATGTAGAGATTACCAAAAACAGTTCAGTTTTTAACGATGAATACATAGCACATAGAATTGGGTTATTACCTTTAAAATGTGATGATGTTATTGAAACTATAAAATATACTCAAGATTGTCAATGTTATAGTTTTTGTACTGATTGTTCTGTTGAAATGTATTTATCAAAAAAATGTGATACAAACGAAACAATGACAGTTACCACATCTGATCTAATTAGTAACGATTCTAGAGTAAAAACAACAATCAAAAGTAATAATGAATTCATATCTGATGACATGCCTATAATAAAATTGAAAAAAGGACAAGAAATAGTGTTTAAATGTTACGCTGTAAAAGGAATAGGAAAAGACCACGCCAAATGGTCTAGTACAACATCTGTTCCATATTATTATGTGGAGACGTCTCCAGAAACCGTAGAATACAATTTTACAGTATTATCTGATGGTAGTTTAGAATCAAAACACATCATATTGTCAGCTATTAAAGTAATTAAAAAAAAATTATCTTCATTGTTGATTGGATTAAAAGATTGAAGGTTATTCAATGGCACCAAATTTTAATAGATTTTTTATCATATTTTCGTTTTGATCGTTTGCTTTCTTTAGTAACGTTTCTCCTTTATTATTTTTAACATTAACATTTGCACCATTTTGAATCAAAAAATTAAATATTTTTGTTTTGTATCTTAAATCAGAATCCATCACATACATTAACACATCATGTGTTTTGTATTCAACACTGTCAATTTGAAGTTTGTTATCTAAAAACAGCTTTATGAAATCTTCGTACAGTGTACGTTTAAATGATAAATATAAAATCGGTATATCATTGTATACAAAATTAACATTTGCTCCTTTTTGTATCAAAAAGTTTATATCATCATAACCATAATAATAACTTTCTAAGACTCTATACAAAACAGACTTGCCATCACATACAAAATTGACATCAGCTCCATTGTTTACTAATGGTTTTAGATTATGTGCTAAATTGATCGCAGAAAATAAAATCGAATTACCATTGTATACAAAATTAACATCAGCTCCTTTTTGTATCAAAAGTTCTAAAATAGGTTTATCAACATTAAAGATAGTATAAGCTCTGTATAGTATCGACATACCATTTGTATAATTAACATCTGCTCCTCTAACAATTAATAAACGAATAATCGATATACTTGATTTTTCATATATTGCGTAATATAAGATAGACTTATTGTCAATCAGTTGTCTATTGACGTCGATTTTTTTTATCAAATAGGTTATAACTGATAATCTGTTCGTACGTAAAACTGTTTTTAACATAACTTCATAATTTAGTATCTTTTTTTGATTTAACATTTCTAAAACATCTTTTGTTATATATTTATCAACTGAAGAATAAGTAAAAGATTTATCAAAATCAAAGTTTAACAATAATTGAAGGGATATCCGATTATATCCGTTTGATAATGACATAATTAAGAGTTTTTCTTTCTCCTTTTTTATATCAAATCCCTTTTCAACGAAGAATTGTAATAAATCTTCTATACATCTTTGTGAACTCAAAATATTAAATAGTTTGTATATTCGTTCTATATTTTCTTCTTTGGTTAATTCATCCAAATCTATACAAAAAGTGTCTAAATCTGATTCTTTTAACTCTTTATAATTATGTGCTCCGTATATAAAATATATTCGTGTTGAGTTGATATTGTCTAATATATTTTTCAAATTATGCCATTTTTTAGTGTTATCCCAAAATATTATGTAAACTTTCCTAGGTTTAACATCATTTATCTTTGATATTTTTTTAATGAATTTGTATTCTATAGACGGAGTATGGTCGCGTATTATTTCTACATCAACATTTGTATAAGTTATTATTATTTCTAAACGTTTACACTCAATTTTTGGATATAATCCCACATTTTCTAAACTATTACAAATACTATTAACATTCTTACAACTCTTTCTAAACTCTTTCAGAACGAAATAATCAAAATGTTGAAGCAATTTGTACAAATAGTCGTTTCTATATTGAATCCCAAAGGCTCCCTCTCGAGGGTTACCCGAGGGGTACCCGAGCTCTGCTATTCGCTCTTCACATTGAATACTCATGATTCTTCGCATCTGCTCCAATTTTAGAGTATAACCAAAATAAAAAAATTTTTTTATAGTTCATCGTTTTTTATGTTCCAAAGATGTTGAATAATCTTCCGCTGGACATATTGGAACATATTCTATCATATTTTACTGGATTAGAATTAATCGAGTTTAAACTGATATCAAGAAAATTTAACAAAATAATAGAAAATACTAAACAATGTCATATTAATCGTAATATGTTTCATAGTTTAATTTTAGGTGCCAAAAATACATATATTAAAAACGGTAAATATAATCTGATAAAGTTTGATAATTTAAGGTTATTGAAGTTCATTTCTTTTCAACGATTAAACATTTACGGTTTTACTGAAAAAACCGATTTCATTAAACAAATATTAGATTGTAAACTGAAATATAACGAATTAAAAATACAAAATCTAAAAATTACATCCAAAGAGACATTAGACTACTTCCTATCTTTAAATTTACCCAAAGCATCGATTCTTACTATTCGTAATTGTTCAAATGAAGCCAAAGAAAAAATAAGTGATAATGATATAGGAATGAAACTTTTTAATTTTTTGATAAAGGATGATCAAAATGTAACTTTTAACACATTTACATCTTATTCTGATTCTGATATGATGCAATCAATTTCGAGTTTATGTTTTTGTAAGTCTAAATGTGATATCAGAGTTAAAAATGTTGACTTATTTGCTTCAGATTTGGAAAGTAGACTCATAAAATGGAAAGAAGAGCTTCGCTCGGGTGCTCCTCGGGTGCTCCTCGGGTGCCCCTCCGGCAAGTATACCTCAGTAATATCGTTCACATCTAAAATAATTTTGATAGAATCGAATGGTCAATATGATATGATCAAATTAGACAAAATTCTCAATAAGGTGTTTCCTGAAGGATTCACATATGAGAAACAATATGGTGCAATCAGTATAAAGAATTCAGATTCCCAATCAAGTTTAACAATAAAATATAAACCTTTATACGAAAACCGTCTTATAGATTACAATATGTTGAATATGAAACGTGAAACGTTATAAATGAGTTTCTACATCACCTTTTAACGGATCATTTATTTTTTGTGTTTTTATCAAATGTTTCCTTAAAAACTTTGTTCTATTAAAAAGTTGTTTCAATCTAAAATTGAAAAAAATCTTATATTTTTCAACATCTTCAAATTTCAAATAAAACAATTCAAAAGATGAATAATGTCTAACAGGAATTTTAGGATTTTCGTTTATTACCTTATTTCTAGACATATTAAATTCTTGAGCTGATAGTTCAAAATTAATGTCTTTAACATCGATTAACAGTGATAAGTAAGTTGGATTGTTTTGAGAATCTGAACATATATAGACTTCTTCACATTTATTATCTCTCAATAACTCTATAAGTTTGAAATATGTAAATGGAAACGAATAATACGTTTCTTCACAAAACTCTCTTGATATTGTTGAATATATGTTACAATCTTCAAAAGAGTATTTACCACCTATATCTGAAAAACGATAATTGTCTCTAAAGTATTCTTTTATTATCCAAATACCATTTTGATCGTAAAATAATACACCTCCAGCATATAACTTGTATCCATCCTTTGAATAAACAAACTTATCAATTTGTTTTTCATTCATTGTGTATTTATATTGATATCAGTTTAAAATAGAAAAAGAAACCCGAGGGTTACTCGAGGGGAACCCGAGCTCCGCTCTCCTTCGGAATTCATATTGAAATTAACAATTCAAACTCATATAAAGGTTTCCATTGTAGTTTGGATTGTTTTTGACTTTATTAGATCCTCCAGCATCTGCCATTATTTTTCCTACACCTTTCATCTGTTCACCAGTTTCTTCTTTTACGTCCTTCACATCAACTACATCTAATCTTTTTGATACTGTATACGTTTCGAGTATTTTTCTGCTGCTTTTAAATTGTTCTAAGTTTTTACCTTCTACATGATAACGGCTTAAAAGATTATTCTCTTTCCCAATTTGTCTTATTAATAGCCCGGCCAATAAGAGATGAGCATTTCCTGATACCCAAATTCGATTCCAGTATCCCTTTTTATGGTTTTTATATTCAGTAAGAATTGGAATCCAACTTTCTGGAATGTTCCATTTACTATGCGATCCAGGCATTATAGATTTTTCTCCTCCAAGTATCATGTTTATAAAGTCTTGGATGTCAAATGAAAACTCCATAGGAGGAAACGCTTCACATTCTAGATTAAACTCATCTACTACGAAATTACGATCTTTACCTTTATAAGTACACAAGTTTACCATATGATGATCGGATCCTAGTTTAAAAATGTTTCTCGTTGTTTCGATATCTTTACCATCATTATCAGTAAAAATGTAAAAGAGATTATTTGGACACAAACATCCACAATCGTCTAATTTATAAGCAGTTTGAAACGGGTATAATTTAGATTTACTATTCAAAAAGAAGTTTCTTTCTCCTAATAGATGTTGAGAATATCGTGGATGATATGATACAGCATGTTCGAAATTAGCTAGGTGTACTATTATACCAGTGTTCTTGACATAATATTTTTCATCGTACACGATATATTCCCAAAACTCATCTTTATTGTCTTTTTCTGTCTTTAATCTTTCATCAGGTCTATAACAAAATGATAACAAAATGTTTTCTGCACAGATATTATTATGGTTCATCAAATAATTATGTTGCAAACAATGAATTGCCATCAAAATCTGAGACATAATAGAAGTAAATATTTCATCATCTTTAAGCTTTATTATGTGTGATAGAGCAGAATCTGTTAGATATCCTTCGTATAATTCGTATAATGTCATTTGACAAGGTTTAGTAAAAAAGTATTCGTTACATAATATGTTTTCATCTGTGATATCATAAACGAAGGAATAAAATGGAAACAAAAAGTTTGGACATCTGAATTTGGTTAATGCATCTGCTGTCATAGAATATATTGAGTTAGGAGTTATTAAAGGAGTAACCTTAAAATATAACTGTGATTTGAAGAAATCGCATACGTGTTTGTTATATTCTCCTAGAATAGGACTACATTCTAGTTTATGTATATAGGCTGGAAATGTTTTTTTATCTATCATTGGGTAGGTACATCTTTTCAAGGTTGCACAATATTCCATACGGTCCTTTAATGTAAGTTGTAAAAGTATTGAAGACATTACTTTTTTATTATGTTTTATATTTTTTATCAAAATTTAGAAAAAACAATCAGAAAGTACTTATTATACGATAAGAATGGAATGTTTAATCTGTTTTGAAGTGAATGAGGAATCCCCAATTATTGAACTAAATTGTAATCACACATTTTGTGTAGATTGTATATCAATCTACTTGTCAGAACACAAAAATCTCCCACAATGTGCATTATGTACCGAAAGGATAAGTTTTAGCTTTGTTAAAAAAAAATTACCTCATATGTCGAATATTTTACGTTTTAATTCACATACTGATTGTCCTTTAACAAATTGTGAAGGAGTTTTATTTGATCAATGTTGTAATGTTTGTAAAATAAAAATATGTATAAAATGTAATCAGTTAAAACATAAAGGTTCTTGTAAAGAAGAAGAAATATTGTCAACTCAGTATATAAAAGTCGAAATGATTAAATGTTCTAAATGTAAAACAATAATTGAACATAATGGAGGATGTGAGTTAATTACATGTATTTGTGGAAATGAATTTAAACATGTTGATAAAAGAGGTCTTAAACGAATATTTAATAATCTTGATGAAAATGATTACAAATTACATCTAAAAACGGTTGCATCTGAAATGAATAAAAAGATTGAAGAACGTAAAAGGAATGAAGAACTTGAAATGATTAAAAGGAATGCAGAACTTGAAATGATTAAAAAGAATGCAGAACTTGAAATGATTAAAAGGAATGAAGAACTTGAAATGATTAAAAAGAATGCAGAACTTGAAATAATTAAAAGGATTAAAGAACTTGAAATAATTAAAAGGATTGAAGATCGTAAAATCATTCATTCAAAAGTATCAGATCGTAATAAAAAGAAAACCAGAATGTTAACCTTGGTGAAAAAATGATACCAAAATTTAATAAAAACATCATAAAATTGTTTAATATACTCTTCGACATGAATTGTTCGATCTGTCGGGGATACTATTTACCACAGATAACACTTATATGTGAACACTCATATTGTCAAAAATGTTTAGATAATTACTTGGGTAAGAAAACATATGATCCAAAATGTGTAACTTGTAACAAAAAGATAAGTAAAACTTTTATTCGAGACTTTTTTCAACACAGATTAAAAAACTTACGTTTTACAACAAATTCATCTTTTTGTCCTTCAATTCTTTGTAAAGGACGGTTGATTAATAACGTTTGTAACGTTTGTAAAATGAAAGTATGTATCAATTGTGAAAAAAAGAAGCATATTGGATTTTGTGAAATTGAGGAATTGTTATCTGTTGAATATTTAGACTCTCATATGTTTAGATGTCCTAAATGCAACATCATTATTGAACATAACGGAGGATGCAATACCATTATATGTATCTGTGGAAGCAAATTTCGTCATGATAATGATAATAAAAATCCTAAAATGATGGAATTTTTAACTGAGAATGAATATTTATCATATATGAAAAATATAGGAATACATAGAAGGTCATATATTAAGAAAACTGAAGATTTTGAACGAACTAAAAATAGATCAAAAAAGATCGGTATCATCAATAGAGTGTTAAACTTTATATTTTAAACGTCTTAGGACACTTTTTACACAAATAAAATACCGTCATCCCTTCATCTGCACACCTAGTTTGTCTTGGTTGAATGATTAAAGTACCCCCACAATCTCTACATTTAGGTACATCTACATTCTCATCAATACGTATTGTGTCTTTTAATTTTTTTAGCTTGTTTATCAAAGATTTTTTCATTTATTTAGAAAAGTTAAAAATAATTTGCTTTATATGATCTACTTAAGTTAAAACCATTTTTTTATGAAACTTTTTATAGTTGCCGTCTTGTTCAGACTGCAATAATTACTAGGAATATTGATGTTCGGTGACATTATACCAATTGAAATTGCCTTATTCAACAAAATGTTAAAGTTCTTACTGAATTCCTCATTATGTTTGTTTAAAGAGTAACTTTTTGACAAAACGTGAGAGATTTCATGTAATAAAACATAAACCAACACATCTTGAGAATAATATTGTAAGGTTATTGGATCTTTTAAACATATAAACACGTCCTTCTTATTTACCGTAACACTCTCATTTCCTGGTAGAATTGGTATATTTGCAAAAGATGGATCAATCAAATAAACCTTTTTTTTTACTTCATTCAGATAAACAGTATCAGAATCTAAAACAAAGTATTCTTTGTTAGCATAAAAGTTTAAACATATAAAAACTATATTCAACACGATTAACATGATTAGAAACCATTTTAAGAGTTCACAATCATGTTCCATTTTATTACGTGTTTTTAGAAAGCGGAGAGCGGAGAGCGGGTGCCCCTCGGGTGTCCCAGCTTTGTTCTTCACATCATTTTAATATTAGTACCATAAGCTTCACTAACTTTTAAATATTTTGAGATTTTTGAGGAAAATATTGGAGGATAGCATGGTTTAACAGTTTTAGTAGTTTTAGCATCTGTAGATATCGGACAAAGATTATTCATTTTTTAAACAAAATTTATTTTTATATACAACTTCTTTCTGAAGAATCTGAAGAACATTGAAGAAATGTTTGAAGTGGAAATATTCCATGGAAACTGTCAGTCTTCTAAATATAAGATCCACAATTCTAGAGACTTTGCCAGATATATGACCAAATATTATGACGATTTGGAGGCCCGAGAATGGGAAGAAAAAAAAATGGAGAACAGAATTCTCCAACTTCAATATGATCGTGAATATAAAATATTCCAAAGAAAGAAGTGGGACAAAGAAAAAGAAAGAATCCGAATCCTAAAAGAAAAAGAGGAAAAAGAAGAAAAAGAAAGAATGAAAAAAAATGATGAGAGATTAAGAAAAACGAATGTTTCTACAAATCGTTTTTAAACATAATCATAAACTGATCTAATAATTCTTCTATATCATTTTCTCCATTAAAAATTATCATATTCTTAAATTTTTGTCTATCTTTATACAATTTGTCTAATTGTTTAAGATATTCTAAAGAAATCAGTTTGTCTTCAGGTTTATTAGTTTCTGTAATTCTTTGTTGTATCCTTTGAAAACAAATTTCAGGACCAACATCTAATAATATCTCAACTAGGTTAGTAGAAATGTTTATCTTCTTATGAAACGATTTCAACAAATACATCTCAAAATTTGAAATGTAGCCATTATTGTATAAGTTCTTAGAAAATATGTAAACTGATTCTGATGAAGATCTTTCTATTACAAAGAACTTACAATTTGGATTTTCTTTGATAGATTTATTAATACATTCATTCATTTTCAGAATAACATACAATTGAAACTTAAATGCTTCATTTTTCATGTCTTCATAAAAGTTTTCTAAAGGCGTAAAAGTGCCAAATTCTGTTTCAACACATTCGAACTCATCTAATGGTTCTTTTATTATTACAACCTTTGAACGTTTACGAAGAGAATCTAAAAATTTACTTTTACCAGATCCGATATTACCACTTATAACGATAAATTTGATATCCTTATTCATTATTATACTTTTTTTTGTTAGTTTCACATAATAAATAAAATTTATTTTTAAACTGGTTAACGAGTTTTAGAAAAGCTTCGCTCCCGCTCATGTTTCACATTGAATCCCAAAGGGATTCTTTTTAGAAACCTGAAAGGTTTCACATTGAATCCCAAAGGGATTCTTTTTAGAAACCTGAAAGGTTTCACATTGAATCCCAAAGGGATTCTTTTTAGAAACCTGAAAGGTTTCACATAACAATTAAAAAAAACATAAATGACGATCTATCCACCAGAAGGAAAACTTATTGTTTTTGAAGGAATAGATAAAAGTGGAAAAACTACTCAAAGTATAAAATTGTTAAATTGGCTACAAAGTGAAAATAAGGATACTATATTGTATAAGTTTCCAAATAGATCAACAGAAACTGGAAAATTGATAAATGACTATTTGACTAAAAAATCCTATTTACCACGTGAAAGTATTCATTTGTTGTTTTCTGCAAACAGATGGGAAGTACAAGAAGATATCATACAAGCTATAAAATGTGGAGTAAATGTGATCGCTGATCGATATTTATATTCTGGAATAGCTTATAGCATGGCTAACGGATTAGATTATCAATGGTGTAGAGGTACAGAAATAGGATTACCATCACCAGATCTAGTTTTGTTTATCGATACACCAGTTGAAATAACTATTGAAAGAATCGGATACGGAGAAGAAAAGTATGAAGAGAAAGAATTTCAGAAAAGAATACTTCAAAACTATTATTTCATCAGAGAATCGAATTGGAACACATTTGATGGAACATCATCTGTTGACAGTATTAAGATGAAAATTAGAAAAGTTGTATCAGATATTTTAAAATAATAATTATTTGACGTTTAAAATTTTTTTTTACTTTTTAACTTTAAACATGAAAATAAAAATGGTTCTGACACTTCCTTTAGAGATATTCGAACGCATTCTTACTTTTTTAAACGTTAAAAGTTTGTTAATTGTTAAAGAAATTAACAAAAACTGTTATCAAAGAGTAAAAAGGTTTATTGAATTAGACGATTCATTAAATTGGGTACAAAAATACAGAGTTAACAAACTATTCATAAATATCGATAACGAATTTTTGACTTTAACAGTTCATTCTAAGTTTAAGATATTTAGGATTCAAAAGAGAAAAAGAACTTGCCATAACTGTAGCACTAATGGTTTTACCTTTGATATGGCTACAAAAAACAAAAATCTCTACCTAAACTGTTTGAAATGTAAAGATCTACACAAACTATATAGACATTGTTGTAACACTTGTTCTCCAATTTTTAACTCATTTGATGGTAAGAATTGTAGCAGATGTAATCAAAAACTAAACAGAAAGTTTTGCAACAGATGTAACATAAACTATAAAGATGTTAATCATTATGAAGGAGTATTAAAAATTGAATTAAACAAAATTAAAGATCAAGAATGGATTTTTAAACTATTAGATTGTAAAATCGTAATAATTGAAAGTTGTATACTTACGCAGAGAGCGGAGAGCGAAGAGCGAAGAGCGGAGCTCGGGTTCCCCTCGGGTAACCCTCCGGCAAGTATACCTACGCAGGCTCCGGCAAGTATACCTGAAAACCTACAACCCATCAAAAGATTTTTGGTTAATTGTCTTAGCCTATTTATTTTAAACGACGAATTGATAAGTGAATACGTTAAAAATATTTACAAATTAACTGATTTAGACTTAAGAATAATTTTTTATCCTTCTATAAAAGTTGAAGGAAAAGAAGAAGAAATAAAAAATGAGCTCAAAAAATATAAAGGAGTTGTTAGAATTATAAAGTTGGAAGGATCTAACACTAACCAATTATATTCCAAAGCATCAAAAAAAATACCAATAGACGTATCTTTTTGTAATTATAACGAATTTAACAAAAGTTATACGTATATTAACAATTTTATGAAAAAGAATGACAAAGCGAAGCATTTTATAGAGTGATACTCGCAAAAAAAATTATTTTTCTGCGTAGGTATAAATCGTTTAATAAGTTGAAAATGTCTTTACCTTCAGATGTGATTTTAAAGATCCTTAAAATGGTAACTCCAGAATGTTTCTTAAAATGTAAACTAGTAAACAAAGAATTTAACAAGATTGTACGATATATAATTGCTAAACATCCTAATTTGATTCCAAAGTTCAAAATTACATACTTTATAATAGATTTTTGTCAAGATACGATCAAAATAACATTAGTATCGAGGTATAGACTATATAGAACTGAAAAACTATCAAGTTGTATATATTGTAATGAATATTCAACTTTAATACACAAACCAGAGTTAGGTAACAAATGTCCTCATTGTATCTTATTACCATCAAAATGTGAAGATTGTTTACGAGATAGATACCGTTTCAAGAACTTTTGCAATCATTGTGAGAACAAGTCCAGTTCGAATAATTCGAACTGTTTATACTGTGGTACTTTGTGTGTTCGTAATTTTTGTACACATTGTAAAGAATCAAGAAATCCTAATGAGGGTAGATGTTCTTGTTCTTCAATACTAAAGTTTAATTATTGTAAATCGTGTAAAAAAGAAAACTTCGGACAACCCTCCTCCATATATTATTCTTGTTCAATCTGTAACAATGATGAAATATTAAACTCGTTTTGTGTTCAATGTGATAAAAATTTTTATCCTACTACTGATTGTCCCGTTTGTAGGAACCCTAGTATAATTAAATTGTATTGCCCTAATGGTTGTGAAAATAGTTTGAAACAAATCCCGTATGTCGGAACCATCGAGATACCATTTTGTAACCAAGCTTTTCACATTGGAGATGATATAGCTAAAAATGTTTTTATACATTTAAAGATCGATGAAGTAAATATTAACATCAAAAACATGAAAAAATGTTATCAAGACTATTATATGAATATATTCAAATTATTTCATACCCATCCTAAAGATTACTGTTTTTATGGATTAGGACCTTCGAATTGTAAGAACAACGTATTCTATAATTTTATGAACCAATTATTTATTGACATACCAGAATTTAAAAACATAAGTATGAATTTATATCAAATTAGTGACCCTATTAAGACCAAATTATCTAAAATATTAAAGAAACATAGTAAAAAAAAAATAGTTGATGACTGTATAAACGGTGATATAATGTGTTTTTATTTTGGAAAAAGATGCTACTCATTAGATTTTTAAATTTGTTTTTTTTGCCCATTATATCAAACAATTTGAATAAGTTTCAATGTGAAACCTTCAGGTTTCTAAAAAGAAAAGCAGAGCTCAAAGAGTCGAAGCGGAACCCTCGGGTAACCCTCAGAGTAACCTTAAAGATTTTCAATGGAAAGGGTTACTGATGAAGTTTTTCAAGAGAAATGTTGGAACATAGTATCGGCATATTTTAAAGAAAGAACGTTAGTCAGTCACCATTTAGAGTCTTTTGAACGATTCATTGGCTCCTCTATACAAAAAATTGTTGAAGAAACTCAAGAGATTGAGTTTGATTTTGTTAAAAAGGTAAAAGCCATTCATGAAGAACATGGAATCATAACTGAACATAAAAACGTTAAAATAAAAATAAAGTTTGGATCTTTACACATTTCTAGACCAACAAGATTTGGAAGAGATATATTACCTCATCCATTAACTCCTCATGAAATAAGAATTAGAAATTTGACATATGAAAGTCCAATTTATGTAGATGTTTTTGTAACAGAGATAGAAGATGATATACAAACAGTAACTCAGCATGATAACGTATTTATAGGAAAAATTCCAATAATGATAAAATCTAAATACTGTTTGCTAAAAAATCTAACAAATGATGAATTGGCTAGTTTGAAAGAATGTCAATACGATCAAGGAGGATACTTTATAGTTAATGGATCTGAAAAAGTTCTGATACCTCAAGAAAAGATAGCTGTTAACACTATTTTCTGTTTTAAAAACAAAGATACAAAATACAAATATAAAGTTGAATGTCATAGTAAACTTGAAAATTCATGTAGACCACCAACTAATATATGGATTAATCTGTTATCGTTAGATAATGTTACAGTAACTAATGACTCGTTAAAAGATGGATTATCAATAGGACAAAGAATAGTAGCCAGTTTACCATTTTTAACTTGGGACATACCAGTTATAATAGTTTTTAAGGCATTTGGATTTTTGAAAGACGAAGAGATATTAGATTTTATTATACCAGGTGTTTCAGATTTGGAAGTCATGGAACTATTAAATCCTAGTATGGAAGACGCCAGGATCATTGAAACAGAGAGCGATGCTTTAAATTATATTGGATCAAAAGGAACAAATCCTGGAGACACGAAAGAAAAAAGAGTAAAATACGCAAGAGATCTTCTTCAAAAAGAAACGTTACCACATATCGGTATAGAAATGAAATTTAATATCAAAAAATGCTATTTTGTCGGTTATATGATAAGAAGACTTTTAATGATAGCATTAGGTAGATCGAAAATGGATGATAGGGATCATATGGGTAATAAGAGAATAGATCAATCTGGAGACCTTTTAAGCTATCTTTTTAGAGGATTATTCAAAAGGTTTACCAAGGAACTTGAACTCGTTTCACAAAAAAGTTGTCAAGAAAACGGTACATTCAACATCAACTCATGTATAAATACGAATACCATAACTAAAGGATTTGTATATTCATTAGGAACCGGAAACTGGGGTGATAAAGCCACTTCTTCCACTCATAGTGTCGGTGTGTCACAACTTTTAAATAGAATGACATATTTAGCCACATTATCTCATCTACGTCGTTTAAATGCTCCAATGGGTAGAGAAGGTAAAATATCCAGACCAAGACAGATTCATAACACTTTATGGGGAATAGTGTGTCCCGCTGAGAGTCCAGAAGGTGAATCAGTTGGACTGGTTAAAAATTTATCTTTGTTAACAACTATAACATTAGGAACTCGTAATGAGATAGAGGAAAGATCAGGTTATATAGCATGTGGAAACAATCCATCACCAATTTTGATACTATTAAGTGAAAGTGGTACCAAAATATTAGAAGAAACTATTCCTTTGAACATTAAAGATCACACTTTAGTGTTTTTGAATGGATCTTTAATTGGAACACATAATAATCCAAAACGTTTAGTTTCAATATTAAAAAGAAAAAGAAGAAACGGTGATATATCTCAACAAGCTTCAATAGTTCATACAGATAATGAAATAAAGATTTTTACAGATAATGGAAGAGTTTGTAGACCATTATTAATTGTTGAAAATAATGAACTAACGTTAAAAATGGAACATTTAGATCCAAACTATAAATGGAGTGATTTATTAACAAGTGGAATTATTGAATACATTGATAGTTTGGAATCGGAAAACATAATGATTGCTATGAGACCAAATGATTTAGACACACAAAGCGTATCGTATACTCATTGTGAAATACACCCTTCATTAATGTTAGGTGTTTGTGCATCAATTATTCCTTTTCCAGATCACAATCAGAGTCCTAGAAACACTTATCAATCGGCTATGAGTAAACAAGCATTAGGAATTTATAGCTCTAACTACAACGAAAGAATGGATTCTTCTTCTCACGTTTTATATTATCCACAAAAACCGTTATCTGGAACCAAAAACATGAAACATTTGAATTTTAATGAACTACCTGCAGGTATTAATGCTATAGTAGCAATAATATGTTATACCGGATACAATCAAGAAGATAGTATCATTTTAAACAAATCTTCAATCGATAGAGGTCTTTTTAGATCTATATTCTATAGAACTTATGTTGAACAAGAAACATTTGATGAAAAGATAGAAACAATCAAAAAGGAAAGAGTCAATGTAACAAACTATGATAAACTTGATATCGATGGAATAATATGTCCAGGAATTAGAGTAAACGAAAACGATGTTATCATCGGAAAAACAAAATCATTGATACTAGATGAAGAAAACTTAAAAAACAAAACAACAACTAAAAAAGATGTTTCTACATTATTAAGACCATCTGAAACCGGCATAATTGATAAAGTTATTATAACCACCAATGAATATGGTAGAAAATTAAGTAAAGTCAAAGTCAGATCTACAAGAACTCCTCAAGTTGGAGACAAGTTTGCATCTAGACATGGACAAAAAGGAACTATGGGAATGATGTACAGTTCTGAAGACATGCCATTTACCAAAGAAGGAATAACACCAGACATAATAATCAATCCTCATGCTGTACCATCAAGAATGACAATAGGCCATTTAATTGAATGTCTTCAAAGTAAAGTAGCAACATTGAATGGTAAAATCGGAGATGCTACTCCATTTAATGAAAAGATCAACGTTCAAAACATTTCAAATACTTTATTACAATATGGCTATCAATCTAGAGGTACAGAAATATTATATAACGGGTTTACAGGAAAAAAGATAGAAAGCTCAATATTTATAGGTCCTACATTTTATCAAAGGTTGAAACATATGGTAGAGGACAAGGTTCATGCCAGATCAAGAGGGCCAATGGAGAGCTTAACAAGACAACCAACAGAAGGAAGAGCGAGAGATGGAGGATTAAGAATAGGTGAGATGGAAAGAGATTGTCAAATAGCTCATGGGGCGTGTCAATTCTTAAGAGAAAGATTATTTGAAGTTTCAGATCCATATTATGTAAAAGTGTGTAGGGATTGTGGATTGATTGGGATATCAAATTCCAATTTAAAATCAAAAGTCTTTGAATGTAGAATATGTGATAAGAAGAACTTTCATATCGTTAGAATCCCTTATGCATGTAAATTACTCTTTCAAGAATTAGAAAGTATGGGTATTTCTACTAGAATAATGATATAAACCTATAAATTCTGATCAAAATTTATTTTTTTGATCATTAAAAATGTGCTAAACACTTTCAGAATGTCGATCAATTCGTGTTTGACCTATCGATACGTTCTCTCAGAAATAAGAGACTGTGAACTGGAAATCAGTTGTACTCCATCCTGCCGGATTAGTAGGCTGATAGATTTGAATTGTGATTTGAGCAGACTAGAACAAGAAAAAGGACTCATAGAAGAATCTTTTTTACTTGGAATGCATAAGTGTTCGTCTTGTGGATGCCTCCCGATTCGTCCGATTCTTGTTTGTAGATGTAATAGACCGTGGTGTCGAGGACATTTATGTCTCTAAAAATAAAAACAAACAAAAAAAATAGTGTGCTGTGTTAGTTTAGTGTAAATAAGGTACGCGAATCAAACCGAAAGGTTTGGAATAAGAAAACCTCCAAGTGGTAGTATCGGATAAAAGATTTAACAATTAAATCGTAATAACTAATTTCTTAGACAAATAGTTTAGTCTCCTCATCTAGAGGTGTTTAAATTATTTTTTTATTTTTGAATCAAAAAAAGAATCTAAAATCCAAATGAATACTTTTACTCGGACAGTTTTAACGATTTTTGTATTCGTAATCAATTTATGTGTTGTATCATCTCGAAGTGTTAAAAGAACTGTATTGTCGGATCAACTTATAGCACATTATGAAGCAAAATTTCCTTTAGAAGAGTTTAAATTTACAACAATTGATGGTCCAATAGCTTTTGGTGTCAAGTTGTGGGAAGATTGAAAAAAATATATTGAACTTTAACTTCATGTACCTAAATGTATCATAAAATTGGTAATAAACTCGTTCTCACGTATATTATACACACATTTGTCACTATCGAAGTTATCACTTTGTATGATTGTTAAATTGTTTTTATCGAATATCTTTTTTATTTTTTCATTATTCAACATTTTATTCTTATTTTCTACTATTACTAACATTTTAGCAAATACTATAACAAAAGATGAAACGATTAATAATCTTGCTGAAATAGAAAAAGGACAAATGTTTAATAGCAAAAGAATTACGATCCCAATAAAAAATCCAATACAAATGTTTAAACTCTTTTCAACAAATGTTTCTTCTTCCAATTCAACGGTTTCATCTTTATAATATGCTTGACGTGCAAACTTTTCTTTGTAACATGAAATGTAAAGTAAAACGTTTTCATGTCTCTCTTTTTCGTTTATAGAATTCATAATCTGAATCATTTCAGTTGTAGTATATTTTACATTTATTCTGATTATTTTATCCAATTCATCAAACAGACACTCCTTTAATTCGTCATTAAAATATTGAACTATTGCTTTTTTTATGTTAAAAACCATTGTTTTTACATAATTTTGAGTAATAATAAATTCATCCAAATCATTTTGTAACATTTCTATAAATTTATTAACATTCCTATGTTTGTTTGTTTTTATGATTTCTATCAATTTCAAATGTTCTTCGATTTCTTTATTATTACATTGAGAGCCAATTTTATCATTAACGTCTTTATAAACACCATAAATTTCTATTTTTCGAGTTATTGATAGCTTCAAAATGTTAAAAATATCAATGTTTACTAGTTCTCCATTCCAAACTTTTTCGGTGTTTATGTTCGAAAGAATTAGTAACTTTGTATAAACACATTCTGATTTTTCATTTACTTCTAAAAGATCTATATCATACAATCTTCCGTCAAAATTCATTGTCAAGAAGATATTTAATGTGAAAAAATATTAAATTTTTATTTTTGATCTATTTCATTTTCTATCATAAGTATCACATCATTCCAACTTCCTTTATAATATTCTTTCCCATTATCATCATGATGTACAAAAATATTCGATAAAATCGTTAACTGTTTTACAATCAGAATGTCCTAAATATTTAAGAATTAGTTCACGAGATCCAATCGGATCGTTTTTAAAGCGTTTTTCTATTTTATCGGCTAAACGATTGTCTCTAATCATTTTTTCAGACATTGTAGTTCAATAACTATTAATTCAACCTATTAAAAAAAAATTTTGTTAATAGTCGTATCTGAAACGTTTTAATTCAAATGGAAAAAGAGATTATTTTTGTTTGTTGTGATAAAGTTGAAATAAAAGTGAAGGAAAAGATAGCTTTACAATATTTTGCATTTTATCGAAAAGAAAACCCAGAGTCAGATGATAACGTAGTATTTCATTTTCCTGAAAATGAGGATTTTGATTCTAATTCTGTAAAAAATGTCATCGAATGGTGTGAACTCGATAAAAACGCGAATGAAACTGATTGCAAGATATATTTAGATAAAATATTGAAATCGGATAGTTTTGATGGAATACTAAAAATGCAAATATTATGTGACTATTTCTTTGATAGTGACGTATTATTCAATATAATAAGCAAATATGTAAATGATTATTTACAAAACAAGAATGTGGACGAAATGAGACAATTATTTCATTTAAAAAATGATTTAACACCTGATGAAATAAAAAAAATAGATGATAATGGATCGTTTTTATGCACATAAAAAGGACGAATCAAAAAAAAAATTTTTTTTTTATATAATTTATCAGATTGAACCCTCTCACTTGCCACGAATCTCATTTAATATTGACCTCAATGAAAAATGAGTTCTGAAGATTTAGCCAAACTCTTATTAATAAGTGAAACGAAAGGAAATATATTCAACTTTCAGACTAAAGTTAAAGCGTGTAAATATAATGTCCAAAATATTGAGGAAATGTGGAAAATATATGATAAATTGTATTTAGAAGACAAACTTGAAAATCAATATCTAATGGAGAGTCCAATTAAAGAATATTCTATTTTTAGATTGGATATTGACATTAAACCAAAAGCAAATGGAGAATCCAATGTAAAAAGACTATACATAACTGAAGACGTTAAAAAACTTCACTTAGTCATTGTTGAAACATTGAAAGCATGTATTTCCAATCTAAACATAATAAATGATTGGGAACACTGTTATGTATTTGAAAAAGATAATTGGATAGACAAAGATGGGTTTCATCTAATGTATCCTAATCTGTTTATTACTCATGAATCACAAAGCACTATTGTTTCACAACTAAATGAGAACTTAGAGGATATAAAATACTTTTCTAATAAGAACTTTTTGATTGATAACATAGTTAATAAGCCATGGGTAGTTTTAGGTAGTAAAAAGGATATAAAATCTAATATTTACAAACTAACAAAATTGTTTGATTCTAATGGTAATCTAATGATGAACACTAAAATGACTAAACCTTCTGATTTTTCAATTAAGAAACGATCTGATACTGTTTTTGGTACTATTAGACGTGAACAAACTAAAAGTTCGGAAAGCAGAAATCAAAATGATATTGATAGAGATTATGAAATAATAACAGAACACAAGATTCTTGAGAATCTATCACCATCAAGATACATCAATTATGATGAATGGGTCCAAATTGGAATCGTTTTATATAATATTGGATCTGGAAGTGATAAGTTTTTAGAATTATGGTGCTATTTTTCATCTAAAAATGAAATATTTGATGAGAATGAAACAAAAAAAAAATGGAACACTTTTTATATAGGTGACTCAACCATAAGAAGTTTGTTTTACTATCTTTACGAAGATAACTTGGATTATTATAACAAATTACAAAGTAAAAACATCTATAAACAAATACCAAACTTGATGAACTTTGAAAGGTTTTCCGAAGATTCTTTAGCTCATATGGAACTCGAAAAAGAAATATTAGATGGAATAGCTTACACTGGTGATTTTAGATTGGCAGAAATCTTTTACGATAAATATGAAAACGAATACACTTGGGAACCAGAAACTAAAAAATGGTATTATTTCGATGGTGTTCGATGGGTAGAATGTGGAGAAGAACGTATTATATTTAACATTCATTTGATGAGTAAACCAATAGAAATCGCTTATTTATCGTTTGTGAACAAAATGATAGAACGTGATGGAAAGACTGAAAAAAGTAAATATGCTATAAAAAACTTAGCAAACTTAAAAAGGAAGCTAAATAGTGTTACTAAAACAGGATTAATCGAAAAAACTTGTAGACTGAATTTTTCTAACAGATCATTTTTCAAACTAAAAAATGCAAACAAACATTTAATTGGATGTAAAAATGGTGTTCTTGATTTAGAAAACAATGTTTTTAGAAGGTCAAAACCAGAAGATTTTATTACCATGAGTACAAATATTAACTATTGTGAATCACCAAAAGAAGAAGATCTAAAAGAACTTGAAGATTATTACTCAACACTTTTCCCAGATGAAAAGGTAAGAAAAAATTTTATAGAACTAATGGCAACTTCTTCTTTAAAAGGTTCCAATGACGATAAAAACATCATATTTGCTTTAGGTGAAACGAATACTGGAAAATCTCAGTTGGTAAAACTTTATGAGAAGACTTTTGGTGATTATTTATGCGTTTTACCTAAAGAAATCATGTATGAGAGAAATTCGGTGTCATCATCTTCTGCTAGACCGGAACTTGCTGATACTGAAGGTGCTAGATTAGCTGTTGTTAATGAGTTATCGAATAAAGAAAATATGAGTGTGGCAACACTAAAAGAACTTTCTGGAAATGATAGAGTTTATAATAGGGGTCTTTACAAACATGCTAAAAAGTTTGAAAACATGTTTACAATGTATGTTTCATGTAACTTTATCCCTAAAATACCTCAAGATGATGAAGCAATGTGGGATAGGATACTCATTGTTAACTTTGCATCGAAATTCCGTTCTAAAAACATTCCAACTGATAAAGAGGAACAAAAAAAGAAAAGGATTTTCTCCAAAGTTGCTAATTTAGACAACAAATTCAAAAGATTAGCATCTACTCATTTATACTATTTATTTCAGGTTTGGAAAGATATTTCTGTTAATCATCCCAACGGAGTACCGATTTGTGATCAAATCAAAAAAGATACTAAGCAATACCGATCTAAAAACAATGTTGTTAGAAAATATATTGATGAATGTATAGCGTATGAAGAAGGAGATGGAAACTTTATGAGTGTTAAAAATCTTTTTAATAACTTTGGTAACTGGTTTAAAAACAGTTATAAAAGTCAAAAATTATCTATAGATAAAGATGATTTTGAAGCTGAGTTTACCAAATTCTCTAGAATACCTTTAACATATGAAGAAAAACCTGGAAAAGGAAAAAAACAGCAAGGATGGGAAAACATAATTATAGATCTAAAAAATGAAAATTATGAATGAAACGACTTCTAACATCAATGTATTCTCTACTGTTTTGCACCCAGGAATTCAGAAGGATTTTATATTTGATGATGGAACTATGGTTCTTCAAATTTATAATGAGGATGCTACTAAGTTGTTTTTTGAACAAAGAATACCATCTGATGGTGAAGTATATATATCTGATAAAGGTGTATTTTTCAACGGAATTTTATTAAACAAGTTTAATGAAACAATGTTTGAAAAGTGTGCCAAAAGGACATTATACTTCATTATTTTTTTGATTATTTTGGTGATAATGTTATATTTATTGACAAAAGTATCTTTTAAAAAATAAAATGGTTTTTTTGATCAATATTTAGTTAAAAAACACTCTTTATGGATACTTTCAGGAGGGTTACTCGAGGGGCACCCGAAGAGCTAAGCGAGAGGGTTACTCGAGGGGCACCCGAGCTCCGCTCTTCGCTCTTCGCCGCAGGCTCCGGCAAGTATACTTGCCAAATCGAATATAATGACTATTTAGGATTTAAAAATGGATTTTTTGAAATAGTTAACGTTTATACCAAATATATCTCTTGTGAACCAAAAGATCCACTGAGATTTAAAGCCTTTTTTGACATTTTTGATAATATACAGACCATTTTTATACATTCAGAGGATGTTTTTCTCCTAAACGATGTTTTAAAACTAATATACAAATTTGAAGACAAGTTTATAAACGTTAAAAAGGTAGAAGCGTTGATTACTAAATATGATTGTGAAACGATTTCCATAATAAAAAGTTTATCTCCATTGCTTTTGAACAAGTTTTTTGCTCTTAAATGTAGTTTACATTTTTACAAGTGTATAGAAAGTTATGTATCCAAAATACAAAACTTGAATTTAGAAATAATACACAACAATTATGACGAATTCTTTAAAATACTTACCAAACGAATAAACTATCTAATAGTTGAATTTTATAACGTTATTCCTCAAAGAATTGAATCAGATAAAATATTCATACTTCCAAAAAGATTATCAATAAAGTTTCATTGTTCAACATTGAATGATGTCGAAAATATAATAAAAAAAGTTTATAAATCAATAAGATCGGAAAATATTGTTACTATTACGTTTTATCTTCCTAATAAAACATGTCTTGACGAATTTGTAACTATGAAGAACAAATACGTTTTCATTGATTTCCAGATAGAGTTTGTTGTTTAATATATTTACAAACTTCTGATCCTTCATCATTATTGTTATCAAGGAATGAAGATAACACCGAATTTTCCCAATATGGTTTGTATACAGGTTTCAATTCTAACCCATAAAATCTGAGTTCATTAAATATCTTCTTTGAATCTAAAGGTATAAACGTTGGAGAATCTATAATGTTTTCAATTATTTCATCTAATGTGTCATAATGAAAACTGTTAACATACTTAACATCAGCTCCATATTGTATCAATAATTCACAATATTTCAATTTATCATGTTCAATAACATGTTTTGCTACAAGTTGAAGAATTGAATTACCATGAGAGTCTTTATAATTCACATTGGCGCCGTTCTCAACCAACAGTTTTACCTTTTCAAATCCAACCTCGTAAAATAAAGCTTTATGTAAAACAGATCTAAATTGTAAATGTCTTACTTTACATTCGAAATCGTAACAATCTGAAGAATTCACATTTGCTCCATTATCGATTAACAATTTAATCGTTTCTAACATAATATCTTCATGGTGTATGATATTGTTCAAAATATTTGACCGTTTTAACCCCTTTTTAATCAAATATGTTGATACTTTGACCAAATGCTTATTTGTGATCGTTTTATGTAGTATAGTATATCCATATTTATTTTTTTTATGAATATCTGCTCCATTGTTTACTAATAACTCCAATATTTTTAAATTGTTAATAGCTAAAAATATTGGAGTTGGACTATTATCGTTCTCATACCATTCTAATTCGGTATATTCGTGATTTACGAATGAATTTTGATCTGTATTAAATCTTTTTATCAATCGTTCAACAATTTCAATTTCATTGAAATTTATAGCTATTTGTAAACGGTTATGTTCATCATCATTAAAGTCTTCAAAGTTAGGTTCGACTCTTTCTAAAAAGTTTATCATTTCTTCATCAGTCATTTTTATCTCTTCCATTACTCGTTTTACTCGTTTTACTCGTTTTAAATAAAAAAAAAATAAATTTTAGATCAATAAATCACTTTTCTATTCAAAACACCCGTTCCATCAAATTCTATGTTTATTTTTTGATAATCATCAAGTAAAGGATTAAAGTCTTTAAATGTTTTCCAATCTTCGTGTATACTTACCGGAGCCCGCGTAGGTATACTTGCCGGACCTGACATTTGAGACGGTTCATATAAATTAGTAGAATATCTATACAATCCGTTACAATTGTGTTTTTTTTTGATCGGTTCTTCAGGTCTTCTTTTACACACTTTAATACCTTTTTCTCCAGATAACAAAATAGTATCAAACGAAGGATGACATTTCCCAAAAGGTTTGACATAATGATCATACCAAGGACCAAAATCATACAAGTCTTTGTTTTCATTTCTGATTTTCAATCTTAATGATGATGACATTTTTAGTGGGCTAAATAAAATATTATGAACAATTGGTTATGGGTTTTAGTATTTGTTCTTTTGTTTTTGATTGTATACGAAAACTTCAGCAATTACAAAGAATTTTTTGAAAAGTGTGTAAATTTGTTGTCGGATGATTCGTTATGGAACAAAACTGAAAACATTGAATTTAATAACTGTTACTCTTATGCATTTACAGATATGTCGTCTAATAAAACTCATGAAAAACCACAACCAGGTGAAAAAGGTAAATATGAGAATCTTGATCATTCTAATAATGAATATTCTTGTTCAATCATGATCAAAAAAACATTAAGTGACTTCCCTGATGCTGTTTTCTTAGGTAATGATCCATCTATTAACGCAATTGAATGTGATTGTTCACAATGTGTAGAAGGGTGTTCGAATCATATGGTATTCTTAGCTATAGACCAAGAAAATGAAGATTACCATTTTTATAGAAGAAATACTAATAAACTGTGGACACATAAACCAGGGAGTTTACCAATCGATCATTACGATTCTAACAACATAATAATCTCAAATCCTTACTATTCAGGGAAAAACTTCCCTGATTTCAATTACAAAACAAATTGCGGATTCTTTTGTACTAAGACTCATAACATTATATGAAAATGTGAAAGAGCGAAGCGGAACCCTCGCTTTTAGCTCTCCGCTCTCTGTGTAGGTATTTTTTATTCTATGTTTGGAAACAATATTTTTTGATTATTATACAATATTACACACTTTTCATCTTTATTTTTAGTGTTTAAACATTTTTGTTCAAATGCTTTGGCAACTTTAATATTACTCGTTCCTTCTACAGTTTCTAACAAACCTAGCTCAAATGTTTTGTTTATTTGGTTTAGTTTCTTTTGATCGATTAAAGATTCAATATACTTTATATGAGGGTTTATATATTCTTCAATCTTATCTTCTTTACTTAGATATAAAGTTTCACAATTTTGTCCTTTTCCTTTTTTCTTAATGATTTCAACTTTACCATTCACAATGATCTTTTTTACATTATATTTCTTTATAATGGTTTCGTCTCCTTCTAATTCTTTCAAAAAGAAGAATTCAAATGGATAATCATTGTCTAGGATAATATCTTTCTTACTTTCTTGTTTATCAAACAATTGTATGATCTTTTCTAAACATTCATATGTTTGTATGTTTTTAGTATCTATGCTTATCCATTTTTCATTTTTAAATGCTCTTAATCCTTGAATATATCCGTATTCTTTTCTTATTGTGTGATTTTTAGGTACATAATCAGGCATTATTATATGGTAACAGTAGTCTAATAAATACAAACGTTCTTCATATATTTCAAAATCTATGGTCTTTTTTATCTTTTCAGTTGATAAGTATTGATTTTTGGTACACTTTAATATTATATCTTGATGTTTTTTGGTAACATTGAAACTCTCGGACGAAGGGTTTCTATCTAAACGAATTATTGGAACAATGTTCTCAAATATGTGTAGTCTTGTAAAGATGTTCAATTTATTGTATTTATTTTCTGTTGGAGCATTTATGAAATCTTTTATCTCACTATTTTCATCTTTCAAGTAATAGTTGATATAAATTTCAAATTGTTCAGTTTCTTTTTGAACGAAAAAAGGATGTAAAACGTTTATTAAAACGTTTTCAATACTTTTTATGAATGTAGTTTTCTTTAGGAATATGATGTTATTGTGATAACCTATAACTCTTTTGATTTTAAATCTATCTTCAAAAACTAACTGATTTTTCATTATTTTCAATAAATGTATAAAGATTTCCATATTAGAGTCATCATTCCATTTCGTTTCCGATGAATCTAATTTAAAAAACACATCTTTATACATCTCATTACCTTTTAAATGAAGTATAAAATCTTCTAATGAGAACGATTCACAGGTTTGAAACATGTTTTTGAGTGATTCTTTTATGATATTATACTTGTTTTTACTTTTATAATGTAAAAATGTGTTATCATATTTCACATCATTGTTACTTTTACATTGATCTACATCTTTAATTGGTGTAAAATTGGTTGAGCATTTAATAAGATTACATTTTATCGTATTATTTTCTTTTTCGTAAGAAGAATGATAGTTTTTGTTTAAACTACAATCTACAGATGAAGAGTCTAACAAATGTAATATTTTAGCATTCCTATCTTCTTTTTCTTCTGTACTTTTTAATCTTCGTTCAAATAATGTGTCTACAGTTTGATCCTTATCATCTAAAACTATAATATGTTTAAAGAGTTTCACATATCTCTCTTCTTTTTCATCATCATCAAAGTTTGTTCGCTCTCTTAAAACTCTAGCTTGAGCTTGATTTACAATAGAAGAGTTCCATTGAATCGTAGCATGAGATTGTCTTCCATTAATCAGATTATAACCCATTGCAATCCTTTTGCTTCCGACAATGATTCTTATAAATTCTCCATATCTATTCTTTTTGTCTGAGAATATGTCAATCAAAGTCTTTATGTCCTCATCACTTATTATTCCAAAATCACTAGAAACTACTGCAAATCTCTTTTTTTTATGTTTTTCATAATCTTTCATTTGAATCGAACTATTTAGAATATTCAGATCATAGTTTGATGTCAATTGTTCAAAACCAAAACTTTCCAATACAATAGAAAACATTTTGTTACCAGTATTTGTAATCCTTTCATTAAAATAAAAGACCGCCTCTTTTTGTTTCTTTTTGATCGAATGGTCAGGTTCATTGTTATCATTTATTTCTCCCATTTCTTTTAGAACATTGTAATACAAAATTGAGTGTTCTTTTAGAAACGATGGGATTGAAAGAAGGTTATCGAAAGATAAAACTCCATTCTCCCAAGGTATAACCTTTTTATAAGAAAAATCACTTAGTTTCAAATTTTTGTTACCACCAGTTGTATAATCATCAAACTTGGAATACACTTTTTCGTTAAAGGTGATACTAGGAAATACAAAAAACGCATGAACATCTTCCTTTTTCTTTTCGTTTTTAATACACGAAAGGTATTTTTCTCTTTGTTTTCCAACCATTACATTTTTATATACTTTAGTTCTGCTTCCTTTATAAAAATTTCCGTTTTCGATAATGTTTTCATAAGTTCTCTTCAAAATATGAAAACTTGAAACTCTACCTAAAAAATTCCTTACTATCAATTCTTTCTCTCTAACTTCTGTTTTTATGAAATAAAGACCCCTTATTTTAGCTTCATACTTATCATCTTCTTTTTCGTCATCATTGTCTTCTTTATCATATTCCTCTTCTTTTTGTTTCTCTTCTTTCAATATTTGATAATCCTTTTCAAAATTATTAAACGAGTCTTTATCATTTTCTATTAATAAATCAATAATCTGGAATACTTTTGTATATGCATTAGTTATTGGTGTTCCTGTCATCAATAACACTTTTACATTTTTTTTTATCATACATTTCAATAAAAACTTTATTTGAAAATATAGGTTTTTCCCAATGTTTCTGACATCTTTTGTTTGAGGTAGATGTATTTGGTGTACTTCATCTATTATAACTAAACAATGCACTATTTTATTTTTATTAGTTTGTAAAACAAACTCACTAAAAGTGTTATATTCTATGTTTTTTATTAGTACTTCTTCAAGATCTTTAACCTTGTTTTTACTCAAATTGACTTTGACTTTATCAAAAAACTTACTAAATTCCTTTCTCAAATTATTACATAACAGATTGTTTGGAGCTACTACTAATATTTTTTTGTTTCTGTTCCATCTAATCGTGTTTTCCAAAAATGAATAAGCAACTAAAAATGCACTACAAGATTTACCGCTACCCATATCATGGTTCAATAAAAGGTATTTATAAGGTGTTAATGGTGATAAATACCTTTGAACAAAAAGTTGGTAAGATTTGAATTCGTTTTCATCTTTTTTGATTTCATCTGAACTTTCTAAAAGTTTAAAATCTTTAACAGTTAACAACTTTTTAGTCACTTCTTCGATATTTGGATACAAAGGTAAGAATTTTTCTACTAGATCCATTTTAAAAGTAGAAATAGTTAAGTTTCAAAGGTAATAAAAAATGAAATTGTTCATCGAAAACAAGTTTCCAGATGTAGATTTATGGAACAAATTTAAACCAGATGATCTTATGTATATTATAGACCAAAAAAACAATTTTTTTAATGGAACGAAGCTCAATGTAGAAGAAAAATTGTTTATCGAGAAATTCGATAAACAGTTAACAATTATCTATGAAAACTTTGTTCAAAAGATTCCTCATAGATTTTTGAAGTTTTTTAATATAGATTACGAAATATTTTGTAAGTTCATTTATAAACAAAGCAAAAACATTGAAACTCGGAGACGAGGGTAACCTTTAGTCTGGGCAGCGTGTCGCTGTCCCGACTGAAGGTTAGAAACCTGAAAGGTTTCACATAAAAAGATCTCCAATTTAATGAAATGTTTCGTTTTAAATAATAAAAAAAAATAAATAGAATGAATGAGTTCAAAAACGAAATAGAAAAAGTTCCTTTGGCATTATCAACATCAAAAACAAGTTTACCAGATTATTGTGTAGAACAGTTAGAAATACCAACTAATAGAAAAATCAATCTAAAATTAGAATACTTAGAAGATAAAAACAAGTTTAAAGACTCATTTATTGAATCAACCATCGATCAACCGAAAGAATTGAACTCAAATCTTGAAAGAAAAGTAAGAGAGGCTATTAACAAACCAAACAATTTTCAGTCTGACAAATCATTTGAAGAACCAGACGAGAGCTACAAAGTAAGGCTTAACGTAGATAGTCCTTATGAAAATGAAGAATGGAATACTCGAGAACCTAGTCCACCTTTAGAAAATCGCGATGAGGGGTACCCTTCAGGTACCCCCGGCAAGTATGTAGCAATAGACGAACCTTATACCTACGCAGAGAGCGAAGCAGAACCCTTCGGGTTCCCCTCGTCTCGCTCTCCGCTCGCCTCCGGCAATACTAAAGAAGAATATGGTAAAAGTTTTAATAGGGACCCCAATTATGATGAGTTTGAACCAAATATAAAAAAAGAACACAGTAACCATTATGGGTTTCGTAGAGACGTAAAAGAACAATACGATAACGATCAAGATGATCAAGACGATATAGAATCTGTAAACGAAGAAGAAATAAAAAAGAAGAAAGAAGAAGAAAGATCAGATATTCTTTGGATGTTAAAAAAGTTGAAGAAAGTATGTGAAAATCCAGAAGAATACCCTCAGTTTGATGAGTATACACCAACAGTTGAACTAGAAAAAATTTTAAGAGAGGTAAGACGAGAAACTCTATTAAACGAACATGTTAGTTATACAAAGCAAATGTTAGCTTTTGGATGGAGTAGTATTGAATGTATTGCTACTCAATATTTAAGCATAGACTTGAGCGGTTTTACAGCTCACGAAGCTAAGAATATAAAAGATTATAACAGAATCTTATTAGAAATAGGAGAAAGAGATTATTTGAGTTGGAGTGAGAATCTTCCACCAGAACTGAGGTTATTGTTTATGACTCTACAACATGCATTCATCTTTAGTGTAATGAAAAAGAATCCCAAAGGAATGGCAGACGTCACAAACTTTTTTTCAACTCCAAACACTCAAAGTGGAGAAATGAAAGGACCATCTAAAATATTTAAAACATAAATTTTGTTTTGAAACTCATAAGAAAGGTGGAATAATGTCTCTATTGATCCAAATTGAATCTTTAGATAAGGAAATAAACGATAATATAAACGAGTATATGAAAAAATGTATTAAAGTGAAGATAGAAATTCAAAAAAATATTGATGTTGACAATAATAAAAGGGTTTTAAAATATATTGAAATGGAGTTTCTAATATATCAAATTGAAAACAAAATAGACAAACTAGTCAATTCTAATAGTATTTTTAACAAAGTTATAAATGAAAAAGTTTCTATTGAATTTAAACAAAACGAGCAAAAAAACTAAGATCGGAACAAATGTTTTAACATTTGTTCCGGAGAGGAGAATCTTAGTTTATTTAGAATCTTACGATTCTTATAAAATATTAGTTAAACTCGCAAACATTGTTTGCTTCTTATCCAAACACTACCACGTGGAGGTTTTTTATTTAGTGTTCTTGTTTTTTTTATATAAGGATTCTACAATAACCGGAGTTACGATAACTGTTGAATCTCTAACCTACTGTTTAAAAGGGGTTACAAATTAAATCGAATAATTAGATATACTCTACTGCAGACTGCAGTAGCTTTNNGGATGTCCTGGTCCTCGGTCTTCGGAATGTCCTGGTCCTCGGTCTTCGGGATGTCCTGGTCCTCGGTCTTCGGAATGTCCTGGTCCTCGGTCTTCGGNATGTCCTGGTCCTCGGTCTTCGGAATGTCCTGGTCCTCGTCTATCATGTCTTCCAAATTTTGTAATGCAGTAAACACATCATCTGGTATGTCACGATCATAGTAGCAACGATACTTCTTCTTTAAAATTCGACGGATGAGCAATTGTCCTCGTCTCTCGATTTCTGATTCGATGGGAGGATTGAATAAATTAATGGCAACATAGCACGTCAAATCCTCGAAGAATTTGTCGTAGACTATGCGCGAATAGTCCTCTTTTCCTCCACAATTGATGTAGAGAAGAATGTCCTTTTCATTTTTGATCCACCAGGTGGTGAACTCCTTAGAAGAATGCAATTCGTAAGCTGAGTAGTTCTCCATTTCAGTAAGAATACCAACAGACAATGAGATATAAAAATAAATTTTGATCAAAAATATACAATACTACTTTTTTTTTTTCTCTACAATTGTCCATCCATCAACATTCTTTTTCGATAAAATGTTAATATATCGGATGACTAATTCCCATCCTCGGGTTTCGTATGCCTTTTCAGGTACAATCCATAACCCAATACAGTCAAGACAATCACAAGTTATTTGTTTTTTATAGAAGGTGAAATACGCTTCTTTGTAAACGTTTTCGTTAACAGTTTTGTTTTTGATTTGGGTAATATTGTTTTGAATGAGAGCGATAAACTCAGAAGAAGGTACAACGTGGTGAATAGAGAAAAGATTCATCTTGTGTCTTAAAATTTTTATGTATTGAAAAAAAATAAATTTTACACTAAATGTTTAGATTACTACTGCATATCTATTTAAAATGTGATCTTTGAAAAACGATCTGGTAAAGTTGGTTGTAATTCTGTTTTCGATTGGAACTTTATATTTAAAACTTCTAACTAAACTTTTTAACACTTTCTCAAAAAAACAATGTTTTAGACAATCATCACTCATTTTGTGATCACAATTATGAATATAACACTCTTTATCTTCTTTATCTTCTTCATGTTCATATAAATACAAGTTATTCTGTTTTGCAAACTCTTTTATATTTTTTATCCATTCATCAATATTTTGACAGGAGAAATTGATAAATGATTCTGAAAATTCTAACTTCATGTTGTTAAAAAGTTCTTTTATGTAAGTATTTTTTACTTTTTGTATTATTTGGTAGTACATACAGTTATAACGTTCAGTATTTTCAAGTTCAGCAATGATTAATCTTTTGTTCATTTGGTATTTTTTATTAATATTAGAACAAAATTCTAGAATATTACTTTCTAAGTATATTACACCTCTTACTTTCCAATAATTATTCACATGATCAGAATTCCAATTGTATATTTCGTATCTCTTAAATAGAATATTACCAAATTCAACAATAAATTCATCTGAAATGAAGTTTTTAGATGTAAGAGTTGATATTGTTAAATTGTATATGTTTTCATAAATATTGACCAAAAAATGTTGAGATGCTTTTAAATCAAAATGGTAAGAAACATAGCTACCATAAGCTATTAAACATAAGTTCATACATTCTATGTCTTTTAATCTTTTAGCACGATCAAAAGTCTCAAATAAATGATCAATGTACTCTGATTGAATAAAAACATATTGTAAAGGTTTTTCTTCTTTAAATTCATGCATGAAAGTAGAATATACATTGTATCCATAATAAAATGATTCATCTGGTGTTTTGATCTTTTGATTAAAAGTGTTTGAATAATATATTGGATACCTGGTTTCACATTTCAAATACTCTTCCAAAAACATCGATTCTCTCCCAACTCCATATAAATCTTCTAATCTGTACCTGTTTTCAGTGTTAATAAATATTGCATTTGTACGTTTATGATTGTAAGTTTTCTTATAATGAAGATATATTTCTTTTTCGTATTGATAAGGATAAAAGATGTCAATATCTGAATAAGTTTCTTTTTCTCCAGACAAATATGATGGAAATCCTCCAGCTATTATTACCAATTTGCTTGCACGTAAAACATCGTAAGGAAGATAATCATCTATAACTATTGGAAAGTTGTTTTTTGTTATATATTTGATAGGATTAGACATTTTGTTTGATCTTTCAATAATATCTAAAAAAAAATTTTTTGTTCTTAGAGGTTTGTAAGATAATCTATAACATTTCCATATTTTATACGTCTATTGGCTAATTGTAAAATAGTTTGATTTTTATATTCAAACTTAACATTTGCACCATTTTCTACTAATAACTTAATTATTTCTAAATGCATGTTTATGTTACAATGTTTGTTCACTTCTACTTTATATAATAAATAGGTTAAAACACTATGACCAGATTTATTGACATGATTCACATTTGCGCCGTATTTGATTAAACTTTCTATAGTCGATATAGAAGGGTTAAATTGGAAACAATGTTGTAAAATATTATTTTCAGTTTTTTCTTGAATAAAATTAACATCTGCACCATTTTCTAATAAAAAGTTTGTTATTCTTTTTTGTTTATAATTTTTAACGGCTTTAAATAGAGGAATGTCTGAACCTTTATACGAATAATTAACATCTGATCCGTTTTTTATTATCAATTTCATAAGTTTTGATATAAAATACTGATTGTAATCATCACCTTCTTTTGGATACAAATCGATACAAATGTTCATAAACCCATTGTTTTCTTTATAAATTTTATCCTCTTTGAAATCTATTTCTCTATTTTCAACTAAATGTTCTAACATATAGTAAAAGTGTGAAATGTCAGTATCAGATGAAAAAGGTTTGTTAAAAAGTGACTTCAAAAATTCATTTTTTTGATGATTTTTAATGTTTAGAACGTTTTTAATATCATTTTTATCAGTTAATAGCATTATTAAATCTAAAGGAACAAAACGGCTAATGGCATCATTTAAAACTGTTCTTCCTTTCTTGTTTACGTTATGAATATTACATCCTTTTTCTATTAAAAGTTTGAATGTAGAAGCACAAAATGTATCTCCCCCAAGTTTAACACCTGATGAATAATAGTTTTTAATATAAAGTTGTAAAGCATTGTTTCCTTCAGAATCTTGTTGGTTTATGTTATTTACGTTTTCAATCATGTATTTTAACACATCATCATCGAATATTACTTTGAATTTGTTCTTGAATATGTATAAAAAGATTGAAACTCCATCCTTTTCATAATTCAAATCAAGTTTTCCATTTAATAGTGGTTTAATATCATCAGAATAAAGAGTTGCATAATCAAATATAGAAACTTTATTATTGTCAATACTATTTACGTCTGCACCATTTTCTACTGCTAATCGTATAAGTTTTGAATTTATTCCATTTCGGTAAAAATGATATAACAAAGTTCTTCCGTTATCATCTTTAAAATTGATATTTACCTTTTTCTCGATTAAAAACTCTTTTACACGATTATAATCGTTGATTGTGTAAAAATAGAATAAATCTTCATTTTTATTGAGTTCAATGTATTTTAAGATGATAAAATTGTACATTCTGTCCGGTAATCTGATTTTTTTTATAAGTTCTAATAAACATGAACGGGCACTCGATGGGCACCCGAGGGGCACCCGAGGGGCACCCGAGCTCCGCTCTCCGCTCTCCGCTCTTTGCTCCTCGGTCTCTGCTCTCTGACTGAATAAAACCATTTTTTCAATGTTCGTTTTGATAAACAATAATATCGCTTTACACATTGTCGATTCGTTACATTGAAAAATTTTATCCAATTGATATTCGTTCAAAAAGAACTCGATATTATCAAAAAGAAGAAAAACAGCAAATGATTCTCTTTGAGGTTCTATTATATGGTTGAAAGGTGTTTTATAATTCTTATTAAACCCAAAATCATTATGTTTGGAAAAATGGATTGATAATTCTGAACAAATATCAAAAGTATTCAATGTTACATTCTTCATAAACACAAACTGTTTATATTCTTGAATATTTTCTATTTTTGTAACTTTATCAGAAAACGTATACAATTCTACATCTTTACAAGATATGTATTTCAATTTATCTAACTTGTTAGAATATATTATTTCTTTTTCCTCTTCTATAAACATTTTGAACTTATATTTGTTTTTCGTCACCCAAATGTTCCTATCATTGTAAACTATTCTTAAGATCTCACATTTTTTCTTCACATTGTCAGAAAGTTTAGTGATATCGTTTATCACTTTGTTAAAATCGTAACATACTAACCTACAATCGATAAATGATTGATAATCTAATAAATTGAAAATTGATTTCAATAACTCTGGCGGAAGTAAATTCATTATTTAAGAGAAACTCTATTCGTCACATTCTTGAATCATTTAAATAAATTTTTTTTGTTTTAAAAGAAAACTTGTTATAAATAATGAGTTTATCCGAAAGATCTGTTTTTGAAAAGATAAAAAAATGTAAAAATGAAGAACTAACTCTAACAAAAGAATTTACCAAAGACGAATTGTATAGAATCATTTTGAATTGTAAACAACAGAAGTATAAAAACATTGATGAGGAGGATATTTGGGAGGGATTATCAACTGAAACTGCTACTGATATGATTAAAAAATATTTTGGTCATCTAAATGTAGAAAAATCGATTCATATAGCATGGAATGAATTCTTGTTTAAAGAACTGAATATAGACACGAATATTGATGCTTCGATTATTGTTTTGAAAAAGATGTTAGGATTTGAAAACAGTTTTGCTAGGTTTCAGATAATTTTTGACGATACCATGTTTTATATGGTTAAGAAAAGAAAAAATATAGCTAGATTAGGTAGACTTCTATCGTGGTTATGGATAAATGTCAAAAAGTATTGTAGTAAAAATTGTAATTTAGAAATAAATAAAGACATGATAGAAACAATATTGAACGATTCATTTTTTAAAGGGTATAAAACATTAAATGAGTTTATATCAGAAATTAGTCCTAGATACTTTAAAAAAGATAAAAGAGTAGAAGATATTTATAAACCTAAAACTGGTCCTTCAAAAAAAGTTTCTCGTCAGGTTTCACGTAGAATATCTAAAAATCCAAAAAAGACTACATTAGAAAGAACTCAAATAAAGAAATCATATAGGAGACCTTTAAAAAAAAGGACTCTGATTCCAAAAGAAAATAACTTAGAATCTAGACAAGAATCTTCGAACGGAGAATCTTCGAACGGAGAATCTTCGAACGGAGAATCTTTAGACTGAGTATACTTGCCGGAGGGTTGCCCCGAGGGTATACCTACACAGAAAGCGAAGAGTAAACTCCTCTTCGCTCTTCGGGTTACCCCTCGGATACCGGCAAGTATTTTTGAACTTCCTCTTTTGTAATTCTAAATTCGTATTTTCTTTTATCATCAAATTGAGAATCAACGTAATTGTTTTTGATCATTATATTGGCTTTGTCGACATATTTGGTACAACAACTTTTAGAACAGAACCAAACCATATTGATTATGTAATCACCAACACTTATCCGTTGATTGATGTATTCAAATTGTGTCATAAAATCATTATTCGGACTAATTTTTGTAGGATGATCAGAAATAGAGTATTCAGATTCTGGATTATTAACCTCCTCCACTTCAGGTTTCACATTTCCAATGTCTTTAGGCTCTTCAACCTTATCCGTTTTATAAATCTTCATTGGTACGTTATCACATAAAGGATAACCACATAACCCTCTAATGTATCTTATTTTAAGAATATCGATGAATAAGGTATATGGAATAGCTTGACACGCCTTATTTAAAAGTTGTTCATCAACATCTTTTTTTGTAAACTCATCTTTTAGACCTTTATATAGCTCCTTTTTTAGGATGTTAGATGAATTGAGATAACATCTTTTCGTTGAATACATCATTTTTGATGCATTTGAATCTGCTATATCCCAAATAGTAAATTCATTTTTAATCAGTTTATCATCACATTTACAGAAAAATCCACACTTATTTACACTTTCTACTCTATACTTAACTTTTAAATAAAAATCATTTAGTTGACTATATAATACATTATTTTCATCATTGACGAATATTTTAAAGTCTTCAAAACATTTTCTAGATGAAAACCATTCTAGTTTATAAATATGACCTCTGATTTCTATTGAAGTCACATTTAACGTTTTATACCAGTTAGTTTTGTCATTACAAAAAAAATATCCACACAGATTGTGTTTTGTATATCTATTTGAAATTATATCTTTTATCTTTTTTGTATCTAAAAAATCTAAAAACAAACTTTTAACGAAAAAGTTTGATTCAGATGTAAAGTTCTCCATTAAAAAATGATGAAACAGTTGATCGGCATAAGATTTAAAACTCTGAAAACATTCTTTACTATGAAACCATAACTTGTTGATAGTTCTGTTTCCTATGACGATATTTTCTTTTCTGTAAGCATTTATATCGTTCATATCAACAAAACTAATAATTCTTTCTTTACATAAGTTACTAATACATTTAAAAGGTTTGAATTTTGTTTTTTGATCATCGTAATCGTATTTTAATGTAGAATATTCATCATATCTATAAAAGTCGTAACTATTAATGTTCATTTTAGAAAAGAATGTTGATTCTGCTACATCGATAAAGTCTTTAAATGTGATATAATTCAAGGAATTACTCGTTTTGTTCTTAATACAATCATCATTAAGTTTTGATATGATATACTCGCTGATTATATCATTTAGTTTAGATGAGTTTAGATCTAATTTTTCTCTTTCTTTAACTATTTCATCAAATGCATCTTTAGAACTAATTGTTTCTTTTGATGAAGTTGTATCTAATTCTACGTTTTCTATTTTTTCGAATTCGTGAAATTGAGTATCCATTTATTCTCATTTGTAACTTTAAACTATTAATTTTCTACATTTTCATTTTTTTTGTAAATATTGTCTAGAAAAAAAAATAAAATTGAATTTTTTTTTAATAAAATGAGAACTCCTGCACAACGTCGAGAGTTTTTACGTAAAAAAAATTTAATGATATGCGAGATGCAGGACTTATAGATAGGGATGGAATACTATATAGTGATTATGTCTCACTTCCTAAAAATAAATATGTTGACGTTGTTGATTATCCTGGAGATACTAGAAGTAGAGTATATGAGGAATCTTTTATAGGCAAAATTAGTAGTTGATAAAGGAAATAGTTCCAAATTATATTAATACAATATATTGCATAGGTATCGACGATAGTAATAGATTTGAATCTGCAATTAATGGATATAACATTAATTTTCTGATGGCATTAATACAAAATTTTAAACCAAATCAAACTTATGTTTTTGGTTTATTATCTGAAAGTAGTTACGGAGACTTGAGTTTTAATTCAACTGTTTATAAAACTAGTAATTCTAATTTTCTAAATGGTGAATTTGATAAAAATTCTTTAATATTTTGTTGTGACAACAAAATGATATCTTTTTTTGAATTGTTTATATGTAATGCTAAAAAATTAACTGATATATATTTTATTGCATCTATACCAGAGACAAAATGTTTAGTTAAAAAATATAGTAAAGAAAAATGTGGTGTATACGATTATATATTTAGTAGTATGTTTTCATTACCTTTAACTATTAATAGACTATTTTACTTTAAAAATCCTTTAGATCAAAGTTTTATTGACATCATTAACACAAGACCTAAACATGAGTGTAATGAAATGTTAGAAGTTTTTTATAAGTAAACTATACTTGCCCGAGGGGCACCCGAGCGAAGTTTTCCGAGTAGGTATAGTTTTTAATTAAAAAATTTAATATCACTAATACTTTGTAGATTAATGATAAAAATGAAGTACGGAGAACTTAAAGTTAAGGATTCTCCTTTACCAGAATGGCCATTTATAAAACCTTTAAACGATCCAAATGTATCGCCAAAATATTTTTATTCCAATAAAATAACTAAAAACAGAATTCCAAATAAAATGATAAAATGTATGAACAAATTCACGTTTGCTTCTGCTCTTGAAGATCCTATTTTTGATGAAGTCACAAAAATTATCGTTAAACTACAACTTATTCATGATAGATTCAAACAACCTGATACTCGTGACGATGCAAAGGCATCCTTCTATTATTCAATGTTATTGTCGTTGCAAGATAATTTCAAGCCATTAGAAAAAGAATTAGAAAAATTTGCTGCAGCTTTATGTTATTCCCACAAAGATTCCGAGTTTACTTATGATGAGTTTTTTGTTGGAATATGGAATAAATATAAACAACTTGAATATTTGTCAGATTCGATTATACTTTCATTTACAAATTGGGAGGAGAAAGTTAATGAAATACTATTAAAAGAGATAGATCCACTACAGAAAGTTTCACTTTATGATTTGATTCTATTATGTGACAATGTGATATGTTTGTACATGAATGGATACTAACTTTTCATAATTGGATCATATTCTGAGTTTAATACTTTTTTTATCTTTTTTTCCAAATCATCGTGAACTTGTTCAATTAATTCCCTCTCTATCGTATACTTGTTATCATTTCTTTTAATCCATGAAACACAATCATCATCAAAAAACAGTTTCTCAAATAGATATTTACTTTTTTTAATTCTAACTGTAACTACGTCCAAATGATAAGATACTTGGTACAAAAAAACACCTTTCATAGCCATTTTACCTTCGCTCTCATCGTATAAAAATTTTAAAGGATTAGTTAGTGTAGACAAGTAGTTATAAATTCTTTCATCTGATAACACTGTTAAAAAGTTGTTTCTAATCCTTTTACCTTCAGAAACAAACCTCCATAAACCAACAACCTCTTCAGACTTTAACTCTTTCAAATTATGAACCAACATAAAATGCTCTAAAACCTTAAGAAAATCTTCTAACCAACTGTATTGAACAATAGCAACCTCATTATCTGGAGCTTCACCGATACAATTTTTAATTTGATCTAAAGATAATTTCTGTATATTATACTCGTCGGGTATACTTACCGGAGGGTTATCCGAGAGCGAAGCTCTCTGCGTAGGTATAGTTTCTTTTTTCATTTTAATACGTATTCATATTAACAAGAAACTTCAAAAATTTAAAATACGTGACAAAAAGAATGAAACATTGCAAAAAGATCTTTGGTTGACTAAAAAATTTAATATAGTAAAACATTTGAAAAGTTCCAAATGGCTAATAGATCCAAAGTTGAAAAACTTATACAAATTGAAAAAGAAATACAATATAAATGGGAATTGAATAAAATTTTTAATAAGGAACAGACAATTGATGAACGTCCAAAATTCTTAGCAACTTTTCCATATCCATATATGAATGGCAAACTTCATTTAGGTCACGCTTTTACAATATCTAAAGCAGAATTTGCTGTAGGTTTTTCCAATTTGGATGAAAAAAATACTCTTTTCCCATTTTCTTTTCATTGTAGCGGTATTCCAATTAAAATATCAGCAGACAAAATAAAAAGTTTGGATAAAGAACAATACGATATAATGAAATCTATGGGTATACCAGATAACGAAATTCCATTATTTTCAGATCCAACTCATTGGTTAGAATACTTTCCAAATCAATGTAAATCGGATCTTATTTCAATGGGTGTTAAAATAGATTGGCGTAGATCGTTTATAACTACAGATAAAAATCCATATTATGACTCGTTTATAAGATGGCAGTTTTTAAACCTGTTAAAAGAAGACAAAATAAAGTTTGGTAAAAGATATTCAATATACTCACCTAATAATAAACAAATTTGTATGGATCATGATAGAAGTGAAGGTGAAGGAGTAGGAATTCAAGAATACATCTTATTAAAATTTAAATTCGTAAATAAAATATTCCAAACTCCATCTAATATATTTTTAGTAACTCAAACTAGTTGTCCAGAAAGTATATATGATTTAAAAAGACTTTTAATATATCCTGAGTCATTTTACTTCGTGTACGAGTTATCTAATGAAGATCACGATATTTTCATTTCTAATTCTAAAATATATATGAACTTATTACATCAATTACCTTATAATTTAAAATTAATCACAAAACTATCGAGTTCAGAATTAAATGGAAAAAAAGTAAGTATACCTTTAACATCAATTCATATAGAAGTTCAAGAAGATAAAGAACAGTATGTGAATTTATTAATCGATATTACCATTGCTAACGATAGAACAGATGTTAAAAGAGAATTAATAGAATCTGGTAATGCAATTATATATTATGAACCAGAAAAAACGGTAATTTCTAGATCTGGAGATAATTGTGTTGTTGCTTTACTCGATCAATGGTATATAAAATATGGAGAAGAGGAATGGAAAAATAAAACTAAAAATGTTTTAGATCAAATAAAAACTTTTTCAATAGAAACAAAAAACCATTTGAATATTAGTTTAGATTGGATACACGAACATGCTTGTTCTCGTAGTTATGGTTTAGGAACAAAATTACCTTGGGATACTCAGTATTTTATTGATTCATTATCAGATTCAACGATTTATATGGCTTACTACACGATTTCACACTTACTTCAAGGAAATATAAATGGTTCAACATCTGGAACTCTTGATATAGAATCTTATGATATGACACCAGATGTTTGGGAGTATATATTTAAAGATTTAAACTATTCATATATTGATACAAAAATTAGCAAAGATAAACTAGACACATTAAAGAAAGAGTTTCGTTATTGGTATCCTATTGATTTACGAGTTTCTGGTAAAGATTTGATTCCTAATCACCTTATTTATATGTTGTATAATCATATTGCCATATGGCCAAAAGAATCAAATATGTGGCCAAAAGCTATTAGAGCTAATGGTCATCTGAATCTTAACAATATGAAGATGAGCAAGAGTACTGGAAACTTTTTAACATTATCAAATGCGATAAAAAAATATTCAGCTGATGGAGTAAGATTAGCATTAGCAAATGCAAGTGATAATATTGATGATGCTAATTTTGATGAGAATATGACAGAAGCTGGAATTCTTAAACTATTTAACTTTTTAGAATGGTGTAAAGATGTGTTAGATGAGATACAAAGTTATCGAGAAGGTATTCCAACTTTTCACGATAAAGTGTTCAAGAATGAAATGTTAGTGTTACGTGAAGATTCTTATAAATCGTATTCTGAAATGAAATACAAAGAAGCTCTTAATTCTTGTTTCTATAAATACCAATCTTCTCGTGATAAATATCGTGAATTCTGTGGAAACGATAAAATGCATAAAGAATTAGTCTTAGAGTTTATAGAAACACAATTAATCATTTTGTCACCAATATGTCCCCATATAACAGAATATATATGGGAAATTATGAATAAAAAAATATTCAACTCTACCAAAACTTATATCCTATATGAACTATGGCCTAAAAGAGAAGAAGTGAATGATATAATATTTCAAATGTCTCATTATGTAGATAAATGTATTAAAGAGTTCAGAATAAAACGAACTAAAAATGAAAAGAAACATTCTGCCACGATACATATTGCTAAAGAATATTCTCAATGGCAAAAAGAAATTATCAAACAACTCGAGGAACCAAATACAATCGATACTTACCTAACGCTGATCAAAACGAGATCAAAAAAGGAAGCTAAAAGAATATTCGCATTCGCTTCATCTTATAAAAACGTGTTACCTTTTGATGAAATTGAAGTTTTACAACAAAACTCTAAATATATTTTAGAAACTTTAAAATTGAAAGATTTAGAAATCATTTATTCAAATGATGAAAAATGTGTTCCAGGTTCCCCGTTTATAATCTATAACTAACCAGAAATATTTTAATTTTTTTGTTCATGATAAATTCTCTTTCACCAGAAGTATTAGAAAAATTGTTCAAATATATCAACATTGTAGTGTAAACTCCATGTGAAACTTTTCAGGTTCTAACTTTCAGTCTGGGCATTGAATCCCGAAGGGATTCTTTTTAGAAGAGCGAAGAGCTCCCTCGTCGGAGTAGGCAGCGGCACGCTGCCCAGACTAAA